>Ga0206117_100657_pt1 | contig 29427 bp, 24 predicted proteins | sample 3A5Ametagenome_FD_177997 | JGI IMG/M metagenome (GOLD analysis project Ga0206117, IMG submission 177997) | Enriched microbial communities from leaf-cutter ant dump, University of Wisconsin, Madison, United States - 3A5A | ecosystem: Environmental > Terrestrial > Nest > Insects nest > Nest dump... | reverse complement strand
CTTCGTGACCGCGCTGGCCGTGGAGTTCCGCCAGCAGTTCAAGAAGGACGTGGTGGTCGACATCGTCTGCTACCGCAAGCTCGGCCACAACGAGCAGGACGAGCCCATGGTCACCCAGCCGCTGATGTACCGTAAGGTCCAGCAGCATCCGGGTACCCGCAAGCTCTACGCCGACCGCCTGGTTGCCGAAGGCACCCTGAGCAGCGACGAGCCGGAGCAGATGATCCAGCAGTACCGCGAGCACCTGGACAAGGGCGAGCTGCTTTACAACCCGGTGCTGTCCGGCCACAACCGCCAGTTCTCGGTCGATTGGACGCCCTTCCTGAACCAGCCCTACACCGATGATGCCGAAACCGGCATCCCGATGCAGGAGATCAAGCGCCTGTCCGAGCGCCTGACCGCGATTCCGGAAACCTTCACGCTGCATTCCCGCGTCAAGAAGATCGTCGACGATCGTGCCGGCATGGGTCGTGGCGAACTGCCGCTGGACTGGGGCATGGGAGAAAACCTTGCCTACGCTTCGCTGCTGGCGCAAGGCTACGCGGTGCGGATCTCGGGTGAAGACGTTGGCCGTGGCACCTTCTTCCACCGCCATGCGGTGTTCCACGACCAGAAGCGCGAACGTTGGGACGAAGGCTCCTACAAGCCGCTGGATTTTATCCAGGACGGTCAGGCCGGCTTCCAGTGTTTCGACTCGGTGCTGTCGGAAGAGGCGGTGCTCGGTTTCGAGTACGGCTACTCCACCGCCGAACCGAACGAGCTGGTGGTGTGGGAAGCCCAGTTCGGCGACTTCGTCAATGGCGCCCAGGTGGTGCTGGACCAGTTCATCAGTTCCGGCGAATCCAAGTGGGGCCGCCTGTGCGGCCTGACCATCATGCTGCCGCACGGTTACGAAGGTCAGGGCCCGGAGCACTCCTCCGCCCGTCTCGAGCGCTTCATGAACAACGCCGCCGAGAACAACTGGCAGATCTGCGTGCCGACCACGCCCAGCCAGATCTTCCACCTGTTGCGCCGTCAGATGCTGCGCCGTGTGCGCAAGCCGCTGATCATCATCACGCCGAAGTCGCTGCTGCGTCACAAGGAAGCGATTTCCTCGCTGGATGAGCTGGCGCAGGGCAAGTTCCAGACGGTGATCGGTGAAGTCGAGAAGCTGGATCCGAAGAAGGTGAAGCGCATCGTGCTGTGCCAGGGCAAGCTCTACTACGAGCTGCTGGCGCACCGCCGCGAGAACAACATCAAGGACACCGCGCTGATCCGTATCGAGCAGCTCTATCCCTTCCCGACCGATGCCTTCGCCGCAGCCCTGCTGCAGTTCCCCAACGCGAAGGAAGTGGTGTGGTGCCAGGAAGAGCCGCGCAACCAGGGTGCCTGGTACTGGCTGGCTTCGCGTCAGCACTTGGTGAACGTGCTGGGTCCGAAGCACAAGCTGCTGCTGGTCAGCCGTCCGGCGGCGGCCTCGCCGGCGGTGGGCTACTACGCCAAGCACAATCTGCAGCAGAAGGCGGTGATCGAAAACGCCTTCGCGCCGATCAAGGACTGAGTCCGCAAACCCGCGCAAGCATAAGCAAGAAACCGAACGAATACGGGAGAGAACTCCATGCTGATCGAAGTAAAAGTGCCGCAGCTGTCCGAATCCGTCTCTGAAGCCACGCTGGTTGCCTGGCACAAGAAGGAAGGCGATGCCGTCTCGCGCGACGAGAACCTGATCGACATCGAAACCGATAAGGTCGTGCTCGAAACCCCGGCTCCGGCCGATGGCGTGCTGGTGAAGATCGTCAAGGGCAACGGCGACACCGTGACTTCCGGCGAATTGATCGCCCAGATCGATACCGAAGCCAAGGCCGCCTCCGGCGCCACCAAGGGCGAGCCGGTTCCGCAGGTGACTGCACCGGCCGCTGCGCCGGCCGTACCGGCTGCTGCCTCTTCTTCCGCTGCTGCCGGCTCGCCGAGCCCGGCTGCGCGCAAGATCCTGGAAGAGAAGGGCATCACCGCCGCTGAAGTGAGCGGCACCGGCCGCGGTGGCCGCGTGACCAAGGAAGATGCGGTTGGCGCCAATAAGGCCAAGCCGGCCGCGGCGGCTGCGCCCGCGGTGGTGATCGCCGGGGAGCGTCCGGAAGAGCGGGTGCCGATGACCCGCCTGCGCGCCCGCATCGCCGAGCGCCTGATCCAGTCCAAGAACGAAAACGCCATCCTGACGACCTTCAACGAGGTCAACATGGCGCCGGTGATGGCGCTGCGCAAGCAGTACGGCGACAAGTTCGAGAAGGCTCACGGCGTGCGCCTGGGCTTCATGGGCTTCTTCGTCAAGGCCGCGGTTGCCGCGCTGAAGAAGTACCCGATCCTGAATGCCTCGGTCGATGGCAATGACATCGTCTACCACGGCTACATCGACATTGGCATCGCGGTTGGTTCGCCGCGTGGTCTGGTGGTGCCCATCCTGCGTGATGCGGACCAGATGTCGGTTGCCGATGTCGAGAAGAAGATCGCCGAGTACGGCCAGAAGGCCAAGGACGGCAAGCTGTCGCTGGAAGAGCTCTCCGGCGGCACCTTCTCCATCTCCAATGGCGGTGTGTTCGGCTCCATGCTGTCCACCCCGATCATCAACCCGCCGCAGTCGGCCATCCTCGGCATCCACGCCACCAAGGATCGTCCGGTGGCCGAGAACGGCCAGGTCGTGATCCGCCCGATCAACTATCTGGCGCTGTCCTATGACCACCGCATCATCGACGGCCGTGAAGCCGTCCTGGGCCTGGTGGCGATGAAGGAAGCGCTGGAAGATCCGGCCCGCCTGATCCTCGACATCTAAGACCCGACGTGCAGTTTCCGGCTCGGGCGGCGCATGCGCCGCCCGAGTCGCAATCGCGCGCTCTGCGGCATTCACAGGAGCACTACATGAGCAAGCAATTCGATGTGCTGGTGATCGGCGGTGGTCCCGGCGGCTATGTGGCGGCGATCCGCGCTGCCCAGCTCGGTTTCAAGACCGCCTGCTGCGAATCCAATCCCTATGCCGACCCCAAGGGCGAACCGCGCCTGGGCGGCACCTGCCTGAACGTCGGCTGCATCCCGTCCAAGGCGCTGCTGCACACCTCGCACCTGTTCGAGGAAGCTGGCCACAGCTTTGCCGCGCAGGGCATCAACGTCGGCACGCCGAAGATCGACGTGAGCAAGATGGTGGCGCGCAAGACCGGCATCGTCGACCAGCTCACCGGCGGCATCAAGGGCCTGTTCAAGAAGAACAAGGTCACGCTGCTGAACGGCCATGGCAGCTTCGTCACCAAGACGCCGGAAGGCTGGCAGGTGAAGGTGGGAGAAGAGCTGGTCGTTGCCCAGCAGGTCATCGTCGCCACCGGTTCCAAGGCGCGCCACCTGTCCGGCATTCCGGTCGACAACAAGGTCGTCTGCGACAACGTCGGCGCACTGGACATCGACAGCGTGCCGAAGAAGCTGGCCATCATCGGCGCTGGCGTCATCGGCCTGGAAATGGGCTCGGTGTGGCGCCGCCTGGGTTCCGAGGTGACCATCCTCGAAGCCATGCCGGATTTCCTCGCCGCCGCCGATCAGGACGTGGCCAAGGAAGCGCAGAAGCTGTTCGCCAAGCAAGGCCTCAAGTTCGAGCTGGGTGTCACCATCGGTGAAGTGAAGATCGCCAAGAAGGGCGTCTCCATTGCCTACAAGGACAAGAGCGGCGCCGACCAGAAGCTGGACGCGGATCGCCTGATCGTGTCCGTCGGCCGCGTGCCCAACACCGACGGCCTGAATGCCGAAGCGGTGGGCCTGAAGCTGAACGAGCGTTCGCAGATCGAGGTGGACGACCACTGCCGCACCAACCTGCCCGGCGTGTGGGCGGTGGGTGACGTGGTGCGCGGCCCGATGCTGGCGCACAAGGCGATGGAAGAGGGCGTGATGGTGGCCGAGCTGATCGCCGGTCAGGCTGGCCATTGCAACTTCGACACCGTGCCCTGGGTGATCTACACCAGCCCGGAAATCGCCTGGGTGGGCAAGACCGAGCAGCAGCTGAAGGCGGAAGGCGTGGCCTACAAGGCCGGCAAGATCCCCTTCCTGGCCAACGGCCGTGCGCTGGGCATGGGCGAGCCGTCCGGCTTCGTCAAGATGCTGGCGGATGCCAATACCGACCGCATCCTCGGCGTGCACATCATTGGCGCCAATGCCTCCGAGCTGATCGCCGAGGCGGTGGTGGCGATGGAGTTCGCCGGCAGCAGCGAAGACCTCGCCCGCATCTGCCACGCCCACCCGACGCTGTCGGAAGTGGTGCACGAAGCGGCGCTGGCGGTGGACAAGCGTCCGTTGCACTTCTGAGGATGAGCCCGCTCCGGATGGAGCGGGTTGCCGCAGAACGGAAGGGCGGAGGCCGTGAGGTCTCCGCCCTTTGTGCGTTTACTGCGCCTTCTTCGCGCGGCTGCGGCGGGCCGGTTTGGCTGCCGGTGTGATTTCGGCTTTGCCCTTGGCCGTTCCTTTGGCCTCAGCGTCAGGCTCCGACATCGGGCCGGGCAGGGCGGTCGGCAGGCCGAGCTGCTGGGCGACGCGGGCATAGCGCTGCTGGAAGATCTCGCCGATGTCGCCGCGGGCGCGGCCCAGGGAATAGGCGGTGTCCAGCGCCTTGCGCCGCAGCTCCTCGGTCGGCAGCAGCGCCGGCAGGCCGGCCAGGGCGCGGTCCTCGTCCAGCAGGAAGAGCAGGGCCTGGTGCTTCAGCGTCTTTTTCAGGTCGGCGATGGCGGCGCGGCTGGGGGCGACGCCGGCCTTGGCCAGTTCTTCCCGCAGCAGGTTGAAGGGGCGTTCGTCGAAGCCCAGCATGTCCGGCTTGGTGAAAAATATGGTGCGCACCATGCCGTCCAGCGAGCTGCCGCTGTCGAAGGCGCCGTCCAGGGCGTTGCGCTGCAGATTGCGGAACTCGTCTTCCATCCAGGTGTGCGCCTGCTCGCGCCGGCGCATCACGCCCTGGCCGAGGCCGACCAGCGCCCGCAGCAGCGGCGACTCGTAGACCGCGGTGAAGACTTGTTCCTGCATGCGGTCGCGGACATCGCGGTAATGGTCCAGCGCGTCTTCCACCGTATCGGAGATGCGCTTTTCCGCCTGCACGAAGGGATTGTCCGGCTGGGCGGCGACGCGCTTGTGGCGGACCAGGCCAGCCAGCGGCGCCAGCGGCCAGCACAGCGGGTTGGCATCGGAGAACCACAGCCGCTCGAAGCGGGCCGGGTTGAGGTTGCGTATGGTCTCGGCGGTGAATTCGTTGCTCATCAGCCGCAGCCAGGGTGACAGGAAAGTGTCGTACAGGCCCTGGTTGATGCCGGCGGTGCGCTTCACTACCTCGAAGGCGCGCTCATCCTCGCGGCCGTCGTCCAGCGCCAGGATGTCGCTCATGGTGCGGGGCTCGAAGCGCACGTGGAAACGGCCACGCACGTATTCCCGGCCGGGCATGTCGGGCCGGGTGTCCTCGATCACCGCTTCGTAGAGACCGGGCGGCAGCACGTCGATCAGTTCCAGCGTGCCAACCAGCTTGTCCGTCTCCCGCCGCGCCACCGCGCCGGATACGAAGATGCCCAGGTGGCCGATCTTCTCGTGCAGACAGTAGACGATGGTCTGCTCGTTGAGGCGGATGTCCTCCACGCTGTCGTAGAGGTCCGGAATCCAGTTCAGCGCCTGCTGCGGCGGGGTGATGTTGTCGCCCCAGGAGGCGAACACCACGATGGGCGAGCGGATGTTGCGCAGATCGATGCGATTGCGCCCGTTGGAAGAAACAATGTCACCGGCGGTGAGGCGGTTGCCGACGAAGAGGTTCTGGGTGATCCACTCCATCTCCGCCTTGTTGAGCAGGAAGTGGCCGCCCCACCAGCGCTCGAATTCGAGGAAGCGCTCGCGCTCGGTATCGATGTTGGCGAACAGGTTGTAGGGCTTGCCCCAGAAGGTGTTGGCCGGGTTCAGCAGCTCGAAGTTGTTGACCAGGTAGGCGCCGTCGAAGCGGCCATTGCCGAGGTCGCCGGCGAAGGAGGCCAGCCAGGTGCCGCCGAGCAGGCCGCCGCTGTAGCGCATCGGGTTCTTGCCGCGCACGCCGGCCCAGTAGGACACCGGCGAGCCGGCCAGCAGGATGGGGCCGACCACCTTGGGCGCGGCCGCCGCCAGCATCATCAGCGCCCAGCCGCCCTGGCAGTTGCCGATCACCAGCGGCTGGCTGGCTTCCGGGTGCAACTCGTTCACCCGGGCGAGGAAGGCGTACTCCGCCTTGGTCACCGATTCGATGGTCTGGCCCGGCTCCGGTGTGGGGAAGAACATCACGAAGTAGCAGGGATGGCCTTCGCGCATGGCGATGCCGATGCCGCTGTCGATCTTGAAGCCGCCTATGCCCGGGCCGTGGCCGGCGCGCGGGTCGATGACGACGAAAGGGCGCTTGGTCGGATCGGTGGGCAGGTTGCCGGCCGGCGGATGGATGCGCGCCAGCGCGTAGTTGGCCGGATCGGGCAGGGTGCGCCCGTCCATGATGATCTCGTAGTCGAAGGCCAGCACCGGCGGTTTGCCCGAGCGGGCGTGGGCGATGTACTGGTTGCCGCGTTCGCGTAGCACGTCGGCGGTCAGCCACTGCCGTTGCCAGCGGTCGTATGCGTACTCCGAGGCGGCGGCCAGGGTGGCGGCCTGCATCTGGAAGAGCTGGCTGGCGCTCATGAGGCTGGCCGAGAGCAAAGAGAGCGCGGGCAGTTCGGGCACGAGCGGCGGAATGGCGAGATCCACGGGTGAGGTCTCCGGTCTTTATCAGGGGGAAGGCGGGGCGGCGCTGCGTGGGCGCGGCGGTATCAGTATAGGTGTGCTGCGTTGCAGCATAGCTTTCGCCCGGGCGAGGGGCAAGGCCGCCCGCCGGACGGAAAATGGCCTCGCCTTGCTCTACAATCGCGCTTTCGATTCGAGCCACCGCGGCCGAACGCGGGGCTGGAAATGGCTGCCGCGGCGTCGCCTTTCCACACCATGCCCCATCGCACCCTCAACGTTCCGGAGAACGGCATGCTGGAGGCCTACGAGGCCCAGCTGCGCACCCGGGGCTTCAAGTCCGACCCGGCCCAGCGCGCCGCGGTCCAGCGCCTGCAGAACCTCTACACCGAACTCGTCTGCTTCAAGGCGGCGCGCAGCAGCACGCTGCGCCGGCTGTTCAACAAGCCGCGCATGCCGCGCAGCGTGTATTTCTGGGGCGGCGTCGGCCGCGGCAAGAGCTTCCTGATGGACTGCTTCTTCGACGCGGTGCCCTACAAGCGCAAGCGCCGGGTGCACTTCCACGCCTTCATGCAGGAAGTGCAGAACGACCTCAAGGACCACAACCACGAGCCGGATCCGCTGCAGAAGGTGGCCGAGCGCATCGCCCGCCAGACCCGCCTGCTGTGCTTCGACGAGTTCCACGTCTCCGACATCGCCGACGCGATGATCCTCGGCCGACTGCTGGAAGCGCTGTTCGCCCGTGGCGTGATCTTCGTGATGACTTCCAACTACCCGCCGGACGGCCTCTACCCGAACGGCCTGATGCGGGTGAACTTCCTGCCCACCATAGAGATGATCAAGCGCCGCTTCGACGTCTTCGAGGTGGATCACGGCACCGACTACCGCCTGCGCACGCTGGAGAAGATCGAGATCTACCTGGTGCCGGCGGATGCCGAGGCGGATCGGCAGATGAAGGAGCAGTTCCACCGCCTGGCGGCCATAGAGGGCGAGGGCGGCGAGATCGAGGTGCTGGGGCGCAAGCTGCCGGTGGTCCGGCAGGCGCCGGGCGTGATCTGGTTCGACTTCGCCACCCTGTGCGGCGGCGCCCGCTCGCAGAACGATTACCTGGAGCTGGCGCGGGAGCATCACACCCTGTTCCTGTCGCAGGTGCCGCGCATGCTGGCGGGCAATGCCTCCGAGGCGCGCCGCTTCACCTGGCTGATCGACGTGCTCTACGACCACCGCGTCAAGCTGGTGATGAGCGCCGAGGTGGAGGCGCCGTATCTCTACACCGAAGGCCACAACGCTCACGAGTTCGTGCGCACCGTGAGCCGGTTGATGGAGATGCGCACCCGCGACTACCTCGCCGAGGCTCACCGCATCGATTGATGTCCGGCGCGGCGCTCCGCTTCAGCCCGCAGGAGATCAGGGATAACGGATCGCCAGCGTGCCGGCTTCCACCCGGCCGCCCTGCTGCAGCAGCGGACGCAGCCGCGCCAGCAGTTGCGGGTCGCCGCCCAGCCTCAGGTCCAGCGCCGGCTTCTGCCGGCGCATCAGCGTGACGCTGCCGGCCAGTTGCAGCGGGTTGCCCGCCTGGCTGGACAGGGTGATGGCCAGGCCGTCGCCATCCGCCTGCAGCAGCGCGCGGTAGTCGCCCAGCGCCTGCTGCGGCAGCACGTCCACCGAGGCGGATTGCCAATCCACCGTCACCTGGCCGTGACAGCGCTGGTCCCAGCCGCAATCCAGGCTTTCCCCCTGCAGCCGCAGCCGGCCGTTCCAGCCGAACTGCAGCGCGGCCTGGGGCAGGCTGCGCAGCAGCGGCGCGCTGGGGAGGTCGAGGGCGATCTGCCGCAGTGCCATGCCGCCCGCTCCCAGGTGCAGGTGGAAGGCGGGCGTGCCGTCCGCCCACAGCTGCCACTCCAGCCCGCCGCGCAGCAGGCCGGCGGGCTGGAAGGCCCAGCGCAGCGCCAGCCAGGGCACCGGCAGGCGGCCATCGTCGGCGGCGGCGAGCTGGCCGCTGCCTTGCCACAGGCTGCCCTGGGCTTCGCCCAGCCGTAGCCGGCCAGCGCTGGCGCGCTCCAGTTGATGATCCAGCAGCGCCGCCGGCGCCCAGGCCAGCAGCAGCGCCAGGGTGAGGGCGAGGAAGAGAGGAAGCGTCCAGGCGGCGCGGGGTTTCATCGTCCGCCTTCGTCGCTGGCGGGCGCCAGCAGCACTTCGAAGCGTTGACCGTCCTGCAGGCGCAGCTGCCGTGGGCGCAGGCCGAAGTCGGCCTGCAGGGCCGCCAGCCAGTCCACCTGTGCCGCCAGGCTGCCCTTGCCTTTCACCGCGAGGCCGTCCGGCGTTGCCGAGGCTTCCATCTCCAGGCCGCGCGCTCGCGCGGCGCCGCTCACTGCTTCCGCCAGCTGGGTCGGGGCGACGGTGGCCGGCGGCTTGAGGGCGCTCAGGCGCTCCAGCTCGGCCACGTCTTCCCGCATTTTTTCCAGCGCCACTTCGGCGGCCGGCAGGCGGCGTTCCAGGCGGGTCTGCTCGGCCAGCACCCAGTCGAACAGCGCGGCGACGGCGAGCAGCGGCAGCAGCCAGGCCAGCGCCTTGAGCAGCAGCCGCTCGCGTGGCTGCAGGCTGGCGAACCAGCGCTGGAGCTGGGCGGGCGGCTGGAGCCGGCCGAGTGCCTGGCAGCCGCGCTGGATGAGGCCGGCGGGGGGCGCGGCTTCGGCGGGGGGGAGAGTGGCGGTCGGGGTCATGGTGCGGTCGTCGAAATCTGGGTGGCCATCGGCACGATGGTCAGGCGGTTCTGCTGGGCGCTGGCCTGCAGGCCGTGCAGGGCGAGGCGGCCGGGCAGGCCGGCGGCGGTTTCGGCGGGCAGCTCCAGCACCAGCTTGCCGGCCTGGTAGTCCAGCGCTTGCGGTGCCGGGCCGCCGGCGAGGAAGTAGCCGTGCAGCAGGCTGAGCAGATCGCCGCTGGCGAGCTGGCCGTGTCGGGCGCGTTCGCGCTCCAGCACGCGGGCGAGCTGGGCGGCGGGCGAAACCGCCGGGGTGCCGGGCAGGGCCTGCTGGAACAGGGCGAGGCTGCGCGCTTCCAGCTCGTTCAGGGCGTGGTGCTGCAGCAGGATGTGGGCGAGGCCGGCGATGAGGAAAACGCTGGCGGCGAGGCCGGCCAGCGCCAGCGGCAGGCGCAGCGGCTGCCAGTGGCGGGCGTGGCGGTTGCGCGGGGCGAGGTCGCCATGCAGCAGTTCGCTGCCGTGTTCGTAGCCTTCCCACCATTGCCAAGCGGGGCCGGCCACTACAGGCAGCGGCAGGGGGCGGGAGCCGTCCGCCAGGCTGAAGCCGGGGGCGAGGCGCAGTTCTAGCGCCTCCGGCGGCGTGGCGGCTTGTGGCAGGGCGAGGGCGGTGGGCAGCAGTTGTTCGAGGCAGTCGCGGGCCTCGGCGCCGTTGCGCCACTCGGCGCGCAGGGCGTGGTCCGGCGCGGTGCGCAGGATGCCGCCGTGGGCGTCGCCTGCCAGCACCCAGCGCGTGGGCGAGGCAGGCGCGGTCTGCAGCAGGCTGCGCAGGCTGGCCAGCGGCCGGCCCAGGCTGTCGAACTGGGCGGCCAGCTGCTTGAGGCGGCCGCGGGCCAGCACGACGACGCCGGTGCGGCGCAGCTCGCCTTCGGCGCGGCTGTGGGTGGGGGTGAGGTGCTGGGTGTCGGCGTCGCCTATCAGGTGTTCTTCCAGCGCGTAGGCGAGCAGGCGCGGTTGCTCGCGGCGCGGGCCGGGCGGCAGGTCCACTTCCAGCCACAGGCACTGGCTGCCGCCGAGCAGGCCGTCGGTACGGTCGGCGGCCGGCCAGTGGGCGGGGGCGGAGCAGCCCTGCTGCAGCGCGCGGCCGGCCGGGTCCAGTAGCACCCAGTCGGCGGCCGGGTCGCGCGGCCAGTGGTCGTCGAGGAGAACGAGGAGTCTGTTCGTCATGGGATGCGGTACCAGAGAAGTTCGGGCCAGCGTTCCTGGCGGTCGAGCAGCGCCTGCAGGTGGGCGGCGGCGACGCCGTAGCCGGCCTGCACGGTGACAAGGAAGTAGCGGCTGCGCACGTCGGCGAGCTGGCTGGCGGGTTGGTTGGCGCCCTCGGGCAGGCGGGCGCCGAAGTCGGCGAGGTCGCGGAACCAGGCGCGGTCGCGCTCGGCCACCAGCACCCGAGCCCGGTCCAGGCTGAGGCCGGTGACCAGCGCGGACAACACCTCGGCCGGCGCGGTGTTGACGTTGATGCGCGAGGGCGCCGGCACCGCGCTAACGTAGGGTGCGAGGCGGCTGGCGAGGCCGGGCGGCAGATTGGGGATGCGCTCCAGCTCGGCGACTGCGACCAGCGCCGTATGCGGCGCTTCGTCTTGTGCGCCACGGGCGGCCGGGGTGATCCAGGCGCTGATGGCGATGGCGGCGGCCAGCGCGCTGTCCGGCGCTTCGCCCAGGTTTTCCAGCAGGCGCTGCAGGCGCAATCGGGCGGCTTCGCTGGGTTTGCCGCCGGGGGAAAGCTCGTTGAGGTTGAAGCGGCCGGAGAGGTCGGTGATCTCGCCGCCCACGCTGCCGTCGGCCGGGTCGGCGGACAGCGGCGTGGCGGGAATCTTCACCGCCCAGTTTTCACCCAGGTGGTCGGTGCTGCTTTCCTTGTCGTCCTGGGCGAGCACATTGCGCGCCCAATCGACTGCGGCGCGTGCCAGTTGGCGGGCCTGGACCTGGTCGCGGCGGCCGGCGAGGCTGTCGTAGCCGCGGCCGTAGTCGGCAATCACCGCGGTGGCGACGATGGCGGCGAAGCTCATCGCCAGCAGGGCGAGCAGCACCGCCGCGCCGCGCTGGCGCTGGCGCGCCGCTTGCGCTTCAGCGCAGCGCGAACAGGCGGTGGAAGGTGCCGGCATCGCCCAGCTCCAGTTCGATTTCGACGGCCGCGGGCAACTCGCCGAGGTTGCTTGAGGCAGCGGGCGGCCAGTTGTCGCGGCGGCTGCCGCCGGCGGCGAAGTGCCAGCGCACCGCGGTCACGCCGTCCAGCAGCGGATAGGTCTGGGCGGTGCCGAGGCCGTTGCGGTCCGGCCACACCAGCCAGTCCAGCTGCTGGCCGGTGTAGCGCAGGGCGCTGCGGCGTGCGCCTTCCGGTGCCAGGGCGAGCAGGCGCAGCTCGCTGCTGTGGCCGTCGCCGCTGCGCAGCAGTTGCAGCGCCGGTGGGGCGTCGCTGTTGGCGGGGCGGGCTGGCGCCGCGACCTGCAGCAGCTCGGTCTCCATCCGCTGCATGGCGGCGGAGATTTCGCGCCAGCGGCCCAGCTCAGCGCCCACCCGGTCGCGGTTGTCGGCCAGCTGGGCGGTGGCGCGCCAGGTGAGCAGGCCGAGAACCGCGAACACCGCCAGGGCGACGCTGAGTTCGATCAGCGTCAGGCCGTGCTGGCGGCGGTTGCGGCGGGAAGGGGTGCGGAGCATGGCGGCGTCAGCGCAGCGGGCGGGAGATGAAGCCGGTGGCACTGCTCAACTGCTCGCCGCCAGCGCCGTCGAATACCTGCACTTCCACCCGGCGGAACAGGGCGTTGGGCGTACCGCTGATGGTTTCGCGCCAGACGAAGTCGCTGCGGCCCTGCCGGGCGCGGCCCTCGTTGCGGCCGGGCGCGGGGAAGGCGCCGCTGGCGCGGTATTCCGCCAGCCTGTCCTGCGCTACCCAGTCGGCCAGCGCGCGCTCGCGCAGCCCGGCGGTGGCCAGCGCGGTGCTGCCGACGCTGCGCAGCGCGGCGACCAGGGCGATGGCGAGAATGGCCAGGGCGACCAGGGTTTCCAGCAGGGTGAAGCCGTGGCTGCTGCGCTTCATCGCTGCTCCCCTTGCGGCGACATGAGCTGGCGCACCCGGCCGGAAGGATCGCCGGCCAATACCACCAGCCCATTCGGGCTGCGCAGGCTGAGTTCGAATTGCGGCGCCCGGCTGCCGAACACCAGCCGCCGGCCGGCATTGGCCGGCAGCATCCGGCCTTCGCTGCGCAGCGCCTGCCATTGCAGCTGGGCCGGCAGGCGCCGGCTGGTGAACAGCGGTGCTTCTTCCAGCGCGCGCCAGCGGCCGTCGGTGCCCAGCTCGGCGAAGCGGTAGCCGTCGGCGAGCAGATCCACCGCCAGCGGCCGGCCGCGGATCTCGGCGCGTTCGGCGGTGGCCTCCAGCACCCTCTGCAGCCGCTTCAGCGCATCGGCTTCGTCGTTGGCACGGATGCCTTCGACAGCCAGGCCGGCCCCGCCGGCGAGGATGCCGACGATGAGCATCACCACAAGCAGCTCGACGAGGGTGAATCCGCGCTGTGCGTGCATGGCGGGATGGGGTTCAGAGCTGCCAGGAACCGATGTCGGCATCGAAGCCCTCGCCGCCGCTCTTGCCGTCGGCGCCGAAGCTCATCACATCGACCTCGCCGTTGAGGCCGGGGTTGAGGTACTGGTAGGCACCGCCCCAGGGGTCGGCGGGCAGGCGTTCGAGGTAGGGCTTCCAGTTGTCGGCGGCGGGGCCGCCCTGGGGGCGCTGGACCAGCGCGGCCAGGCCCTGCTCGGCGGTGGGGTAGCGGCGGTTGTCCAGGCGGTAGAGCTTCAGGGCCTGCATGATCTGGGCGATGTCCTGGCGGGCGGCGACCGCGCGGGCCTCGTCCGGGCGGCTCATGACGCGCGGCACCACCAGGGCGGCGAGGATGCCGAGGATGACGATGACGACCATGACCTCGATCAGGGTGAAGCCGCGCGGGCGGGCGGTGGTGGGGCGCTGGGGGAAGGCAGGGGTTTTCATGTTCATTTCATCAGGGTGTTGATTTCGATGATGGGCTGCATGACGGCGAGCACGATCACCAGCACCACGCCGCCCATGACCAGCAGCAGCAAGGGTTCCAGCAGACTGGCGAGGACCGCGCCGCGGCTCTCCAGCTCCTGCTGCTGCAGGCGGGCGGCGCGCGCCAGCATCTCCGGCAGGCGGCCGGTGGTTTCGCCACTGGCCACCATGTGGATCAGGAGCGGCGGGAAGGCGCGGGTGGCGCCCAGGGCGCGCGCCAGGCCCTGGCCCTCGCGCACCCGGGCGGCGGCGGCCTCCACCGCGTCGCGCAGCGGCAGGCGGGCGATCACCCGGCCGCCGGCCTCCAGCGCGGCGAGCAGGGGCACGCCGCTGCCGGCGAGGATGGCCAGGGTGCTGGCGAAGCGGGCCGCATCCAGCGTGCGCAGGTGGCGGCCCAGCACCGGTAGCGAGAGCAGCCGCGCCTCCCAGCGCCGGCGCAGCGCCGGGCCGCGCAGCGCAAGCCGGGCGGCGAGGCCGGCCAGCGCCAGCAGCACCAGCAGCAGCCAGCCCCAGTCGCGTAGGAAGTCCGACACCCGGATCAGCGCCCGGGTGAGCGGCGGCAGCGCCTGCTTGGTCTGGGCGAACACCCCCACCACCTGCGGCACCACGTAAGTCATCAGCCCGATCACCACCAGCAGGGCCACCGCGGCGACGATGGCCGGGTAGAGCAGCGCCTGCAGCGTCTTCTGCCGCAGCGCGCCGTGCTGCTCCAGGTAGTCGGCCAGCTGGTTCATGACCTGGGCGAGTTCCCCCGACTTCTCGCCGGCGGCCACCGAGGCGCGGTAGAGGGCGGGGAAGGCCGCCGGGTAGCGGTCCAGCGCCGCGCGCAGGCTGTAGCCGGCCAGCACCTCGGAGCGCAGGCCGGCCAGTAGCTGGCGCACGCCATCGTCCTCCGCCTGCTCGATCAGTGCCGCCAGCGCCTGCTCCACGGTGAGGCCGGAGGCCAGCAGCGTGGCCCACTGGCGGGTGATCAGCGCGAGCGCCGCGTCCTTCATCCGGCGGCGGCGGCGCACCCCGCCGGCGGCGGTGGCGGCGACGCTGGCCACCTCCAGCGGGAACAGCCCGCGCTCGCGCAGCAGCGCCCGGGCGGCGCGCGCGCTCTCGGCTTCGATGACGCCCTGGCCGGCGGTGCCGGCGGCGTCCAGGGCGCGGTAGCGGAAGGCGGCCATGTCAGTCCCGGGTCGCGCTCAACAGTTCTTCCACCGAGGTCAGGCCCTCGGCCAGCAGGCGCAGGCCGTCCTCGCGCAGGCCGCGGCTGCCGGCGGCGCGGGCGGCTTCGCGCAGTGCCGCCTCGCCCAGGTCGTCATGCACCCGGCGGGCGGCGCTGTCGTCCACCGTCAGCAGCTCGTAGATGCCGCCGCGGCCGCGGTAGCCGGTGTGGCGGCAGGCCGGGCAGCCCTCGCCGTGTTCATCCCGCGCCGGCCGCCACAGCGTGGCCGGGCAGCCGGCGCCCAGCACCGCGCGCTCGGCCTCGCCGGCGGCATAGGGCTGGCGGCAGTCCGGGCACAGCCGGCGCACCAGGCGCTGGGCGAGCACGCCGCGCACGGTGGCGGCGAGCAGGAAGGGTTCGATGCCCATGTCCACCAGCCGGGTGACGGCCGAGGCCGCATCGTTGGTGTGCAGGGTGGCCAGCACCAGGTGGCCGGTGAGGCTCGCCTGCACCGCGATGCGGGCGGTCTCCAGGTCGCGGATCTCGCCGATCAGGATCACGTCCGGGTCCTGGCGCAGGATGGCGCGCAGCGCGCGGGCGAAGTCGAGCTCGATGCGGCCGTTGACCTGGATCTGCGCCACCCCCGGCAGGTCGTACTCCACCGGGTCCTCGACGGTGACGATATTGAGCCGCCCGGCGTCCAGGCTCTGCAGCGCGGCGTACAGCGTGGTGCTCTTGCCCGAGCCGGTGGGGCCGGTGACGAGCAGGATGCCGTGGGGCTGGGCGAGGAGCTGGCCGAAGCGCTGGCGGGTGTCCTGCGCCATGCCCAGCTCGCCGAGGCCGATGAGGCCGCCGCCCTTGTCCAGCAGGCGCAGCACCAGGCGCTCGCCATGGGTGGTGGGCAGGGTGGAGACGCGCACGTCCACCTGGCGGCCGGCCAGGCGCAGGGTGATGCGGCCGTCCTGCGGCAGGCGCTTCTCGGCGATGTCCAGGCTGGCCATGATCTTGATGCGCGAGGCCATGGCGGCGTGCAGGCCGCGGTGGGGGCGGGCGATGTCGTGCAGCACGCCGTCGCGGCGCAGGCGCACCACCGAGTGGCGCTCGTAGGGTTCGATGTGGACGTCCGAGGCGCCCTCGCGCACCGCCTGGGTGAGGAGCGCGTTGATCATGCGGATGATGGGGGCGTCGTCCTGGGATTCGAGCAGGTCCTCCACCGCCGGCAGCTCGGTCATCAGCTGGTCGAGGTCCACCTCCTGGCCGACGTCGGCCACCACCTCGGCGGCGCTGCCCTGGCCGCCGCTGTAGGCTTCGGCGAGGCGGGCGTCGAAGGCGGCGCGGGCGGCGGTGGTGAGGGTGAGCGGCACGCCCAGGTGGCGGCGCACCTCGGCCACCGCGCCGAGGGCGGCATCCTCGCGCAGCAGCAGCTCGGCCTGCTCGGCGCCCAGGGCGGTGACGAGCACGCCGTGGCGGCGGGCGAAGGCGTAGGGGAGGGCGGGGGCGCTCATGCGGGCGTCCTCACTGCGGCGACACCGGTTGCACCTGGGCCTCGACCACCGGGGCGAAGCCGGGCACCGCCGGGGTGTGGCGGGTGAGGCTGTCTACGGCGGGCAGTTCGGCCGGGCCGGGTTCGCCGCGCATCTGCTCCGAGGGCCGGGCGCTGGCGCGTTGCTGGCCGATCACGTAGTCGTAGCGGGAGCGGGTGAGGCCGGCGTAGTCCTCGCGCTCGCGCAGGATCACCGGGCGCAGGAAGACGACCAGGTTGGTCTTGCTGCGGCGGCGGGTGTCGTAGCGGAAGAGGGCGCCGGCGTAGGGGATGTCGCCGAGCATCGGCACTTTCTCCTGGCTGCCGCTGTAGCTGTCTTCGACCAGGCCGCCCAGGGCGATGATGGCGCCGTCGTCGACCATGACCATGGATTCGATGGCGCGCTTGGTGGTGGTGGGGCCGTTGCCGGTGTCGGTGCTGTCGACCACCGCCGAGGCTTCCTGGTAGATGGCCAGGCGGATGGCGCCGCCTTCGGAGATCTGTGGGCGCACCTTGAGGGTGAGGCCGACGTCCTTGCGCTCTATGGTCTGGAAGGGGTTGCTGACGCTGTTGCTGGTGTTGGTGGTGTAGGTGCCGGTGACGAAGGGGACGTTGCGGCCGACGACGATGCGGGCTTCTTCGTTGTCCAGGGTGACGATGTTGGGGGTGGAGAGGATGTTGGCGCGCACCTCGTTCTCGAGGAAGCGGGCGAGCAGCCCCAGGCTCATGATCTCGCCGATGCCGGGGATGTTGACCGTGCCGCCGCCGATGGCGAGCGTGAGGCCGTTGCCGGGCAGGGAGAGTTCGCCGGTGGCGCTGCTGGCGACGAGGTTGAGGAGGTTGTTGCCGCCGCTGCCGAAGGCGGTGCCGCCGAGCACGGCGGTCTTGCCGGCAACGCCGCCGGCGGCCCACTGGAGGCCGAATTCGGCGGCGCGCTCGGTGGAGATCTCGGCGATCAGCGCTTCGATGTAGACCTGGGCGCGCCGGCGGTCCAGCTGGTCGATCACTTGCCGAAGGTTGCGGTAGATGGCTTCCGGGGCGTTGATGATCAGGGCGTTGTTCATCACGTCCGCCTGCACGATGCCATTGCTGCCGCCGCTGCCGCGGGTCTGGCTGGTGGAGGTGGTCGAGGAGGAGGTGGTGCTGGCGCCGAGCGTGCCGCCGCTGTCGCTGGAGGTGGAGGACGACAGGCCGGCGCTGCTGCTGTCGCCCAGGCCGCTGCCGCCTGCGCTCAGGCTGGCGCTGGGCTGGCTGACGCTGCTGGAGGCGGTGCCGCTGAGGGTGGCGTTCAGCGTTTCCGCGACCTGGCGGGAGTCGGCGTTCTTCAGGTAGACCACATGGATGTTGCCACCGGCGCCTGGCCTGTCCAGGCTGGCCACCAGCTGGCGCACCGCCGCCAGCCGGCTGGGCGTGTCGGCGCGGATCAGCAGGCTGTTGCTGTGCGGTTCGGCCAGCACCTGGGCAGCGCCGGCACCGCCGGCGTTGGCGCCGCCGCGCTCGGCGAGCAGGCGCGACAGCAGCGGCGCGAGGTCGATGGCGGCAGCGTGGCGCAGTTCGATGACGCTGAGGTCGCCCTGCGACACGTCCAGCGAATCGATGACGCTGGCGATGCGGGCGATGTTTTCGGCGTAGTCGGTGACCACCAGCACGTTGTTGGAGGGGAAGGCGCTGATGGTGTTGTTCGGCGCCACCAGCGGCCGTATCACCGGCAGCATCTGGGTGGCGGATTCGTGCTTGAGCGCGAATACCTGGGTGACGAGGCGGTCGCCGCCGCTGGCCTGTGCCGCGCCGCGGCCTTCCTTGCCCACCGGCACCGCATGCAGCTTGGCGTCCGCCTCCGGCACGATCTTGGTCACGCCCTTGCCTTCGATGGCGGCGTAGCCCTGCAGGCGCAGCGCGGAGAGCAGGATCTGGTAGGCGAGTTCGCGCGGCACCGGGGTGTTGGTGACGACGTTGATCTTGCCCTTGACCCGCGGATCGACCAGGAAGTTGGTGCCGGAGAGCTTGCCGACGGCCTGGATCACCGACTCGATGTCGGCGTTCTGGAAGTTGAGCGAGACGGGCTCGTTGGTGTTGGCGGAGGCCGGCTGGGCCGCGGTGGCGGGCTGCGAGAGGAGGAGCAGCGCGCAGGCGAGGCTGTGGAGCAGGGGCTGGCGCAGGCGGGAAGCGAGGGGCATGGCGGTCTGGTTCAGTCGTTGGAGCGGGGGAAGGCCGGCGGGCCGGCGGCCGGGGGCGGTGCGGCGGGTGTGCCGGCGGGCGGCAGCGCGTGCTCCGGGGGCGGCGGAGCGCTGGCGACCTCGTCGCGGCTGTCGTTGTTGTCCGGGCGGGCGGCCAGCCGCAGTTCCTGGCGGCGGCCGTCGCGGTCGAGTTCGATGCGGTCGGCGTGGATGGCGGTCAGGCGCAGGCCGTCGGCGGTGCTTTCGTCCAGCAGCAGCGGCAGGGTCTGGCCGTCTTCGGTGTGCAGCAGGGCGAAGCCGGGTTTGTCGCCGAAGCCGGTGGCGAGGCCGATGAGGCTGTAGCGGGCGGGCGGCGCCACCGCGGCGGTGGCGGTCTGGCTGGTGTGGCCGCCCAGGGCCTGGACGATCTGTTGCGCGGCCTTGCGCGGATCGGTTTCGGGGCGCGGCTGGGCGCCCAGGCGGCCGGGGCTGGCGAAGGCCCAGAACAGGCTGGCGCAGACCCAGGCGCAGAAGGTGATGGCGAGCAGCCATACCAGCATCGGCAGGTAGCCGGCGAGGCGGGACTGCAGGCGTTCGAATCCGGGTGTCATTGCTGCGGCCGGCGGGCGGGGCTGGCGCGCCGGAGCGACGGGCAGGCGGACGGGAAAGAGGGGCGGAGCGTAAAGGCGTGCAAGGCGTCTTTTATCTGTGCGGTTGCGTGCGGCGGGGTGCTGTCGGAGCGGTGCCCCGAGGGGGCTTGCCCGCCCCCTTGCGGAGGCGGGTTCGCACTGCCCGCGCCGTCCTTTTCAGGCGGCGCGGGTGCTTGCTGCGGAGGCTGGGTCTCAGCTACCGATCACGCCGCCATCGTTCTTGACGATGACGACGGTGGCGGAGCGCGGACGGCCGCCGGCGGCGTCCGGCCACTGGCTGAAGGACAGCGGGTTCTGCGCCAGGTACTGGTCCATGCTCAGGCCGCCGCGGGTGGCGGCATCCGGCGCCCGCGGGTGGGAGCCGGCTTCGCCCGGGTGCTGGATGTTCACGAACATGGTCTTGTAGTCGGGCGACCAGGTCATGCCGGTGAGTTCGCAGCCGGAGGGGCCGACCAGGAAGCGGCGGATCTCGCCGGTTTCCGGAATGGCGCAGAGCATCTGGTTGTTGCCCTGGCCCTGGTAGGCGCCGGTGTTGGCGAAGCTGCCATCGGTCTGGATCCACAGCCGGCCGTTGCCGTCGATGCCCAGGCCATCCGGGCTGTTGAAGGTGTTGTCGGCGGTGATGTTGGAGGAGCCGGAGCGGAGGTCGGTACGGTCGGGGTAGGCGATCGGGTTGCCGGCCAGCACGAACAGATCCCACTCGAAGGTGAGGGCTGCGGCGTCGCTGCCGGTTTCGCGCCAGCGGATGATCTGGCCGTAGACGTTGCTGGCACGCGGGTTGGCGTCGTCGGTGGTGGTACGGCTGGAGTTGTTGGTCAGGGTGCAATAGACCTCGCCGGTGCTGGGGTGCACCGCGATCCACTCCGGGCGGTCCATCTTGGTGGCGCCCACCGCGTCGCCGGCGAGGCGGGTGTGGATCAGCACTTCGGCCTGGCTGGCGAAGCTGCTGTCGGCGGCCAGGGTGGCGTTGGCGGTCTTGTCCAGCAGGATCCACTCGCCGGTGCCCATGAAGTCGCCGGTGGTGGCGCCATCCAGGAACTTGGCGACGTAGAGCTTGCCGCTGTCCAGCAGGTCGCCGTTGGCGGTGCCGAGGGCGGCGTCATAGGTGCCGTCGGAAACGAACTTGTAGATGTAGTCGTTGGCCTGGTCGTCGCCCATGTAGACCACCACGCGCTTGTCGGCGGCGAGGGTCATGGCGGCGTTTTCGTGCTTCACGCGGCCCAGCGCGGTGCGCTTCTTCGGCAGGGAGGCGGGGGCAAAGGGATCGATTTCGACGACCCAGCCGAAGCGGTTGTACTCGTTCGGCTCCTTGACGTAGTCGAAGCGGTCTTCGAACTCTTCCCAGCGGTAGCTGGTGCCGGTGGCGTTGAGGCCATAGCGGCGCATGACGGTGTCGCGGGTATCGGCGCCGCTGGTGGTGCCGAAGTAGCTGTTGAAGTTCTCCTCACAGGTGAGGTAGGTGTTCCACAGCGTGCGGCCGTTGGCGCAGTTGTTGAAGGTGCCGTAGACGATGGTGCCGCTGGGATCGGTGCTGGTCTGCAGCCAGGCGTGGCCGGCGGCCGGGCCGGTGATCTGCATCGGCGTGTGGCCGGTGATGCGGCGGTTGCGGCTGGAGCCGACCTGCACTTCCCACTGGCCGCTGCTGTTCTTCTTGATGTGGATGACGGAGACGCCGTGGGCGTTGATCGCCTTGGTGACCTTGTCCGCCGTCCAGGGCGTGGTGCTGGCGGCGCCGAACAGGTACTCGTAGTTGGTGTATTCGTGGTTCATCGTCAGCAGGCCTTCGTTGCTGCCGTCGATGGCGAAGTAGGCCATGCCGTCGTGGTTGTCACCCACCTGGCGGGCCTGGTCGGCGCCGGTGTTGGTGCCGTCCGGCAGCCAGGCCGGGGAGTCGCTGAACAGGGCGGAGCCCCAGGGCGCGATCACATAGCTGCTGTAGCCGGCCGGAACGACGATCTCGTCGCCGGTGCCGACGGGAATGGCGGTGAAGCCCAGCGTCGGGGTGGTCGGCGTGCTCGGCGGAGCGGCTTCGTCATCATCGTCGTCATCGCCGCCACAGGCGGTGAGCGAGGCGGAGAAGAAGGCGGCGGCGGAGAGGCCGGCGCCGGTCTTGAGGAAGCCGCGGCGGCTCACCACGCGGTTTACCACCGCCTGGAAGTGTTCGTTGTCCGAGGTGTTGGCGGGCAGATCGTCGAGGTCTTGCGACTTGTTCACGAAATTCTCCGAGGTTGATGCAGTGAGGGGGAACTTGAATTGTCTGAACGTGAGATTTCACGCAGATGAAGGAAGCATTGCGGTTTGATGCCCGGCGATACCCGGTGGCGGCGGAGCCTGATCGAGTGCATGGACGTGCATGCCGATGCCGGCCGGGCGGTGGCCCGGCGGCATGCGACGGTGCTGCAGTGCTGCTTGACTGCTGCTTACTGGAAGATCTGTTCGATCTCGAGGATGGCGGTAGTGCCGCTGACTTCGTTGCCGACGATGAGCAGCGGCTTGCCGTTGGGCGACTTGTCGGCGGCGACGAACTTCAGGCCTTCGGGGCCGAGATCGCCGACGGTGGAGAGCACGGTGGAGGGGTCGGCGGTGCTCCAGTCGGCGCGGGTGTTGAAGTAGTCGACGAAGGTCGGCGCGGTGGGCGTGGTGATGTCATACACCATGACGCCGCCCATGCGTTCCAGGCCGATGAAGGCGAAGGTCTTGCCGCCCAGGGTGCCGACCTCGATGCCTTCCGGTTCCGGTCCCTTGGCGTCACTGCGGCTGTCGAAGGCGTTGCCTTCGTCATGGCCGGAGTTGAACCAGGTTTTGCACGGGATGTCGCGGGCCGGGCCAACGCGGCAGGCGTCGCTGGCGAGGTAGGTCTCGAACTCGCCGCCGGAATCCCACACCAGGTTGCCGGCAGTGTCGCGGATGGAAAAGGAGCGGCCGCCGAAGGCGTAGAGGTTGTCGTACATCAGGTGGTCGCCAGCCGGGTTTTCGGCACCGGTGGCGTCGAACATCACCGGGTTGCCGCTGCTGTCGCTGCGGTAGCCCATGGTCCAGGTGACGTTGAGGCGGCCGAGCTGGGCGTCGTCACGGCAGGCGCCCGGGTCGCCGGCGGTGGCGCCGCACCAGGCGAAGGTGACTGGGTTGATCAGCGCGCTGGCGGCCATGGCGTCCAGCTGCGGCGGCAGGTCGTTGCCGCGGCGGGCGGCGAAGCCGTCGGTGCGGGTGAGGTGCTTGACGCGGAATTCCTCGACGAAGCCCTTGCTGGCGTCGCCCGCCCAGTAGGCGGGGTCGTCCTCGCCCCAGGCGCGGGCGTCGCCCTCGTTGGCCATCACCAGGTAGGTCTGGCCGCCGGCACTGTAGGCGGTGATGGCGTCCGGCATGTACATGCCGAGCACGCCGGGGCGCGGCGCGATGTCGATGGCCGCTGGGGTGTCGCTGACATCGATGGCGTTGGCGGCCAGGCCATGGTCCTTGTAGCCCAGCGGCAGGATGGCGGTGACGGTGGCGCTGGCGATGTCGATGCGCGCCAGGGCGTTGTTCTCCTGCAGCGTGGCCCAGGCGGTGGTGCCGTCGGCGGAGATGGCGATGTACTCCGGTTCCAGATCCTGCGCGGCGCTGGCGTTCGGTCCGAAGATGCGCACGCCGTCGGCGCGCAGCTCGGCCTCGCGGCCGTTCCAGGCGGTGAAGTCGGCGACGCGGGCGACCGGCGCGGCCGGGTTGCTGACGTCGATGACGCTGATGGAGCCTTCCGGGTCGGTCTGGTAGTCGTCGCTGGGCTCGCCTTCGTTGGCGACCAGCAGGGTCTTGCCGTCCGGGGTGAAGGTGAGCATGTCGGGCAGGGCGCCGACGCCGACCTGGCCGATCAGCGCCAGGGTGTCGGCGCGGTAGAGGCCGACGAAGCCGGGGTCGGTCTTCACCGCCGCCTGGATGGCGAGGGCGACGATGCCGTCATGCAGGGCGACGCTGTTCACCTCGGCGCCGGCGGCGATGGCGCTGGCGTCCAGGGTGCCGACCAGGGTGGGCGCGGCCGGGTTGGAGAGGTCGAGCACGTCCACCATGCCCTTCTGCGCGTTGACGACGAAGGCGCGCTTGGTGCCCGGATCGTAGACCGGGATTTCCGCGGCGCTGACACCGAATTCGCCGGTGGAGTAGCGGCCGAGCAGGCTCAGCTTGATGCTGCTCAGCACCGGAGTCGGTGTGGCGGCGGGTGCGTCGTCGTCATCGTCGCTGTCGCCGGTGCAGGCGAGCAGGGGCAGCGCGAGGGCGAGAACCGCGAGGCGGCGCAGGCGGGGAAAGGCGGGCTTCTGTACGGGACGGATCATGGCGTCTGACGGGCTCTTCCGGTTGGGAGGGTGAGGGGGTAGCCCAAGATCCTGACAAGCCAAGATGACGATAATGTGTAGCCGCCGGCAAAACGTCAGCCTGCCGCAAGGCAGCCGTAAGGCCCGCGACGCCGCCCGCATGGCTTAGAATGCCGGTTTTCCCGCAACACCCATGACTGACTTCGCCCACGTCTTTTCCACCGAAGGTCCGCTGGTCCAGGCGATCCCCGGCTATCGCCCGCGTCCGCAGCAGATCGAGATGGCGGAGAAGATAGGCGCGGCGATCCGCAGCCATGGCGTGCTGGTCGCAGAGGCCGGCACCGGCACCGGCAAAACCTTCGCCTACCTGGTGCCGGCGCTGCTCGCCGGCGGCAAGGTCATCGTCTCCACCGGCACCAAGACGCTGCAGGACCAGCTCTTCAACCGCGACCTGCCGACGGTGCGCGCCGCGCTCAAGGTGCCGGTCTCCATCGCGCTGCTGAAGGGCCGCGCCAATTACGTCTGCCCCTACCATCTCGCCCGCAACGCCCGCGACGGCCGCTTCCTCACCGCCCAGGATGCCGCCGACCTGCGCGCCATCAGCCGCTTCGCCGACCGCACCCAGAGCGGCGACAAGGCCGAATGCACCGAGGTGCGGGAGGATTCCGCCGCCTGGATCGCCGCCACCTCCACCCGCGACAACTGCCTCGGCCAGGACTGCCCGGACGTCAAGGAATGCTTCGTCATGAACGCCCGGCGCAACGCCATGGACGCGGACGTGGTGGTGGTGAATCACCACCTCTTCTTCGCCGACGTGATGCTGCGCGACGAGGGCATGGGCGAACTGTTGCCGGCCTGTAACGCGGTGATCTTCGACGAGGCCCACCAGCTGCCGGAAACCGCCAGCCTGTTCTTCGGCGAGAGCGTATCCACCGCCCAGGTGCTGGAACTGGCGCGCGACACCCGCTCGGAAACCGTGGCCGCGGCGCGCGATTGCGTGGCCATGATCGACGAGAGCCGCAACCTGGAGAAGGCGGCGCGCGACCTGCGCCTGGTGTTCGGCGCCGAGAGCGCCCGCCTGTCCGCCGCCCAGGCCGCCGAGCGCCAGGGTTTCGATGCCCAGGTGGATGCGCTGGCGGCGGCGCTGCAGAAATTCGAGGCGGTGCTGGAGACCCAGGCCGAGCGTTCCGAGGGCCTGGCCAACTGCCTGCGGCGCAGCCAGGAAATGGGCGAGCGCCTGAACAACTGGCAGAACCCGGGCGAGAAGGACCTGATCCGCTGGGTGGAAGTGTTCGCCCACTCGATGGCGCTCAACGCCACCCCGCTGCATGTGTCCGACGTGTTCAAGCGCCAGCTGGAAGCGCAGCCGCGGGCCTGGATCTTCACCTCCGCCACGCTGGCGGTGGGCAAGGATTTCGGCCACTACTGCCGCGAACTCGGCCTGGCCTGGATGGACCCGCCGCCGGACACTGCCGTGTGGGGCAGCCCCTTCGACTACGGCGAGCAGGCGCTGCTGTATTCGCCGCAGAACATGCCGGACCCGAACGCGCCGGACTACATCGAGCGGGTGGCGCGCACCGCGCTGCCGCTGATCCGCGCCGCCCAGGGCCGCGCCTTCGTGCTCTGTACCTCGCTGCGGGCGATGCGCCGGGTGCATGAGCTGATCGCCCAGGGCCTGGAAGGCAGCGGCGACAAGCTGCCGTTGCTGCTGCAGGGCGAGGGCTCGCGCACCGAACTGCTGGATCGCTTCCGCCGCCTCGGCAACGCGGTGCTGGTCGCCAGCCAGAGCTTCTGGGAAGGCGTGGACGTGCCGGGCGACGCGCTGTCGCTGGTCGTCATCGACAAGCTGCCCTTCGCCCCGCCGGATGATCCGGTGCTGGCCGCCCGCGTCGAGCACATGCAGAAGCAGGGCCTCAGCCCCTTCATCCACCACCAGCTGCCGCGCGCGGTGATCAACATGAAGCAGGGCGCCGGCCGCCTGATCCGCACCGAGCGCGACCGCGGCGTGCTGTGCATCTGCGATCCGCGCATGATCGAGAAGTCCTACGGCAAGGTGGTGTGGCGCAGCCTGCCACCGATGCGCCGCACCCGGGTGGAGGCGGACGCGGTCGCTTTCCTGGAGGCGCTGCCGCCGCCCAAGGGCAGCGGGGCAGGGGGCGATTGAGCGCTGTTGTATCCTCCGACCTTCGAACGATGAGACGCCGGGAAAGCAGACGGCGCAAAGCGAATATCCACGAATGAAAGTCCTCGGCTTCGCCGGCTGGTCCGGTTCCGGCAAAACCACCCTGATCGAAAAGCTGATCCCGCAGTTCACCCGCCGCGGCCTGCGCGTCTCCATCATCAAGCACGCCCACCACGGCTTCGACATCGACAAGCCGGGCAAGGACTCCTGGCGCCACCGCGAGGCCGGCGCCACCAAGGTGCTGATGCTGTCCGACGACCGCTGGGTGCTGATGCACGAGTTGCGCGGCCAGCCGGAGCCGACGCTGGAAGAGCAACTGGCGCTGCTGGCGCCCAGCGACCTGGTGCTGATCGAGGGCTACAAGGCGGCGCCGGTGCCCAAGATCGAGATCCACCGCCCGGCGGTCGGCAAGGCGCCGCTGTGGCCGGACAATCCGCATGTGATCGCGGTCGCCAGCGACGAGGCCATCGCCTGCCCGCTGCCGCTGCTGCCGCTCAACGACGCCGGGGCGATCGCCGACTTCATCCTCGATTACGTCAGCGCCAAGGAGACGCCATGAACGCCGGCCTGCTGCCCTTTGACGAAGCGCTGGAACGCCTGCTGGGCTACGCCCGGCCGGTACGCGAGATCGAGGAGGTGGATACCCTGATCGCCGCCGGCCGGGTGCTGGCGGTGAACCAGCGCTCGCCCATCGCCCAGCCGCCGATGGACAACTCGGCGATGGATGGTTACGCGCTGCGCGTTGCCGACGTGCCGGCACCCGGCACCCGGCTGCCGGTGTCGCAGCGTATTGCCGCCGGCGGTGCCGCCCATCCGCTGGCCGTCGGCAGCGCGGCGCGCATCTTCACCGGCGCGCCGCTGCCGGCCGGCGCGGACGCGGTGGTGATGCAGGAGCTGTGCGAGCACCAGGGCGACAGCGTCGTCATCAACCACCTGCCGCAGGCGGGTGAGTCGGTGCGGCGCATGGGCGAGGACATTGCCGCCGGCGCCGAGGTGCTGATCCAGGGCAGCCGCCTGCGGGTGCCGGAAATGGCGCTGGCCGCCTCGCTCGGGCTGGCGCGGCTGCCGGTCTATCGCCGGCTGCGGGTGGCGATCTTCTCCACCGGCAGCGAGCTGGTGATGCCGGGCGAGCCGCTGCGGCCGGGCGCCATCTACAACTCCAACCGCTACATGCTGCGTGGCCTGCTGGCCGGGCTGGGCTGCGAAGTCACCGACCTCGGCATCGTCCCCGACAATCTGGAGGCCACCCGCAAGGCGCTGCGCGACGCGGCCGAGGGCCACGACCTCATCGTCACCAGCGGCGGCGTCTCGGTCGGCGAGGAAGACCATGTGAAGCCGGCGGTGGAGGCGGAAGGCAGCCTGGACATGTGGCGCATCGCTATGAAACCGGGCAAGCCGCTGGCCTACGGCCGGGTGCATGCCGCCGCCTTCGTCGGCCTGCCGGGCAACCCGGTGTCCGGCTTCGTCACTTTCCTGATGATGCTGCGGCCCTTCGTGCTCGCCTCGCAGGGCGTGCGCCAGCCGTTGCCGCGGGCACTGAGCCTGCTCGCCGCCTTCGACTGGCCCCGGCCGGACCGCCGGCGCGAGTTCCTGCGCGCCCGGCTGGATGCCCACGGCCACGTCGAACTGTTTCCCAACCAGGGCTCGGCCGCGCTGCAATCCACCACCTGGGCCGAGGGCCTGGTGGACGTGCCGGCGGCGACGCCGGTGCGCCGCGGTGACGCGGTGCGCTTCCTGCCCTACGGCGAGCTGCTCGGCTGAACGCCCGCCATTGACGAGATGGGCGCTCCAGGGCGCTACCTATACTGAAGACCATGGACCTGAAGATTCTCTATTTCGCCAGCCTGCGTGAAGCCCTGGGCCGTGGCGAGGAAAGCCTGCCGCTGCCGGAAGGCGTGACTACCGTGGGCCAGCTGCGCGCCTATCTGCATGCGCGCGGCGAAGCCTGGCAGGCGCTGGGCGAGGGCCGCAACGTGCGCGCGGCGGTGAACCAGCGCATGGCGCGGCCGGACGATACGCTGCAGGGCGGCGAGGAGGTCGCCTTCTTCCCGCCGGTCACCGGAGGCTGAGCGATGTCGGTCAGCGTGCAGCAGGAAGACTTCGATGTCGGCGTGGAAACCGCGGCGCTGAGCGCCGGGCGCACCGACATCGGCGCCATCGCCACCTTCCTCGGCCTGGTGCGCGGCGCGGAAGACAGCGTGCGAGCGATGACGCTGGAGCATTACCCGGGCATGACCGAGCAGGCCTTGGCGGAGATCGTCGCCGAAGCCCACCAGCGCTGGCAGCTGCAGGGTGTGCGGGTGATACACCGCTACGGCCGCCTGCTGCCGGGCGAGCGCATCGTCTTCGTCGGCGTGGCCAGCCCGCATCGCGGCGAAGCCTTCGCCGCCTGCGAGTTCATCATGGATTACCTGAAGACGCGCGCGCCCTTCTGGAAGCGGGAAGAGACGCCGGACGGCGCCCAGTGGGTGGATGCGCGGGAAACGGACGACAAGGCGGCGGCGCGCTGGGAGTAGTTGCCGCTGCGGCGCTTGCAGCGGCGAGGCCGCCGCACGAAATGAAAAGGGCGCCAGACCGGCGCCCTTTTCATTTCCGGGAGCGCCTCTCGTCGCTCCCTTCCTTCTTTCCAGCCGGTCCGCTTTTTACTTGCGGCCCTTGCCGGGGATGCCCTGGCCGAAAGCCTGGAAGGCTTCGGTGGAGGCACGGGTGATCTGCTCGAAAGCGGCGCGGGTGGTATCCACCGCGGTCTGGAAGGAGGTGGCCGCGTTCTGGTCGGTGATGGGCAGGCCCTTGAACAGCTTCTGCATCGCCTCGAACACGTCCTGGCTGCCGGTGGTCAGCTGCTCGCTGACCAGCTTGCCGACTTCGGTCTGGGTGCGGGTGGTGAGTTCGGCCATTTCACGCGCCAGCGCCAGCATCTTCTCGGTGGTGGACTGGGCGTACTGGGTGCGCAGCTCGACCAGGTCCTTAGGGTCCTTGATCGCCGAGAGGGCCTTGGCGTTGGACACGCCTTCCTCGAACAGCGACTTCGCGGTGGAGACCTGGATTTCCATGATGCGCTGGGAGTTCTCGATGGAGAGCTGGGCCAGACGCATGGCGGCTTCGAGATTCTTCTTCTGCAGCTCGTTGAATTGATCCTGCTTGATTGCCATATTTTTTTCCTCCAGGTGCGAGCTTTGACGGTACGAGGCGCTCTAGACATTGCAGGCTACGCGGCGACCGCCGGGCTGCTTCTGCTCCCTCCGCCTCCGCGGCAACCATAGCACAGGCGGGATAGTGCGGGTTGGGTAGTTGAATTCCATCCGCGTGGCCCCATATCCAGCTCAAGCCGTACATGACGTACTGGAAAAGGATGACTGCGATGCGTTACGACAAACTGACGACCAAGTTCCAGCAAGCCCTCGCCGATGCGCAGAGCATCGCGGTGGGCAACGACCAGCAATTCATCGAGCCGCTGCACCTGCTCGCCGCCATGCTCGGCCAGGACGATGGCGGCACCTTGTCGCTGCTGCAGCGCGCCGGTGTGAACGTGCCGCCGCTGAAGGCCGCGCTGCAGCGGGCACTGGAGCGTCTGCCCAAGGTGGAAGGCCACGGCGGCGAGGTCCAGGTCGGCCGCGATCTGGGCAATCTGCTGAACCTCACCGACAAGGAAGCGCAGAAGCGCGGCGACCAGTTCATCGCCAGCGAAATGTTCCTGCTCGCCCTGGCGGACGACAAGGGCGAGGCCGGCCGCCTGCTGAAGGAATACGGCCTCGGCCGCAAGGCGCTGGAGGCGGCGGTGGAGGCGGTGCGCGGCGGCCAGGGCGTGGGCAGCCAGGATGCCGAGAGCCAGCGCGAGGCGCTCTCCAAGTACTGCATGGACCTCACCGAGCGCGCCCGCGCCGGCAAGCTGGACCCGGTGATCGGCCGCGACGACGAGATCCGCCGCGCCATCCAGATCCTGCAGCGCCGCACCAAGAACAACCCGGTGCTGATCGGCGAGCCG
>Ga0206117_100655_pt1 | contig 29546 bp, 27 predicted proteins | sample 3A5Ametagenome_FD_177997 | JGI IMG/M metagenome (GOLD analysis project Ga0206117, IMG submission 177997) | Enriched microbial communities from leaf-cutter ant dump, University of Wisconsin, Madison, United States - 3A5A | ecosystem: Environmental > Terrestrial > Nest > Insects nest > Nest dump... | reverse complement strand
CCAAGGGCGTTGAAGTCGCCGCGCGCGGCGTCCATAATGAACGAACGGTAACCGGAAGTCAGAGCGATGCAGGTGGACAACAGGATTTTGGACGATCTCGCCCGTGTGGCGGGTGGCGCGCTCGGCGCCTTCTCGTCCTTGCGCGAAGAGGCCGAAGGCCAGCTTCGGGCCCAGCTCGAACGTGTTCTGTCGCGGATGGACGTCGTCAGCCGCGAGGAATACGAGGCTGTCCGCGCCATGGCCGCCAAGGCCCGCGAAGAGCAGGAGGCGATGGCCGAGCGGCTGGCCGCCCTTGAGGCGACCGTCGCATCGCTGAGCGCCGCGAAGGCGTCGGTCCCGGTCCCGGTCCCGGTCGAGGCCGCCGGTGTCCCCGCCGTGGTCGAGACCGATCCGGCCGCCGCCGGGTTGGACAAAGGCAAGCCGGAAGAGGGCAAGTCCGGCAGCAAGGCCACCCCGGCCGCTTGAGCGTCGCTGCCGCCGTCCGCATACCCGACGCCCCCTCCCGTCGTACCTGTCCGCGCCGCCTCCCGCGGCCGGAAAGGTGTGCGCCGACGCCAGTCTCGCCCTCGATTCAGCCCGTTTTTTCATCATCCTGGGGTATTGGCCCGGACCGCGCGCTATCGCCGGCGCATCTTTTCGGTCCGGGTGAACGGTACAGCCCATAGCGCCTTCACAGGAGGACGCGGACATGTCGGCAGTCGCCGTCGAAACCACCACTTCCGCTCACAATCCGCTCGACGTGGTCGAGGAGATCGTCACCGCCAACGAATGGCCCTTCGACCGCGCCACCGAGGACGAGCTGGTCGTCGAGATCGGCGGGCGCTGGTGCGATTACCGGCTCTATTTCGTCTGGCAGCCGGACGTCGCCGCGATGCAGTTCTCCTGTCAGTTCGACATGAAGGTCCAGGCCGCCCGCCGTACCGCCGTCGCCGAGTTGCTGGCGGAGGTCAACGGCCGCATGTGGCTGGGCCATTTCGATGTCTGCTCGGAAGAACACACGCCGATGTTCCGCCAGACCATGCTGTTGCGCGGGGCGCGTGGCGCCGCGGTTGAGCAGCTGGAGGATCTGGTGGAGATCGCCCTGTCCGAATGCGAGCGCTTCTATCCCGCCTTCCAGTTCGTGATCTGGGGTGGCAAGTCGGCATCCGAGGCGGTGTCCGCCGCCATTCTCGACACCATGGGCGAAGCGTAAGAAGACAATAGGCCAGGGCGGGAAAGCCCCGGTGAACCGGAGAGGGACAGGGTCATGACGGCGGAATCTGGTGCGTCGCTGCTGTTGGTCGGCTGCGGAAAGATGGGTGGGGCGATGCTGGACGGCTGGCTTGCCGCCGGGACCGCGTCGCGCGTCGTGGTGGTCGACCGCGCCGGCCTGCCGCAATCGGTGGCGGGTGACGCCCGTGTCGCGCTGGCATCCGGTGCCGACGCCATGCCGGACGGCTTCGTTCCCGACGTGGTCGTGCTGGCGGTGAAGCCGCAGGTGATGGAGGAGGCGCTGCCGTCCTACCGTGCCCTGGTCGGCCCCGACACGGTCTTCCTATCGATCGCCGCCGGCAAGACCATCGCCTATTTCGAACGGCTGCTGGGGGCGGGGGCGGTCGTCGTCCGCTCCATGCCCAACACGCCGGCGGCCATCGGCCGCGGCATGACCGTCGCCGTCGCCAATTCCCGTGTCAGCGCCGACCAGCGCGACCTGTCCGACCGCCTGCTGCGCGCCGTCGGCGATGTCGCGTGGGTGGAGGACGAGGGGCTGCTGGATCCGGTCACCGCCGTGTCGGGCAGCGGCCCGGCCTATGTCTTCTTCCTGGTGGAGGCGATGGCCAAGGCCGGAGAGGCCGCCGGACTGCCGGCCGATCTGGCGATGCGGCTGGCCCGCGCCACCGTGTCGGGGGCCGGCGCCCTGCTCGACGCCTCGCCGCAGCAGGAGGCTGCCGACCTGCGCAAGGCGGTGACCAGCCCGAACGGCACCACCCAGGCAGCACTTGAGGTGCTGATGGCGCCGGAGGGCGTGCAGCCGGTGATGACCGCCGCCATCGCCGCCGCCACCCGGCGGTCGCGCGAACTGGCCGGTTGAGTGGCGCGGCCATGACGGCGCTCAGCCCCTCCGCCGCCCGAGTCCAGGCCCTGCTTGACAGCATCGGGCTCGGCCATCGGGTGGTCGAGCATGAAGGCAGCACCCGCACCTCTGACGATGCCGCCAACGCCGTCGGCTGCGCGGTGGCGCAGATCGCCAAGTCGCTGATCTTCCGCACCAGGGAGACCGGGCGCCCGGTTCTGGTCGTCGCCAGCGGCGCCAACCGGGTTGACGAGAAGGCGGTCGGCCGGCTGATCGGCGAGAAGATCGAGCGGGCCGATCCGGAGTTCGTCCGCGAGTCGACCGGCTTCGCCATCGGCGGCGTTCCGCCCATCGGCCATGCCGTGCCGCCGCTGGTGCTGATCGACGACGATTTGCTGCGGCTGGAAACCGTTTGGGCTGCTGCCGGCACCCCGAATGCCGTTTTCCGCCTGACCCCCGCCGATCTGGTCAGCATGACCGGCGGCCGGGTGGAGACGGTCCGCAAGGCATGACTGAACGGTTGGGCGGGTGACGTTCGCCCGTCCACGCACCACCTTATAAGGCAACCCCTGTCGCCTGGAGGTGATGCCATGTCCGACATGTCGTCCGACAAGCCTGAAGACAACAGCTTCCGCTCCAATCCAACCGCAGATTGGGCAGCAGATTTGGCGGACCCCGATTCGCTCGACCGCGCCGTTGCGGCGGCGGCGATGGGGCTGGCGGCGGAGAAGGGGTGGCGGCGCGTCGGCCTGCTGGATGTCGCGCATACCGCCGGCATCCCGCTGTCGCGCTTCCATCATCGCTATCGCGGGCGTTCCGACGTGCTGGCGGCGGTGTCGCGCGTCGCCGACGCCACCGTCCTGGCCGGCGATGCTGCCGTCGATCCGACCGAATCGGCACGCGACCGCCTGTTCGACGTGATGATGCGCCGCTTCGACGCGCTTCGCCCCTATCGTGACGGGTTGCGGTCCGTCTTGCGCGACCTGCCGGCCGATCCGTCGGCGGCGCTCGGCTTCTCCTGCGCCTTCGGCCGGTCCATGGCCTGGATGCTGCGCGCGGCGGGGATCGACCCCGACCGGCGCGGCGGGGCGGCACTCGTGGCCGGCCTCGGCACCGTCCATGCCCGCGTCATGCGGGTGTTCCTCGACGATGACACCGCCGACCTGTCGCGAACCATGGCGGCACTGGACAATGCGCTGCGCGGGGCCGAGCGCTGGGGCGCGACCTTCTGCCGCTGGACCCGTCCGCGCGGGCCGAATGGCAAATCCTCCGGAACAGAGTCCATGTCATCAGGCATTTAGCAACGGAGCGGCGAACCTTGGCGGGAGGTTTCTCCCGCCAAGGTTATGCTGCGGCGCAAAAATCCAGATTGACTAACTTTTCGGCACTCTGCATAGTCGGCCTCAGTAATGTTGCGACGCAACATGTCCGTATGCAGATACGGGCTGCAAACACCGATGCTGGGATGAGAAACATGGCCAAGATCAGCGGTAACCCCTTCCTCGAATTCGATCCGTCCAAGCTGATGGGCGACCTGAAGGTTCCGGGTGTGGACGTCGAGTCCATCATCGCCAGCCAGCGTCGCAACATCGAGGCGGTGACCGCCGCCAACCAGCTCGCCTTCGAGGGCTTCCAGGCCATCGTCCGTCGTCAGGCCGAGGTGCTGCGCACCGTCGCCGAGGACGTGAACCGCGCCGTCGGTGAGCTGTCGGCCGCCGGCACCCCGGAAGAGAAGGCCGCCAAGCAGGCCGATCTGGTCAAGGCCGCTTTCGAGAAGTCGCTGTCGAACATCCGCGAGCTGAGCGAGATGATCGCCAAGTCGAACACCGAAGCCGCCGAGATCCTGACCAAGCGCGTCTCGGACAGCCTGGACGAGGTCAAGGCCGCCATCGCCAAGGCGAAGGCCTGATCTTTTCCGGTCAGACGAAATTCCGCGAAGAGGGGTCGCCATCGGCGGCCCCTTTTTCGTTTGTGGCTTCTGTCTCACTTGCGGCGGGCCGCGCACGCTTGCCCATTCCGATGACGGCCGTGCCGCGCTACCCTGGCGCGGACCGCAAGAACCGCATCGGACCCGCCATGACCATCAGCTACGACGATTTCGCCAAGGTCGACATCCGCGTCGGCACCGTCCGCGCCGTCGAGGCCTTTCCCGAGGCGCGCAAGCCGGCCTACAAGCTGACCATCGATTTCGGCGGCGAGATCGGCACCAAACGCAGTTCGGCCCAGATCACCAGGCATTATGAAGCAGATGCCCTGGTCGGCCGGCAGGTGCTGGCGGTGGTGAACTTCCCACCCAAGCGCATCGGCCCCTTTACCAGCGAAGTCCTCTGCTTGGGCCTGCCCGACGCCGAAGGCGCGGTGGTGCTGGTCGGCCCGGACCACGTCGTGCCCGATGGTGCGCGGCTATTTTGATGCCGCTCCAAAGAGTCGATGGGAAATATCCGAACGCTCTGCGCGTTCTAAAATATCAGTTCAAGGTTGAGGTGCTCGTCTTACTTTAAAGCGACAAGTTGCCGCAGGGGTAATATGTATTTTAAATGAATGCAGTCTAAACCAGGATGGCATAGTACGGAGCGACTAAGACTTCGCATCTGCAACATGTTTTCCTGGTGGATGGCACCCATGGACGCTCTGCGCTCTTTCGTCGGCCGGCTTTCGATTTCCACGAAAGTCACCGTGTTGAATCTCTTCGGCATGCTCGTCCTCAGCACGGCGATCCTGTTCGCGATCGGACAGGTGATCGTTCGTGACCTGGAGCGGCAGGCGATCGAGATGCAGCGTCTCAGCATGGACATCGCCTGGTCGTCGCTGCAGGAGCGCGGCGGCCGTTTCTCGGTCGCCGAGGGCAAGCTGCTGCTGGACGGTGTCGTGATGAACGACAACAATCTGGTGGTCGACAAGATCAAGCGCATCACCGGCGGCACCGCCACGCTGTTCCTGGGCGACCGGCGGATCGCCACCAACGTCACCGCCGCCGACGGCAGCCGCGCGGTCGGAACGACCCTGGCGCAGGGACCGGCCTACGATTCGGTGCTGCGCCAGGGCGCTCCCTTCCGCGGCATGGTCGAGATCCTGGGCGAGCCGTATTATGCCGCCTACGACCCCATCAAGGACACGTCCGGCAAACCGGTCGGCATCCTCTATGTCGGCATCAAGAAGGCCGAGGTGTTCAAGACCTACGACGACAGCATGCGCTTCGCCACCATGCTGGTGGTGCTGTGCGCCGTCGTGCTGGCGGTCCCGGGCTATCTGGTGTCGCGCCGCCTCCTGCGTCCGCTGGGACAGCTCAACCATGTGATGACCGCCCTGTCGTCGGGCGATCTGACCGCCACCGTGGCAGGGGTCGACCGGCTCGACGAGATCGGTGCGATGTCGCGTTCCGTCCTGGTTTTCCGTGACGGCATGGCCGAGGCCGAGCGCCTGCGCGCCGAGCAGGAGCGCCAGCGCATCGAGGGGGAGGCGCAGAAGCGCAGGGCCCTGCAGTCGATGGCCGACACGGTTGAAGTGGAAAGCCGCCATGCGGTGGAGCGGGTCGCCGCCCGCACGCAGGAGATGGACCACAACGCCGGCGCCATGGCGAAGTCGGCCGGGCTGGTCGGCGCCAATGCCCAGAACGTCGCCGCCGCCGCGGCCCAGGCGCTCAGCAATGCCCAGGCGGTATCGTCGGCCGCCGAGCAGCTTTCCGCCTCAATCGAGGAGATCGGCACCCAGGTCGGCCATGCCGCAGGCGTCACCCGCGCTGCCGTCGCCGCCAGCAACCGGACCGAGACGACCATCGAGTCGCTGTCCTCGGCCGTCGGCCGCATCGGCGATGTGGCGGAACTGATCCAAGGCATCGCGGCCCAGACCAACCTGCTGGCGTTGAACGCCACCATCGAGGCGGCACGGGCAGGGGAGGCGGGAAAGGGCTTCGCCGTCGTGGCGGGTGAGGTCAAGAACCTCGCCAACCAGACCTCGCGGTCGACCGAGGAGATCTCGCGCCTGATCGCCGAGATCCAGTCGGTCACCGCCCGCAGCGTGGAGGAGGTGCGCGACATCAGCCGCACCATCGGCGAAATCGATGCCATTTCCGGCACGGTCGCCGCCGCGGTGGAGCAGCAGGCGTCGGCGACCCAGGAGATTTCGCGCAATGTCGCCCAGACCGCCGGGGCGGCCACCGATGTGTCGACCCGCATCGACGAGGTGTCGCGTGAAGCCAAGGTGACGGAGGAGCGGGCCGACGTGCTGCGCGCCGGCGCATCGGAAGTGACCCACAGCATCGACGAGTTGATGCATGTTCTGGTCCGCGCCGTGCGCACGGCGACCGAGGACGTCGACCGCCGCAGCCTGCCGCGCTACCGCGTCGAGGCGCCCTGCACGGTGGAGGGGCAGGAGGGTCGTTTGACCGTGCGGCTGCTGGACATCTCCCGCCATGGTGCGGCGCTCGCCGAGGCGGACGCGGTCGGTGCGCGCGGCACCCTGTTGTTCGACAGCCTGGGCGTGGCCCTGCCCTTTGAGGCTTTCAACCGGGAGGAGGGGGTTGTGCGCATCCGCTTCCGGCTGTCCGAGATCGACCGGCAGGCGTTCGATGCCCGCTTCGACCGTTTCGAAGAAGCGATGGCCGGACGCCGCCTGACGGCCTGATCCCGGTCAAGGCATTTGACCGGGCGGCGATACCGGACCGCGTGGATCGGTGACGATCCCAGCGCGGTCCCGTCTTCAGACCGGGGCCGTCGAGCCCGGGCCGTCAGGCCCCGGCGCGACGAACGGCGGCGTGGACATGCGGCGGGGTCATGCCGGTCCGCGCCTGTTCCAGGGCGCCTTGCTGGCGGGCGGCGAAGACCCCCGCTTCCGTGCGATTGCGGAAATGCAGCTTGGAAAGCACGCTGCGCACCATCGACTTGATGACCGCTTCCGACAGGTCCAGCGCATTGGCGATGGTCCGGTTGTTCATGCCCTCGCCCAGCAGGCGGAGCGTCTCGAACTCCGGATCGGACAGGCGCGGCAGCAGCGTCAGCCGGATCTCGTCCACGCCCAGGCGGGAGAGGAACTGCTTGGGCATCAGGCAATGGCCTTCCAGCCCCAGGTCCAGCAGTTCGTTGATGCGGTCGACGTTCAGGTCCTCGAACACCCAGGCATCGGCGAAGGCCAGGATGTGGGCGGCATCGAGCAGCTCACGGGACGACAGCACGACGACGATCCGCGAGCGGCGCGACAGCCGCAAATAGACCATCGGTTCGTTCTCACGCAGCGCTGTGAATTGCTGCAGCCCGATCAGGATCGCGTCCGGTGTCAGCGCACTTTGGGTGAGTTCCCCGATGTCGTGCAGGACGGTGACGCGATGGCGGCCGCCCCGGTCCAGCTGCTGCACCACATTCTCGGTCAGCGCGTTGTTGTCGAGGATCAGGCAGACATGCATGGGAGTCACCGCGTTGCGGGTCTGGTGAGATGCTTTCTCATGGGCGTACTCATGGTGTGTGTGCATGGGTCAGCTCTGTCTGGAGGAGGCATCCACGGCCGGCCCGGCTCAGGGCATTGCCGCCTGCGTCTAAGGGTTGATGAGGAACCGGCCGGTTGGCCCAGGCACGTCATGGATTGGGTCACGTCGTTGGGGAATATTGCGGGGATGAAAGTATTTCCGTGCGGATCGCAGACTCCCTCCTTGGCGGGGTTTGGGAAGTCCTGTTCGCACCGCGTGATTTAGAAATGATCGGTGCTCTGCGTAAATCAGGCGATGGATGATCAGCCAAGATCGCTTCCCGTCTCCTTGTTGGTCGCCTCAGGTTTCGAAACGGTAACACCTATGGAATGATGTGTGCTGGCCGGGTCACACGGGAATGCGCGTTGGTACAGGCATCCTTCAGGACTATCCTTTCGGATTCGCAACGGCTTTTTCCTCCTCTATTGCGTGACCGAATCGGGGTTAGCCGCGTCTCTGCCACACGAACGCCGCAAAGATGGCAAGGTTCCAGAAAAATTCCCGTCGCTAATGGAGACGGCAGGTCTCTTTTTGAATGATCCCGTTCGGATCGAATGAATCCAACGGGTCCGCACGTTAACTCTATTCGCGGCCACAATAGAATCTATGACCTTAGGCAGAGCCGTTTCTTGCCGGTCGCATGACGAACGGTGCCTCGAAGGAGGGTGGCGGCTTCGAATGACCTATGGCCCTTGTCGGGATACAGAGCCCCTTCCGATCGTGGTATCAGATACTCAACACAGCGAAGAAATGGCCCACAACGGCAGACAGCCTTCCGGCCGATGCCCAAACGGGTCCGCCACTCAAAGCGGCCACCAAGCCGTGCAGGCGGCAAGAATTCGGTGATCCGGGTGCCGCGGGGGCGCACCGGACAAGATCGACAACAAGCCCTGACGGGCGGTCGTCCGCAAAGCGGACGGCACCGGCAAGGGCCGGCGAGCGAGGATGACGGGGACCATGAAGATTCTGATCGGGGACGACCATCTGCTGTTCCGCGAAGGCCTCCGGCGTCTGCTGGAACAGTTGCAGGGCGAGGCCAGCTTCGTCGAGGCCGGAACCTTCGACGAGGTTCTGGACCAGTGCCGCGCCGGCAGCACCTTCGACATCATCCTGATGGATCTGCATATGCCGAGCTGGCCGGGCTTCGACGGCCTGCGCGAGATCCAGGCGCTGCAGCCGGGCGTGCCGGTGGTCGTGATCTCCGCGTCGGAAGCGCTGGGCGACATCCGCGGCGCGCTCGACCATGGCGCGACCGGCTATATCCCGAAGTCGAGCAGCGTCAAGGTGATGATGGGCGCCCTGAATCTGGTGTTCTCGGGCGGCATCTACCTGCCGCCGGGGGCCCTGACCGCCAGCATGGAGTCCGCCCCGCGCCGCCGGACCGTCGACATGTCCGACCGCAACGCCGGCTACGGCCTGACCCAGCGCCAGCGCGAAGTGTTGGAATGCCTGCGGCTCGGCAAGTCGAACAAGCAGATCGCCTATGAGCTGGGCCTGTCGGAAGGCACGGTGAAGATTCACGTCACCGCCATCTTCAAGTCGCTGGGCGTCAAGAACCGCACCCAGGCGGTCATCGCCGCCGCCGCCATGTCGGCGTAGGGCGTGAAGATTTCCAACTGACAGCGATCGGTCCGGGGCACGTCCGGATCGTGGAACTGGGCTGCGGGGGATCGCCTCCGCGGCCCATTTTCTTTTGCCTGCGACCCCATCCCCGGCCGGCGAAACAGCCAACCTCTTGACCGGGCGGGTTGCCCGATGCTATCCGCCCCTCTTGATCGTGTGGAATCATCCGTCCGGCTTGCCGGCCGGCAGGGTTCCGCCTGACCCGCGCCGCCATCCGGGCTGTGCGCGACGCCGCCACCGCAAGGACGCCACCGCAGCGCCATGAGCGATATTTTCCGCGAAGTCGACGAGGATCTGCGCCGGGACCGCGCGGAGCACCTTTTCAAGAAGTATGGCGGCGCCATGATCGCCGCGGCTGTCCTGGTTGTCGCCGGGACCGGCGGCTACAGCTTCTGGCGCCATTGGCAGGCGCAGAAGAAGCAGGAACAGACCGCCGCCCTCGTCACCGCCATCTCGCAGAGCGGGCAGGGGCCGGAGAAGGGCGTCGACGCGCTTGCCGCCTTCGCCGGGTCCGCCGATCCCAGCCTCGCCGCCATCGCCCAATTCAACGCCGCGGCGCTGATGATCCGTCAGGGCAAGGGGGCCGACGCCGCGACCGTCTATGACGGCATCGCCGGCAACGCCTCGGTACCGGCCCAGTATCGCGACCTCGCGACCCTGATGGGCGTGATGCAGCGTGCCGACAGCGGCGACCCGGCGCAGCTGACCGCGAAGCTGCAGCCGCTGACCGCCGACACCAGCCCCTGGCGCTTCTCGGCGCGCGAGCTGACGGCGATGCTGGCCGCCCGAGCCGGTGACACCGAGAAGGCGCGCACGCTCTACAAGCAACTGGCGGATGACCAGCAGGCCCCGTCGGGCGTGCGCGGCCGTGCCGCCGATCTCGCCTCCCTCTACGGCAAGGGCTGACCCGGGCCATGAAGACCAAGACCGAGAAGACCGCAATGGCCGGTTCGATCCGCCGCGCGGCACTGCTGTCGGCATCGCTGCTGACCGTCCTGCTCGCCGGCTGCGACACCATCGACAGCTGGATGGGCAAGACTCCCGATCCGCCCCTGCCGGGCAAGCGGGTCGCCGTCCTCCAGCGCGAGCGCAAGGTGGAGCCGGACGCCCAGCTCGCCGCCACCGCCGTCACCGTGCCGCCGCCGGTCGCCAACGCGGCCTGGGCGCAGCCGGGCGGAACGCCGGACCATGTGCTGGGCAACCTTGCCCTGTCGGCCAGCCCGTCGGACGCGTGGCGCGCCGACATCGGCGCCGGGTCCAGCAGCTCGCGCGCGCTGCTCGGCACGCCGGTGATCGCCGACGGCCGCATCTTCGCGATGGATGCCGATTCGCATGTCACCGCGCTGAACGAGCGCAGCGGCCAGTCGCTGTGGCGGTTCGACACCCGGCCGGAGAACGAGCGCGGCGGCGCCACCGGCGGCGGCGTCGCCTATGCCGACGGGCGTGTCTATGCCGCCACCGGCTTCGCCGAGGTGCTGGCCTTCGACGCCGGCAGCGGCAAGGTGCTGTGGCGCAAGCGCATCGCCGGCCCGGTCCGCGGTGCGCCGACGGTCGCCGGTGGCCGCGTGCTGGTCATCACGCTGGACAACCAGACCATCGCGCTGTCGACCGACGACGGCGCCGTGCAGTGGTCGCAGCAGGGCATCCTGGAGACCGCCGGCCTGCTTGGCGCCGCCAGCCCGGCCGCGACCGGCACACTGGTCGTCTCCCCCTATTCCTCGGGCGAGCTGTTCGGCCTGCGTCCGGAAAACGGCCGCGTCGCCTGGCAGGACAGCCTCGCCAACATCCGCCGCACCGGTGCCTTGAGCAATCTGGCCGACATCCGCGGCCTGCCGGTGGTCGACCGCGGCGCCGTCTATGCCATCGGCCATTCCGGCCGCATGGTTGCCATCGACGAGCGCATCGGCGCCCGCATCTGGGAAACGGAGATCGGCGGCGTCCAGACCCCCTGGCTCGCCGGCGATTACCTGTTCACCGTCACCAACGACCAGGAAGTGGTCGCGGTGGCCCGCCAGAACGGCAAGGTCCGCTGGGTGGCGCCGCTCGCCCGCTTCAAGGATCCGGAGGACAAGTCCGGTCCGATCGTCTGGTCCGGCCCGGTGATGGCGGGCAGCCGCCTGTGGGTCGCCGGCTCCAATGGCCAGCTTCTCGGCCTGTCGCCCTCCGACGGCAAGGTCGAGGTGACCCGGTCGCTGCCCACAGGTTCCTACTTGTCTCCGGTCGTTGCCAACAACACTCTCTATGTGCTGTGCGACAACGGAACGCTCGTCGCGTTCCGCTGATCGCGGATTTCCTCCGTCTGTTGTGAAAGGCCTTTGGCCCCATGTCGTTCACCGTGGTCCTCGTCGGTCGGCCGAATGTCGGCAAATCGACCCTCTTCAACCGTCTGGCCGGCAAGAAGCTGGCCCTGGTGGACGATACGCCGGGCGTCACCCGTGACTGGCGCTCGGCCCCGGCCCATGTCGGCGGCCTGTCCTTCACGGTGGTCGATACCGCCGGCCTGGAGGACGTGACCGACGACAGCCTGGAGGCGCGGATGCGCCGCCAGACCGAGCAGGCCCTGGCCCGTGCCGACGTCGCGCTGTTCATCATCGACGCCCGCGCCGGCATCACGCCGCTGGACCGTCATTTCGCCAAGCTGCTGCGCCGGGGCAAGACCCCGGTGCTGCTGGTCGCCAACAAGACCGAGGGCAAGGCCAGCCAGCCCGGCATGTTCGAGTCCTATGAACTCGGCCTGGGCGATCCGATCCCGCTGTCCGCCGAGCATGGCGAGGGCATGGCCGATCTGGTCGAGGCCCTTCTTCCCTACGCGCCGCCCGAGGAGTCCGACGAGGCCGAGGACGCCGACGACGGCTTCGATCCTTCCATTCCCATCGGCGACCAGCCGGAGCCGGAGGAGGACCGCAGCAAGCCCATCCAGATCGCCATCGTCGGCCGTCCGAACGTCGGCAAATCGACCCTGCTCAACAGCCTGCTCGGCGAGGAGCGCGTGCTGACCGGACCCGAGGCCGGCATGACGCGCGACGCCATCGCCGTCGACTGGGAGTGGCGCGACCGCCGCTTCAAGCTGGTCGACACCGCTGGCATGCGCCGCCGTGCCCGCGTCGACGAGAAGGTCGAAAAGCTGGCGGTCGCCGACAGCCTGCGCGTCATCCGCATGGCGAATGTCGTGGTGCTGGTGGTCGACGCCGCCGCCATCCTCGACAAGCAGGACCTGACCATCGCCCGTCTGGTGATCTCCGAAGGCCGCGCCCTGGTGATCGCCGTCAACAAGTGGGACACGGTCGACGACCGCGCCATGGCGCTGCGACAGGTCGAGGACAAGCTGCAGGCCGCGCTCGGCTACATCAAGGGCGTGAAGGTCGTGACCATCTCGGCGCTGAAGGGCCACAAGCTCGACACGCTGCTGGACGGCGTGCTGGAGACCTACACGGTCTGGAACCGCCGCATTCCGACCGCCCAGCTGAACCGCTGGATCGAGGGCGTCCTGGACCATCATCCGCCGCCCCTGGTGGAGGGCCGCCGGGTGAAGATCCGCTACGTCACCCAGGTGAAGACCCGTCCGCCGACCTTCGCCCTGTTCGTCAACAAGCCGCTGGATCTGCCGGAAAGCTACCAACGCTATCTGACCACGCATCTGCGTGAGAGCTTCGACATGCCCGGCGTGCCGGTACGCCTGCTGCTTCGCAAGGGCAAGAATCCGTACGCGGAGGATTGATCCCATGTTCTCCCCTCTCCTTCGGGAGAGGGGAGGGGGCATCACAGGCGACAAGCCCGTGAGGGAAATGCCAGGGGGCGGCAGGCTCCTTGGTGCTGTGCGCATCGCGTGGGGGTCGTTACTTTGACGCCGCCTTTGCGCCCACCGGCTCCGCCATCGACCAGGGGGCGGCCGAACAGATTGTACATGGCGTCGATGTCGTCCCGGGCCGCCTTGTGGGTGATGCCGACCGTCCGCGCCACAGTGGAGATGCTGCCCTCCAGCGCCACCGCCGCCAGCAGCCGGTTTCGATCCGTTCCGACCGGTGATGCGTTGGCCGCAGCGAAGGTAAGCCGGGCACGGACGGGCAGGTCCGGCCTCGTGGCATCGTTATGTGTCCAATCCCCATAACCATACAATAATTATTGTTGTTGCAGAGTTTTCCCGTCAGGGAACAACGCCGGCATCGCGAAGGTCGCCGTTGGCGTTCTCCGCCGATCATGGCGACGAGACCGGAGCAGGCCCAACCCGCCTTCCGCGTCTGCAGTCACGCAACAGGATGATTGCCCGATCCTCCCCAAGGCTGTTACGTTATATTCAGTGGAATATAGAGGTGCGGGCATCCCGATGGTCCATCTCCCGGTTCTTCGCAGGTCCGCCGCCGGACGTATCAAGACGCTGTGCCGTCAGGCTCGCAAACCCTTCGTCCCGCTGCGCAGCGCCAGCATTGCCAGCTTCATCGCGGCGATTGCCGCCCCACCAATCGAGGTCGAGGATTCATGAGTCCGCTCCGCCGCCTTGCCACCCTGACGCTGCTGGCAACCACCGCCGCCATGTCAGCCGCCGCCATGTCAGCCGCCACTGTGTCCACGGCCCGTGCCGAGGAACTGGTCCTCTATGGGGCGGGCAGCCTGCGCGCCGCGATGACCGCCATCGCCGCCGACTACGCCAAGGCGACCGGCAACAGCGTGCGCACCGCCTTCGGACCATCCGGCCTGATGCGCGACCGGATCGAGGCGGGCGAGGCGGTCGATCTCTTCACCTCGGCCGACATGGGACATGCGCTGACCCTGCGCAAGGACGGGCGGGCAGCCGCCGTGGTGATGTTCACCCGCAACCGGCTGTGCGCCTTCGCCAAGCCCGAGGCAAGGCTGGAGCCGGCCTCCTTCGCCGAGCGGCTGCTCGACCCGTCGGTCCGGATCGGCACCTCGACGCCCAAGGCTGATCCTGGCGGCGACTACACCTGGGAGATGTTCGAGCGGATCGGGCGGCACCATCCCGGTGCCTTTGCCACCCTCGACGCCAAGGCCAGGAAGATCGTCGGCGGCAGCACCGCCGCCGACCCCTCCGATCCCGACCCCATCGCCTCGGCCTTCGCGCGCGGCGACATCACGGTCATGATCGCCTATTGCAGCGGCGCCGAACAGCGGCGCCAGGCCACGCCGGACCTCCAGGTGGTTCCGGTTCCGCCGCCCTACGCCACCGGTCCCGAATATGGCTTGGCGATCACCAGCCTCCAGAAGCCGGCCGCCGTCGGGCTGATGCTGGCGATCCTGTCGCCGGAGGGGCAGGCGACGCTGGCGCGCTTCGGTTTCGACCCGGTCGGCCTGCCGGCGGGCGGGGAGCGCTGAGCATGCGCCGCCCCCTTCACAGTCACCCTTCGCCGTCCGGCACAATTCCGATCCGGCCCCCATTCGACGACCGCTCCGATGTCGCGGCGGTCGTCTATGGCGACACGGACGACCCTGACAGGCTGCTCTCCGGCTTCCTGCTCGACCTGCAGACGCAGGGCTTCGACGCCGTGGGGATCGTGCAGGTCCGCCGCGAGGCACCGTTGGCTGGCCGGGCGGCGCATGGTTTCCGTCTGGTTTCCGGCCAGGGCAGGCCCTCTGCCGATGAGGATACCGGCGGCGAATGCCTCGCCGGCATCGGACGGCGGCTGGCCGTCCTGGTCGAAGAGCGGCCTGACATCCTTGTGCTGAACCGGTTCGGCTGGCAGGAGCTCAACGGCTCCGGCCTGCTCGACGTGCTGCAACTCGCGATGCTGCGCGAGGTGCCCGCGGTCATCGCGGTGCCCGAAGCGCTGTTCCCCCACTGGCTCGACCTTGCTAACGGGTTGACCGTCAGGCTGCCTTGCGATCGTGCCGCGCTGGACCGCTGGTGGGTGTCGCTGTGGCGGGTGCCGCCGGACGGACGTCATCCGACGGCGTGCGAGCGCGACAAGTAACCGCGGGCGGTTCTACGCCACCATCGTCAGACAGCAAGGATCCGGCCCCCCCCACGCGCCGGACGGTGCGTCCGGACCGATAGGGCAACACCGGGCGCGGCAAGCGGTGCGACCGCGACGCCATCGCCCGCGCTCTGGAGAGCCGCCGGTGCGCCTCCCCGGCCGGTGTCCTTCGGGCCATAGCGGCGACCGACCCGAAAGCATCCCCTTGGCACCAACGGGCATCGACCGCTAGATACGAATGAGCGCGATCAATGGGGGGCGGACGTGACGGATTCGGCGGCTTTCCATCGCCTGATGGAGTGCTCGGCATCCGGCGGCCTTGCCGATGCCGATACACAGGATCTCGGGCGCATGCTGCTGCGCCGCTGCAGCGACGCTTCGGCACCTTACCCGTGCGCGTTGGGGCTGCCCCCGGACGGGCTGGGCGCCCTGGTCGGGACCGTCTTCCCGGAGGCGGCCAACGGCTGGACGCCGGGCCGCTGCTTTTCCCGGCACGTCCATCGTCTGGCCGAGGCGAAAGCGGAGGATCACCACGCCTGTCCTGTCTCCATGGACATCGCCGCGCCGGAGATCATGCGATTGAAGCGCGAGGAGGAGGACTTCCTCGGTCTGCTGCTGCGCAACCGCAGCACGGGCCAGCCGATTGCCGCAGTCTTCGCCACCATCATCGCACGCGCCTGTTTGGAAAACGATCATCTCTGGCGCTCCCTCGGGCTGGCGGGACGCAACTCGCTGGCGGACCTGCTCCAGCGCCACTTCCATCCGCTGGCGTCCGCCAACACCCGCAAGCTGCGCTGGAAACGCTTCTTCTATGAGCGGCTTCTCGCCAAAGGCCGGCCGGCCGACCGGCCAACCGTCTGCGATGCCTGCTCCCATCATTCCGACTGCTATGGCGACATCGTCCCGAAGAGGGCTCACGGGTCATGATGATCGGACGTGCCGGGACGGTCCGATAACCAGCAGGGGCCCATGATGGCAAATCGGTCCGGCAGCGTGGGAGGGCACCGGAAGCGCACCCCGGCGTGAGTAACCCCCTGTCGAGGTGACGGATCACCCTGCTTCGAAACAGAGAGCCTTTTGACAGGACGGCCACAATCGATATATCCGTACAGATACATCGATTGTGGCCAGCAGGTGGGGCTCACAGGGGGGCTGCTGTGTCGGTGAGACGGAAAACGGCTTTTCATGGGGGCGAGATGCGTAATTCCCGTTTGTATATTACGTTTACGATTGGGGTGTTGACCGGCGGCGGGGCGCTCGCCGCCGATGCCGCCAATGACGCGGCCGTCAACCCAGGGACCGGCGTCTTCACGCTCGGCCAGATCAACGTGTCGGCCCAGGCGGCCGGGCAGCCGATCGGCGGGTCCAGCCTGTCGGCGGACGAGATGCAGACCTTCAACAAACAGTCGCTCGATCAGGCGATGGACATCATTCCCGGCGTCACCTCGTCGACGACCGGAGGGCAGCGCAACGAACGGCTCGTCTACATTCGTGGCTTCGACCGCTACCAGATTCCGGTGATGATGGATGGCGTGCGGATCTATCTTCCCGCCGACAACCGGCTCGATTTCGGCCGCCTGCTGACTCCCGACCTGTCGGAAATCCAGGTGTCGAAGGGCTACGCCTCGGTGCTGGACGGACCGGGCGCCATGGGCGGCGCCATCAACCTCGTCACCCGCAAGCCGACCCGCGCCTTCGAAGCGGAACTGCGCCAGGGGCTGTCCTTCGACAACCGGGCAGCCCTGGGCGGCTACACCACCTACGGCATGTCCGGCACCCGGCAGGAGCGCTTCTACCTGCAAGCCAGCGGCACTAGGACCGAGACCACCCACAGCCGCCTGTCGGAGAGCTTCAAGCCGGTGGCGTCGGAGAATGGCGGCAACCGCGACCAGTCGCAGACCAAGGACTGGTCGGTCAACCTCAAGGCCGGCTTCACGCCCAACGACACCGACGAATACTCGATCAATTTCCAGAAACAGTCCGGTAGGAAGGGCGCCCCGCTGAACGTGAACGACACCGTCGCCAACCAGCGCTACTGGAGCTGGCCCTACTGGGATTTGCAGAGCGTCTATTGGCTGTCGAACACCAGGCTCGGCAGCGCGTCCTACGCAAAGACCAAGCTCTATTACAACACCTTCCAGAACGGGCTCTACTCCTTCGACAACGCCGCCCTGACGCGGCAGGCCACGTCACGCTCCTTCCGCAGCTATTATGACGACAAGGCCTATGGCGGCAGCGCCGAGCTGGGCACCGACCTGATCCCGATGAACACGCTGAAGGGTGCCCTGCATTTCCGCCGCGACGACCACAAGGAATGGCAGCGCCTTTACCCCGGCAATTTCCTGGAGCCCAAGCAGCGGGATTTGGAGGACACCTGGTCGGTCGCGCTGGAGAACAGCTTCCACGCCACGGAGTCCTTGGACATCGTGCTCGGTGCCAGTCACGACTGGCGCCGCCTGCATGAGGCGCAGGACTGGAACGGCACCGCCGCCGGCTCGATGATCGACTACAAGCGCGCCGACAGCGACGCCACCAATGCCCAGGGTGCCGTGGTCTACCGCTTCTCCAGGACCGGCGAGGCGCATGCCAGCATCTCCGCCCGCAGCCGCTTCCCCAGCATCTTCGAGCGCTTCAGCACCCGCTTCAACGGTGCCGCCTCCAATCCCGACCTGAAGCCGGAAAAGGCGATCAATTACGAGATCGGCGCGTCGGAGCGCTTCGGGGCCACCCGTGTCGAAGGCGCCGTCTTCCTCAGCCGCCTGCGTGACGTGATCGCCAACGCGCCAATCGTCATCAACGGCCAGTCGACGACGCAGAGCCGCAACATGGCTTCCGGCCTCTATCGCGGCTTCGAGGTCGCCGTCACCACCAGACTGACCCCGACGCTGGAGGTCGGCGGCAACTACACGCTGACCATCCGGACGCTGTCCGACCCCAACATCCCCAACCTGAAGGCGGTCGGCACGCCGAACCACAAGGTCTTCCTGCACGCCGACTGGCGGCCGACCGAACAGCTCGGCATCGTCCCGAGCGTCGAGGCGGCGAGCGGCCGCTACAGCCAGAGCACCTCGGGCACCGTGTTCCTCGGCAATGGCGGTTATGTCCTGGCCAATCTCCAGGCCAGCTACGACCTGACCGCCAACGCACAGTTGTCGGCCGGGGTGCGCAACCTGTTCGACGCCAACTATTCGCTGGCCGACGGTTTCCCGGAGCCGGGTCGGACGATGTTCGTCACCGCGCGCTACAGCTTCTGATCCTGGCCGAGCCCCCCGATGGCGGCCGCCTCACGCCACGGCGTGCAGGCGACCGTTCTCCAGGCGCAGGCTGCGGTCGGCCCAGCCGGGAACCGGCAGCGACCCGTGGCTCGCCAGCAGGATGGCGGAGCCGTCACGGCGGGCGGTGGCGGCCAGCACCGCCAGGGCATGGGCGGCGCGCCGCGGGTCCAGCCCGCTCAGCGGTTCGTCGAGCAGGAACAGGCGGGGGCGTCCCGCCACCAGACCGGCCAGGGCGACGAGCTGGCGCTCCCCAACGCTCAGGCTTTGTGGGGAGCGCTCCGCCAGCGACGCCAGGCCGAACTGCGCAATCGCCCGATCCACCCGCTCGGCGCGGTCGGGCGGGCTCAGCCCGGCACGGGTGAGGGCGAAAGCGATTTCCGTCCGCACCGTCTCGGCGAAGAAGTGACGCGGCGGGTCCTGGGGCAGGAAGCCGACGCGGCCCGGCAGGTCGCGCGGGCTGGGATTGCGCAGGTCGGCGATGGTGACGGTGCCGTCCTCCATCGGTTCCGCTCCGATCAGGCAGCGCAGCAGCCTGCTTTTTCCCGCCCCATTGACGCCGCTCAGATGGAACCGCCGCCCCGCCGGCACCGTCATCGCCAGCCGGTCGAACAGCGGCGTGCCGTCGCCGCGCGGAACCCGCAGCCCTTCGGCACACAGAACCGGCGCCGTCGGCACCGTCCGGTCGCCCGGCTCCGCGCTCATCCCGTCCTCTTCCGGAAATGCCGGCGCCGTACCGATGGCCGGAGCCGGCATGCGCAGATGGACCGCGGGCAGGCCGGTCAGCTTCTCCGGCCGATGCTCGCTGATCAGCAGGATGCGCCCCATGGCAAGCCGCCGGCGGATGACGGAGCGCAGCATCTGCACGCCGTCGGAATCCAGCAGTGCGAAGGGCTCGTCGAGCAGCAGCACCGCCGGATCGGCTGCCAGGGCGGCGGCGATGGCCAGGCGACGGCGTTCGCCCATCGACAGGGTCTCGATACCGCGGCCGACGGCCCACTCCAGCCCGACCTCGCACAAGGCGTCGGCGACCCGGACAGGGCTTTCCGCAGCCGGCCGGGACGGAAAGCGGCGGTTGGCGGCGAGGACCGCTTCCACCACCGCCTCGACGGGACCGGAGCGCAATGGAACGTCAGGAATCTGCGGTACGAAGGCGACCGGACAGGCCGTCCCCATCGGCACCGCGATGCCGCCGTCGACCGCCATCACCTGCCCGTCATGACCCGGCAGGCCGGCGAGCGCCCGCAGCACGCTGGTCTTGCCGGTGCCGGTCGGTCCGGTGATCAGCCCGCATTGTCCGGCGGCCAGATGGACGCGGCCGAGCCGCAGCCATGGCGTTCCGTTGCCCAGTATGACGATGGGTGGCTTCATCGCTCGCTCTCCACTCTTCCATGTCGGGACCGCGGATACGCTATATTCATAAGAATATAGAGCCGTTGTGCAATGCACAAGCGAACCCAAGCGGCGGGTGACGCCGTGTTACAGGGACTCGAGAAAGGCCAGCAGTGCCTTGCGGTTCAGCAAGGGCATGCGGCGGACCGCCTCGCGTGCCGGCTCGGCCTCGCCACCGTGCCAGAGAATGGCCTCCAGCACGCTGCGGGCGCGGCCGTCATGCAGGTAGGCCGGGCGGTCGGTGACCACCGCCGTCATGCCGAGCCCCCAGAGCGGCGGCGTCCGCCACTGCCGGCCGGTCGCCTGGAAGTCGGGCCGCCCGTCGGCCAGCCCGTCGCCCATGTCGTGCAGCAGCAGGTCGGTGTAAGGGTGGATGGTCCGTCCGGCCAGTTCCGGCAGGGCCGGCGACGGGCCGGTGCGCAGGGTCGGGGTGTGGCAGGCAGCGCAGCCGATGGCGGCGAACAGACCTTCTCCAACCCGCACCATAGGATCGTCGGCGTTTTGTCGGGCCGGCACCGCAAGCGCGCGGGTGTAGAGCGTCACCAGATCGAGCTGTTCGTCGCTCAACTCCGGCTTGGTATCTCCCGCGTCCTCTCCCGCTGCTGCCCGGCAGGCGGTCTGCGCCGCCGTGCAGCCATGGTGCGGAAACAGTGTCGAGGTCAGGCCGAGGTCGCCGTCGAAGGCCCCGGCATTCTGCTGGCGCAGGCTCGGCTGGTTGGCCTTCAACCCGAAGCGGCCGATTGCGAAGGCACCGCGCGCCGCATCCCACACCAGATTGACCCGCCCGCGCACGCCGTCGCCATCGCGGTCGTCCGGATCGGCGCGTGCCAGCAGATCGGCCTCCGGCACCGCCTCCAGCAGGCCGAGCCCGACGAGCGGCGGCGCCATCCGCACCGAGGTCATCACCTCCGGCCCCAATGGCCCGTAGCCGAGATTGCCCAGCCGCAGATCCGGCCGCCGCAGGGCAACCGGCGTGCCGTCGGCCAGGCGGTCGACGCGCTCCGACCAGACCAGCGTCGCCCGGCCCTCGCCCGGCACGCCGGGGATGCCGTCGGGGTTGAACTGGTCGCCATAGACCGGATGCGGCTGCGGAGCTGCGCCGGCCCCGCCGCCGGGCACCGACAGCCGGACCAAAGTGGACCGCATGCTGTCGCTCTCCCCCTCCGGCGGTTCGCCGCGGCCGTTCTTGGCGTGACAGGCGATGCAGGATTGCCGGTTGAACAGCGGGCCTAGTCCATCGAGATCGGGCCGCACCTCCGACGGGCCGACGGTCCACACCTGCTGGAACAGCGAGCGGCCGGCCTGGAAGGCGGCACGGTGCGCCGGGTCGAGTGTCGGCAGCGGCCTGGAAAAGGCGTCGCGTCCCTGGACCGGCACCGTCACCGCCTCATCGGCCCGCAAGGGTGTTGCGGCACCCAACAGGGCGGCGGCGAGAAGGACAATCCGTCTCATGGCGTCGGCAGAGCCCGGCGGGCAAGATCCAGCGCCTCGGCCTGGGCGGCGTCGATGCGGGCCACCCAGTCCTTCCGCAGGGTCGCCTGCTCCTCCGGGTTGCGATTGGAACGGCGGTCCTGGAAGCTCGGAGCGAGGCGGTCGGCGTCGGCACCAGCGACCGGAACGAAGCCGGCCAGCATGCGCGCCCTGCTCACCAGGGTGGCGCGCTCCGGGTCGGCCTTGGCATTGGGCTGCGTGGTGGGCTCGGCGGCCAGGGCGGCTTCGGCGGCGTGGATGGCACCCCACAGGGTCTTCAGCCGGTCCTGCCGCTCGGCGATCAGGCTGTCGAACAGCGCCGCGATCAGGCCGTGCCGGTTCAGCCCCCTCTCCATGTCGTAAGCGTAGGCTTCGGCCCCGATCCGTTGAAAGGGGTTGACGGTGCCGGCCGGCGCCTGGGTGTAGACATCGGGGCGCACCGGATAGCGGCGGATGTCGGGATGGAACAGCAGCGCCTGCCCCGGCGCCGACAGCACGAAATCGACGAAGGCGCGCGCCGCGTCCAGGTGCGGTGCTGCTCTGGTGATCGCCACCTGGGCCGGCAGGAAGGCGGTGCGTGGCGGGTATACCAGCGCCACCGGATGGCCGTTGGCGATGGCGCTGCGGGCGAAGAAATCCACCGTCACGGCGACGTCGGCATCGCCGTTCACCACGCTCTCGCTGACCTGCCCGCCGCTGCCGACCAGCGTCGCGTCAGCCGCCGCTTCACCGAGCAGTGCCCAGCCGGCCTCCCAACCCTCCGCCTGCAGCAGGATGTCGTAGAGCGCTCCGGAGAAGCCGACCTGCCCGGCGATGGGCAGGGCCAGCCGTCCCTTCCAGCGCGTCGCCGCAAGGTCGCGCCAGGTCGCCGGCTGCGGCAGGCGATCACGGGCGAGTGCCGCCGGGTTGACGATCAGCCCATAGCCGGCGACCTCGAACGCCTCGAAGAAGCCCTGGCGGTCGGAGACGAACTGCCCATCGACCACGCCCGGCAGGGTGGCGCGGTCCACCGTCAGCGGCCGGAAGGCCCCGGCATTGCGCAGCCGCGGAAAGCTGCCGAGCGAAGGGGTCCAATAGACGTCGACGCCGCCCTGGTCGGGCTTGGCCAGCTCCGCCGCAGCATCGCGTGACGGTTTCCAGACCACCTGCAGGTCGGTGCCGGGATTGGCGCGCTCGAACGCCTGCTCATAGCGCTGGACAAGTTCGTCCGGGTAGCTGGTCATCACGACGACCTTGCCCTCCAGCGCCCAGCCCGCTCCGGCGCCGAGCATCAGAATGGAGCCGAGCAGGGGCGCGGCAATCCTGCAGGAGATTGGGAACATGCCTCGGCAGCCTCACACAGCTATATTTGTGAAGATATAACGAAAACCCTATACCTGTTGGTCTCCCGCGGCAACTGCAGCGATGCTTCAGGCAAGCCGCGTTAGGGCACGGCCAGGATCCTCAGCCGCAGTTCCCGCGGCAGGTCGTTCCGCGGGCCGAGGAGCGCGGAACGACGGTCGTCGGGCTGGGCCGTCTGCTGGCATGCGGCGCGCGAAAGCCGCACGGCTCCATCGCCGCATAGAAGCCTCCGGCTGATCCTGTCGCCCTGCGTCGGGCCTCTGGAAACCGCAGAGTTCCTGGAGCACACGCATTGGCGTTTGTCCGATCATCACTTCCAACCGCAGGGCTTCATCGAAGCCATTGGCAACCATCCCGTTCTGAAATGATCGCAGTTGGCCGGCGCCCGATGGATCTCGGTGAGGACGCCGCCCTCCGGATGAGCCCGCAACCCCAGCGGTTCGATCAGCCGCTCCGCGGTCGGCGCATCGTCCGTTACCGCGTGCTCCGCGCCGCCATGCCCAGCCCCTCGCGCAGTTCCGGCAACAGCATCGCCCCCAGCATGGCGATCACCGGCAGCACCGCATAGTCGCCCTGTGCCGCGGCATCGATCAGCTCGCGCGCGCTGTGCAGCTCGATCCGCATGTCCTCCAGGTCACCCTGATCCGGCTCCGCCACCTTGCGGGCGCCCCTGGCGTGGAACATGTGGCAGGTGCTGCCCTTCGAATTCGCCCCGACCACGAAGCCGCCCAGCGCCGTCCAGTCGTCGGCGGCGTAACCGGTTTCCTCCAGCAGCTCGCGCTTGGCGGCGGCCAGCGGATCCTCGCCGGGCTCGATGGCGCCGGCGGGGAAGGTCAGGCTGACGCGGCGCGGCCCATGCTTGTAGGTGCGCAGCATCACGACCTTGCCGTCCTCGGTCTCCACATACATCAGGGCGAAGTCGGGCTGGTCGATCTGGTAGAAATTCTCCACCGTCCGCCCGTCCGGCAACTGGACCGTCTCCGCCCGCACCTTCAGGTACGGGCTGGCGTCCAGCAGCTCGCGGCTGCCCAGAACGTCCCAGGGTTTCTGCTCGTCCTGATTCTGGTCGTCGCTATTCTGGTCGTCGCTCATGCGGCGCTCCCGTAAGGCGGCTGGGTGAAGCCGGCGGGGGAGAGGGTGAAGATCTCGCAGCCGTCCTCGGTGATGCCGATCTGGTGCTCGAACTGCGCCGACAGCGAGCGGTCGCGGGTGACCGTGGTCCAGCCGTCGGACAGGATCTTCACCTCGGGACGGCCGGCGTTGATCATCGGCTCGACCGTGAAGACCATGCCGGGGCGCAGCTCGACGCCGGTGCCGGGCTTGCCGAAATGATCGACATGGGGGGCGTCGTGGAAGACCTGCCCGATGCCGTGGCCGCCGAAATCGCGCACGACCGAGCAGCGCGCCGCCTCTGCCATCGTCTGGATGGCATGGCCGATGTCGCCCAGATGGTTGCCGGGCTTTGCCTGGGCGATGCCAGCCATCATGCAGCGCCAGGTCAGGTCGACCAGCTTGCGCGCCTTCACGCCGATCTTCTCGCCGACGAAATACATGCGGCTGCTGTCGCCGTACCAGCCGTCCAGGATCACGGTGACGTCGATGTTGACGATGTCGCCCTCGACCAGCTTCTTGTCGTCGCTGGGGATGCCGTGGTTGACGACATGGTTGGGCGAGATGCAGCTGCAGGCCGGATAGCCCTGGTAGCCCAGCGTCGCCGGGATGCCGCCGCGGTCGCGCTGGAACTCCTCGATCAGCTTGTCGAGCCGCCCGGTGCTGACGCCGGGCACCACGAAGGGCGTGATGTAGTCCAGCGTCTCCGCCGCCAGCCGGCAGGCCTTGCGCAGCGCCGCGAACTCCTCCGGACCGTGCAGAACGATCCGCCGTCCATCCTTGTCCATCAAACCGTCATCCGTCACGTAAATCCTCTGACCATCCTTCGGCTGCCGCGACCATCCGCAGGCAGCGCAACAAGCTATCACGCCACCCGTCTGAAAAAAGCCCCTGCATTCCACCCCTGCAATCGTAGGATTCGGCGGAATGGCTTGCTATATGTGGCGGGCCCTATCCCCATCGGACTACCAGACCTTTGGCGAAGCCCACCACCCGATATGTCTGCCAGGCTTGCGGCGCCTCCTTCCCCAAATGGGCGGGCAAGTGCGACGCCTGCGGCGAATGGAACAGCCTTGTCGAGGAGGCCGCACCCGACAGCGCGCCCAAGGGGCTGGGCGCCGCCCGCGGCCGCCGCATCGACTTTGTCGGGCTGCACGGCTCCAGCGAGGCGCCGCCGCGGCGCATGACCGGCATCGCCGAGTTCGACCGCGTCTGCGGCGGCGGGTTGGTTCCCGGCTCGGCGATCCTGATCGGCGGCGATCCCGGCATCGGCAAATCGACCCTGCTGCTCCAGGCGATGGCCCGGCTGTCGCAGGACCACCGCTGCGCCTATGTCTCGGGCGAGGAGGCGGTCGATCAGGTCCGGCTGCGCGCCCAGCGGCTGGGCTGCGCCACCGCCCCCGTCGATCTGGCGTCCGCCACCAGCGTGCGCGACATCGTCGCCTCGCTGGACGACGCCAAGGGTCCGGAGGTGATCGTCATCGATTCGATCCAGACCATGTACATGGACAATCTGGACAGCGCCCCCGGCACCGTCGCCCAGGTCCGCGCCAGCGCGCAGGAGCTGATCCGCGTCGCCAAGCGGCGCGGCGTCGTCCTGCTGCTGGTCGGCCACGTCACCAAGGAAGGCATGATCGCCGGTCCCCGCGTGCTGGAGCACATGGTGGACACGGTGCTCTATTTCGAAGGCGAGCGCGGCCACCAGTTCCGCATCCTGCGCGCGGTGAAGAACCGCTTCGGCCCGACCGACGAGATCGGCGTGTTCGAGATGGGCGACGCCGGGCTGGGCGAGGTCGCCAACCCGTCCGCCCTGTTCCTGGCCGAACGCCGCGGCGACGTGTCGGGGGCCGCCGTCTTCGCCGGGATGGAGGGCACCCGCCCCGTGCTGGTCGAGGTGCAGGCGCTGGTCGCCCCATCGCCGCTCGGCACGCCGCGCCGCGCCGTGGTCGGCTGGGATTCGGCGCGACTTGCCATGGTGCTGGCGGTGCTGGAGGCGCGCTGCGGCGTGCAGATCGGCGCCAACGACGTCTATCTGAGCGTGGCGGGCGGCCTGCGCATCACCGAACCGGCCGCCGACCTCGCCGTCGCCGCGGCGCTGGTGTCGTCGCTGACCGGGGAGCCGGTGCCGGCCGACACGGTGGTGTTCGGCGAGCTTGGCCTGTCGGGCGAGGTCCGCGCCGTGAGCCAAACCGACACGCGGCTGAAAGAGGCGGCGAAGCTCGGCTTCTCCTCCGCCATCTTCCCGGCGCGCCGCAGCGGCAAGAAGGGCAGCCGCGGCGACAACGGCCTGAAGACGGTCGAACTCCAGCAGTTGGGCGAGCTGATGCCGCTGTTCCAGCCGCAGGGCTCCTCCGGCCGGCCGCCGTCGCGCCGTCCCCATGACGACAACGACACGCGCCGCTGGCGCGACGACGAATACATCTGACCGCACTTCAGTCATCAATCGGCACAGGCAATCGGCACAGGGTCATGGACAATTTTCCCGTAAATCCGGTGGACATCGTCGTCTTCGCCGTGCTGCTTCTGGCCGCGCTGCTCGCCTTCAGCCGCGGCCTCGTCGCCGAGCTGGTGTCGGTCGCCGCCTGGGCCGGTGCGGCGATCGTCACGCTCTACGCGCTGCCCCATGTCCTGCCCTATGCGCAGATCTACATCCGCTTCGAGATGCTGGCCTACGCCGCCTCGGCGGTCGGCGTGTTCATCGTCGCGCTGATCGTGCTGTCGCTCCTGGGCCGCAGCCTGTCGCGCGGGGTGCAGGCCTCGGCGCTGTCGGCGCTGGACCGCACGCTGGGCTTCGCCTTCGGTCTGGTGAAGGGCGGGATTCTGGTGTCCATCGCCTACCTGTTCTTCCTGTGGCTGGTGCCGAATCAGGCCGAACAACCGGTATGGCTCCAGCAGGCGAAGACCCGGCCCTTCCTGGCGATGGGGGCGGAAACGCTCTATGCCTTCGTGCCGGAGACTTTGCGCAAGGAAGGTCTCGGCCAGATGGACATCGCGCGCGACCGCGCGCGTCAGGCGATGGAGGCCAAGCAGGCGCTCGACCGCCTGTCGACGCCGGTGCCCAGCCCCGCGAAGACCGGGGGTGCGCAGGCGCCCGATACCGGTTATAAGGACCGCGACCGCGCCGATTTCGAAAGGCTGATCCAGAACAACGCCCGCTGAGCTTGACCGCTCGGTTTTGGCGCGATCGACGTTTGTGGGACCGTGGTTTTTTCCGTTGCATGTGTTGACGCGCCCTGGGGCGCTTCCTGGACGAAGGACTTCTGGTGATGCTGACGACGCATCCGTTCGACGACGACAAGCTGCGCGAAGAGTGCGGCGTGTTCGGCATCTACGGCAACCCGCAGGCGGGCGCCATCACGGCGCTGGGCCTGCATGCCCTGCAGCACCGCGGGCAGGAGGCGGCGGGCATCGTCAGCTTCGACGGCGGCCGTTTCCACCTCCAGCACACGCTGGGCCTGGTCGGCGACCATTTCAGCTCCGAGGCGATCATCGCCAAGCTGAAGGGCGGCAGCGCCATCGGCCATGTGCGCTACGCCACCACCGGCGACACCTCGATCCGCAACGTCCAGCCGCTCTACGCCGATTTCGAGTTCGGCGGCTTCGCGCTGGCGCACAACGGCAACCTGACCAATGCCCAGGTGCTGCGCCGCCAGCTGGTCCGCCGCGGCTGCCTGTTCCAGTCCTCCACCGACACCGAGGTGATCGTCCATCTGATGGCGACCGCCCGCGGCGGCTCGCCGGTCGACCGGCTGATCGAGGCGGTGCGGCAGGTCGAGGGCGCCTTCTCCCTGGTGGCGCTGACCTCCAAGGAGGTCATCGGCGTGCGTGACGCGCTCGGCGTCCGTCCGCTGGTGCTGGGCCGGCTGGGCGACACCTATCTCCTGGCCAGCGAGACCTGCGCCTTCGACATCGTCGGCGCCGACTATGTCCGCGACGTCGAGCCGGGCGAGATGATCGTCATCGACGGCAACGGCGTCCACAGCCTGCGCCCGTTCCAGCCGCAGCAGCGCCGCCTGTGCATCTTCGAATACATCTACTTCGCCCGTCCCGACAGCGTGATGGAAGGCACCTCCGTCTATCAGGCGCGCCAGCGCATCGGCCGTGAGCTGGCCCGCGAGGCCGGCGTGCCCGCCGACGTGATCGTGCCGGTGCCGGACAGCGGCGTGCCCGCGGCGCTGGGCTATGCCCAGGAAGCCGGCGTGCCCTTCGACCTCGGCATCATCCGCAACCATTATGTCGGCCGCACCTTCATCGAGCCGACCGACCAGATCCGCCATCTGGGCGTGAAGCTGAAGCACAACGCGAACCGCGCGATGATCGAGGGCAAGCGCGTCGTGCTGGTCGACGACAGCATCGTCCGCGGCACCACGTCGAAGAAGATCGTCGAGATGGTGCGCGCCGCCGGGGCCAAGGAGGTGCACATGCGCATCTCCAGCCCGCCGACCTCGCACCCCTGCTTCTACGGCATCGACACGCCGGAGCAGAGCAAGCTGCTGGCCCACCGCATGACAGTGGAACAGATGCGCGAGTTCATCCAGGCCGACAGCCTCGCCTTCATCTCGCTCGACGGCCTCTACCGCGCCATGGGCGACGAGAAGCGCGACCCGGCCAAGCTCGGCTACTGCGACGCCTGTTTCACCGGCGATTACCCGATCCCGCTGACCGACGCGCTGGACCAGCCGCCGGCCGAGTCGAACGTTCCGGTCCGCGCCTGACGATCATCCCTCCCCCGAGAGCACGGGGGAGGGATTTTTATATGTGAACGAACAATAATCCCAGGAAACGAGCCGTCCCCATGTCCCGTCTCTCCGGCCGCATCGCCCTCGTCACCGGTGCTTCGCGCGGCATCGGCGCCGCCGTCGCCAAGCGCTTTGCCGCCGAAGGCGCCCATCTGGTCCTGGTCGCCCGCACGGTCGGCGGGCTGGAGGAGACCGACGACGCCATCCAGAAGCTTTCCGGCCAGTCGGCGACCCTGGTGCCGATGGATCTCCGCGATTATGACAAGATCGACCAGCTCGGCCATGCGCTCTACCAGCGTTTCGGCAAGCTGGACGTGGTGGTCGGCAATGCCGGCGCCCTGGAGGCGCTCGGCCCGGTCGCCCAGTACGATCCGAAGCTGTGGTCGCGGGTGATGGACCTGAACGTGACGGCGAACTATCGGCTGATCCGCTCGATGGATCCGCTGCTGCGCGCGTCGGGCACCGGCCGCGCCATCTTCGTGACCTCCGCCGCCGCCAAGGCGCCGCACCATTACTGGATGCCCTACGGCGCCAGCAAGGCGGCGCTGGAGATGATCGTGAAGACCTACGCGATGGAGGTCGCCAGCTCCACCGTCCGCGTCAACCTGCTCGACCCCGGCGTGGTGGCGACAAAGCTGCGCACCCAGGCCTTCCCCGGCGAGGACCCGACGAAGGTCGCCCAGCCCGACGACGTGACCGAGCGCTTCGTCGAACTGGCCGAGGCCGGCTGCGAGAAGCATGGGGAACTGGTGCTGGGGCAGTAATAATCTGCCCAAATCCCCCTCTCCCCCCCGGGGAGAGGGTCGGGGTGAGGGGGATGCACCTGCCGGATGTCTTCGGCTGCGCCGAACCCCCTCATCCTAACCTTCTCCCCAGGGGGGAGAAGGGATCTCCGAGAAATCAGCCCACCATCCCGCGCAGCCGGTACAGCTCCTCCAGCGCCTGCCGCGGCGTCAGGCTGTCCGGGTCGATCCCCGCCAGCGCCGCCTCCACCGCCGACGGTCCGGCGGGCACGGCCTCCACCGCCGCCTCGACCTTCGGCGCCGGCCGCTTCAGCGCCGCGCTGAACAGCGGCAGATCCTCGGCCAGCCGGTGGATCGTCGCGTTCTGGTCGCCCGATTCCAGCAGCTTCAGCACCTCGTCGGCCCGCCCGACCACCGC
>Ga0206117_100653_pt1 | contig 29565 bp, 20 predicted proteins | sample 3A5Ametagenome_FD_177997 | JGI IMG/M metagenome (GOLD analysis project Ga0206117, IMG submission 177997) | Enriched microbial communities from leaf-cutter ant dump, University of Wisconsin, Madison, United States - 3A5A | ecosystem: Environmental > Terrestrial > Nest > Insects nest > Nest dump... | reverse complement strand
ACTCGGCCGTGAAAAGCCTCCGCGCCAATGGTACTGCGTCTTAAGACGTGGGAGAGTAGGTCGCCGCCAGGTCGCTCAGGCACATGAGACGCTCAAAACCAAAAGCGCAAATGCTTGCATCTTCACATGATCCGTTACCCCACATCAGAACATCCGCGGGGTGGAGCAGCCCGGTAGCTCGTCAGGCTCATAACCTGAAGGCCGCAGGTTCAAATCCTGCCCCCGCAACCACCGACACTTGACGCCCCGGTTCGAATGAGCCGGGGCGTTCGTGCGTCTGGGCCTTGCCCATCCGAGCGGCGCCCTTGCAGACTGAACCGCGCCGGGAATCCCGGCGCGGTTCAACTACTACAATTGCTGACGCGCCCTCTCGGCCATTGGATACATCATACCGGTGAGCGGAGCCGCTGACTCACTGAGAGGGATTCCCAAGGCCGGCAATCCGTGATTCGATACCCCATCGCGATGGGGAGGAGCGAATGCCAGCGGCGTTGCCGATCCGGGACGACCTGAGCGCCAGCGAATTGCGTGCCTTGGCGCGGCGGGAGAACAAAGGGCGGGTGGCGGCCCGGATGTTCGCCATCGCCCATGCGCTCGACGGGGTGAGCCGGGCGGAAGCGGCACGGTTGGCCGGCATGGACCGCCAAGCCCTGCGCGATGCGGTGGTGCGTTACAACGCCGAAGGCGTCGCCGGGCTCTATGATCGTCCGCTGCCCGGCCGGCCGGAATGGCTGAGCGAGGGCGAACAGGCGACGCTCAAGGCCATCATCCTGGCCGGCCCCGATCCCAGACAGTACGGCTGCGTGGAATGGACCCTGCCGATCCTGTGCGAGGTGATCGCCGAACGCTTCGCCAAGACGCTGCATCCGGCCAGTCTGTCGCGCATCGTGCGGCGGATGAACCTGTCGAAGCAGAAGACGCGACCCCGCCATCCGCAGTCCGACGCCAAGGCCCAGGCCGCCTTCCAAAAAAGGGGATGCGCGAAGCGCTGAAGGCCGTGGCCGCCGCGCATCCGGAGCGTCGCCTCCAACTCTGGTTCCAGGACGAAGCGCGCATCGGCCAGAAGGGCCGCACCGCGCACCGCTGGTGGGAGCGCGGGCAGCGTCCGGCCGGGCTGTGCGACAAGCGCTTCACCTCGGCCTACCTCACGCCGCTGTCTGCCCGGCCAGCGGCGCCGACTTCGCGCTGGTCATGCCGACCGTCTTCACCACCGCCATGAGCCTGTTCCTGGACGGCTTCTCCCGCAGCTTGGAACCGGACGTCCAGGCGGTGCTCGTGCTCGACCAGGCCGGCTGGCATGGATCGCGGGCGCTCGTCGTGCCGGGCAACATCACGCTGGTGCCGCTGCCGCCCTATAGCCCCGAACTGAACCCGGTCGAGCGCGTCTGGCTGTACCTGCGCGAGCGCTTTCTGTCCCACCGGCTCCTGGACGACTACGACGCCGTTGTCCAGGCCTGCTGTGACGCCTGGAACGCCCTCACCGCCACACCGGAGCGCCTACGCTCTCTTCCCAGCTATCCGTGGCTCCCATAGGTCAATGCTTAGGCGCGGCGGTATGATGAGGCAATTAGCGGGCCGCAACCTGTGCCCGGAAGGTGTGCAGGGTGCAGCGAGAGACCAAGTGGCGCTGGAAGTTGAAGGAGTTGTACGGGGCGGCATGCACAGAGACGAAGCGCTGGGCGGAACCCGATGAATTGAACCGCCGTCTCTCCTGATCGTCATATCGTCCGGATGGCGCCCCGTCGAGCTGGTGCCATCGACGTGGCGTCCCCAAAAAAGAAGCAGCTCCGGCAAGGGCCGGAGCTGCATTTCCTCGTTTCGCTGCAAGTCCATTCGATGGGGTTGCCAACCGACGTCGAACGGATCCGGCAAACCGGCTTCAGTAACTGAATGTTTCCACCTGGATCGTGAAGGACGCCGTCACGGCCTGTGACATGACGCCATTGACGATGCCGGACAGCGTGTAGCTGCTTTGTGGCGTGACAGGCAGGCTGGTTGTCCCGGAAGCGATCGATACCGCACCGGAACTGGTGCTGAAGGTGAGGAAGCTCGGAAGGGACGGCGAGATCGACCAGACCTGCGGCTGGCTTCCCACCTCGGCCACGTTCGGCGTGAAGGTCAGTCCTGCCGAGAAGGTGTACAGCGTGATCGGCTGCATGGTGATGCCGGCAAGCGCGATGGGAGACTGCGTGATCGTCCAGTTCACTCCGTTGGAGGACAGAACGAGGCTGCCGTTGCTCCAGGCCAGCGACTGGTTCGATTGCACGCCCGTGATGGAGAAGGACCCCGAGGACGGGAAGCTGCCGTCCATGGTGGCGGCGGCCTGCAGGACGATCTTCCAGAGCTGGGTGTTGGGGATCGCGCTGCCCGTGGCCGGCGGTGCCTGGAACGACACCGTGCCGTTGCCATTGTCGGTCAGCAGCATGGTGGTGTAGCCACCCTGGCCGTCGCTGACCGACGCCTGCACCGTGGTTTGGCCCAGGCCGTCGGTGTTGGGGAAGAAAACCGTGTCGTAATTGTAGTCGACGCTGCCGGCGGACACGGCGCCACCCGTACCGGCTTTAAGCAACTGGCCGGACTGGCCGGGGATGGAGAAGGTGAGGCCGAGACGGGACGCTTCGGTTCCGTTCACATAGCCGTTGAAATAGTCGATCTCGGTCGAGTAAGGCATGAAGAAGCCCGCGGGCGCCGCATAATCCGTCCCGAACTGCTGCACCGGGTTGGGCTGGGGCTTCCGCGCCAGGATGATCAGAACGATCACGCCGGCGATCGCCGCCAGAATGGCGAGGAAGCTGAGCACGCTGCAGATCGTCGCGACGGAAACGCCGAGAAGCTCGCCGCCACCCAGTGCCCAGCCGCCGATGGATGCGAGGGTGTCCAGCAACGCCGATGCGGCCATCAGCCCGTTGCCCCAGGACTCGAGCCCGGATGTCGAATTGGTCAGATTGATTATGCTGACCACCAGATTGACGACGGAGACCAGGCTGGCGATCCGCGTCGCCATGAATTCAGTCATGTTGCGGCCGAAGATCTTGGTGACGAAGCCGGCGTCGGCCTCGGCCTCGCTGGTCATCAGAGAGGCTTCGACCTCCGCCGTCACCTTTGTTTCGGTCTTACCGACAAGCCAGCGGCCGAAGCCGCTCTGCATCCGGGTCTGGGCCTCGCTCAACACGCCCTTCCCGAAGCTCAGCTTGAAGATGGACTTCATATTGTCCCAGGTGGTGACGCTGCTGTCCCAGATCGCGTTGATGGCGACGCCACGCTTGATGACGCTGCTGAGCGCCTGGACCGCCAGGACGGCGCCGCTGGTCGCGATCTGAACCTGTTGGGCGGTCCCCAACTGGCTCCAGGACAGGGTGCCGTAAACCACGGCGACAGCACCCACCGTCGACAGCACCCCGCACAGCAGCTGGGCGCCGTAGTTGGCGATCTTGGTGCTGACCGACTGCACCATCTTCGACGCGATCTGATCCCAATTGAAGACCCCCACGGTCCCGGCGACCGACGCCTGCATGGCCGTGATGATCGAGGCGAGTTCCTGGTTCTGCGCGAGCTGCTGTGCCTCGCTGGCGGCCTGCGCGATCTGCGGATCGCTGCTGGACTGGTACTGCTTGGCGATCTGCGCCAGCACCTGCTGAACCGCGTACACATAGTCGCTGGAGTTGCCGCTGTAATCCAGCAGGGTCGGCAGCATGTTGCCGAACTGCATGATCTGGATGACTTGGACATACTGCTGGGAGAAGGTGTTCGTGCTGTCCAGAAGGCTCAGCAGGGCCACGTTGGTCTGCACCTGCCGCATGAAGGCCGACCCGTCCAGATCCGTGGCCGAGCCGAGGCTGAGCATCTGGATGGTGGCCAGGGCGGCGGGGTTCGTGATGTAGCGGAAATAGGTGTAGGCCCAGTAAAGCCCCGCTTGCGTCGCGAGCGTTGCCAGCTCCGTGATCATCTGCGTCATGTCGGCGATCGACGTCTGATCGACCAGGGTGGTCTGGAGTGACGCAATCCAGCTCTGCGCGTCCTGGGCGATCAGGGGGCTGTAGGTCGACTGGTTGGCCTTCTGGTCCTGGAGATACTGAGGCAGTGTGGCGTTCTGGGGCTGGTTCACCCACTCCGATCCGTAGATCGCGGTGCTCTGGGTCTGGAACACCGGGCTGATCGCCGTCTGCGACTTCAGCCAGTTCTGCGCCCTCGTCGCGTTCAACTGGTTGGCGCCGGTTTCATTCCATTGCGACATCACGTTCGTCAGGAACGCGGTGGACAGCGATTGATACCACTGCTGCGGGTTGTCGCCCATGGCGGCGATGGTCTGGAGCCAGGACGGCAGAGTCGGCTGGTCGGTGTTGTAATAGGTCTGCCGTAGGGTGGGGTCCATGTAATAGAGCAGGATGTCGTTGAAATCCGACATCGTGGCCGTCTGCACGGCATCCGACCAGACGTTGTTCTGGAAGGTGAACTGCGTCATGTTCGCCAGAGTTTCCAGCGTCAGCGACGAACCCGTCGTCAGTGCCGCGGCGACCGCCACCGCCGGATGTGCGACATCCTGCGCGGCGAAACTGCTGGCCGCCTGCTCCACTGTGATGCGGCTGCCCGTGATGGAGCCGCCCGTGTGCGCGACCGTACGGCCATCGGGGCTGAAGTCGAGGCTCCCCTCGGCCGGAAGGCCGGTCGCCGCCTGCTGCTCCGCCGTCAGGCCGCTGAAATGCAGCGTGCTGCCCTTGAGGGCGGAACTGGCGACCGCCTGATCCTGGATGTGCAGGGCGCCGTTGTAGACGGCCATCGGCCGGGTGGCGCCGCTTGCGTCATTCAGCGCGTAGAGACCGGTGACGGCCGGATTCCGATAGGTTCCCCGGACACCGAGGATCGTGCCGGCCTGACTGTCGTTGACGGTCAGCAGGGCGCCAGCGAGCGACATGCTGCTGTTGGTGAGCTGATAGCTCATCTGGTAGGGGAAGACGGTCGGGATGCCGTTGGCCGGCGCGGGAAGCGACGAGCGGTCGTCGGCGGCGGGTTCGTACCCTTCGCCCAGTATGAATGTGAAGCCGAGATCGGCGCTGAGCAGGGCCACCATGGAGCCGGTCGGCGGCTGCCACGACATGCTGGTCTGCGGATCGGCGAAGGAGGCGACGATGTTGTAGGTCGGCTGGCCGACGATGGTCTGGCCGGTGATCTGCACCGTGATCTCCAGCGCGCCCTGCACCCAGTTGGCGGCCGCCCACTTGGGATCGCTGGTGTTCCAGGTCAGTTGCAGAGCGGGCGCGACCCCGCTGGCGCTGGCGCCGGTGTTCTCGGCGACATCGCACAGGTAGGTGATTGGCGCCAGAGTCGCGTCGGCGCTGACCGCCGCATTCTCCTGGGTCAGGCTGCCCTTCAGCAGGGCGCCGCCATGCAGGACGGTCATCTGACCGCCCAACTGGGTGCCGCCACGGTTGTGGCTCCAGCTGAGAAAGCCGCGCTGGTTGTCATAGGACCAGAAGCGCTTCGGCAGCGGCTGGCGGTCGAGATGCAGCTGTGTCGGCGTGCTCCGGTCCTTGCCGTCGAAAATCAGCGTCAGTTGCTTCGGCAACCCCGATGGCACCGCGTGGGGCGCGGTGATGCCCTTGGGCGTTATCGCGTAGGTCCGGGCGCTGTGGTGGGTGGCGTCGAGGACCCGGGTGTGTCCATGCGTGTGGAGGGTGGACGCGACGCGGGGCGAAATGGCCTGGGGTGAACCGAAGGCGTTCATCGAAAACTCCGTGAGGAAAATTGCGATGGAATAGGAAGTCGGGGAGGAAAAATGCAGGCGATCCGGCGGCGATGGCCCGAAGGTCAGCCCCGCTGGTGCAGATAGGGGGCCGCTGCCGCGGCAAAGCGTTGGGTGAACAGCGGCGGAAGCGCGGTCGCGAGGGCGGCGGCGAAGGCGGTTTGTTTGGCGGAGGTCCAGGAGGCCGCAGCCTCGGTCTCCCTGGAGATGGCAGCCGCTTCTAGAGGACGGACATCCAGGCTGAGTTGGCCTGCGATGCCGCCCTTGCCATCCGTCAGCGGCACGTTGAACAGACGGTATCCGCCGGGGATCGCGCCCGGCAGAAGAGCGGTCCCGGTGCATATCGGCGTTCCGCCGACGCCCGCCGACAGGATGACGGTCAACGGGCACACCGCCGTCGGCCGTGGAGACCAGCCGCCGAAATAGGCGACCCGGCCGATCCGGATGCCGTGGGCGGGGGCGGTCAGCGGGTCGATGGGGGAAGGCCGCTGAAGCTCTGCGGTGCTCCCGCTGCCGAGCGCGACTCCCAGCCCGATCTCCACGGCGGCCGGCAGCGCTGCCGATCCTAGAAGTTCTGCCGACAGGATGCTGACGGCCAGTTGGGCCGGCGAGGCTCCGGAGACCGACGGGAACCCGCGCCAGCCGAGCGCGATGGCGTCTTCGATCTCTTCACCGAAGATCGTCATCAATGCGGCGAGAAATGCGCCCCTGGCACTGTCATAGACTGCGGCACCGCCGCTGCCCGAGGCTACCATCAGGCTGGAGGCCAACACCGCCGCCTGTCCTCGGATGTCGGACACCGCCGCCGCCTGTGCCGCCGTCTGTGCCGCCGCGGCGGGAGCGGCCTGAACGGACCGGATGGCGTCGGGCAGCAGGGTGGTGGACAGCGCAAAGAGCCCGCGGTACAGCACGTCGGCCCACCGGTCGGCGGCAACCCCGGCCAGTGCCGACCGCACCACCGGCCACCCAGCCTCCATCAGAGCGAGAATCACTTGCGTGGCCGCCGGAGCGATTCCGAAGCGCGGTGCCTCCGCACTGACGGCGAACATGGCCGTTCCGTCGCCGGCGATGTATTCGGAGAAGCCGTCGGCGTCGAAATCGACGATCAAGTCGTGGATCGCCGTTCCGCCCGCCGGCAGCAATTGCACGTCCAGCGACGTCACCGCGACCGGCCTTACGCCCTCCGGGCCGAAGCCGGCCAGCGGCACGCAGCCGGCGCCGAGACCGGCAAGGCCGAAGGCGGACAGGCAGGGCACGGTGTTCATCAGGGCGACCGGATCGGCGCATGCCAGACGGGGGCCGCCGCCGTTCCCAACCTCGTTCATTGTCAGAAAGGGATGGGTCTTGGTGAAACGGAAACCGGTGCCGTTCAATCCGTAGACCCGGTCGCCGGCATGGGTCAGGGACACCGTCGCCAGGACCTTGGCGGTGCCGTTCCGGGTCTTCACCGCGTCGCCCTGGGCGACGGCCTCGATCGCCTTGGTCGAGCCGTCCGCCATCAGGATGCGGGTGCCCGGCAGGAAACAGCTTCCACCCGGCGCCTGCCGCCACTGGCTGCCCGGCTGCGAATTCGCCGTGAACTCGAAGCTGTTCTCCTCGTTCATGCAGGATGGAAAGGCCGAGCCCGGAACGCTGGTGCAAACCTGCGCCAGGATGCCGGGAGAGGCGTCGCCCAGATCCTGCCAGGTGAGTGCCGCCGGGGTCATCCATGGGGCGAAGGTTTCCCAGGCCCCCGCACCGACGCTGGCGGGCACGGGCAGGTTGGCGGCCACCAGCGTTCCGATCAGCGTGTCGATGTCCGTGTTCGCCATGCCGAGTGCCGACAGCTTGATCCAGTGATGCAGAAGTTCCCAAACCTGATCGGTCCATTGGCCGGATGCCTCCTGCCCCGCCTTGGCGACGATCCAGGCCGGATTCTGGAGCAGGCCGCTGTAGATCTGCGCCGCCTGGGAATATTGGGCCGGCGGGATCTGGGAGAAGGGTGCGCTCGCCGGGCTGGCCTGGATGGTCGTCAGAAGCGTCGCGTAAAAGCCGTTCAACTTCGGCTGCAACGCTGCATTTAAGGCCGCGACTTGGTTGTCGATGGACGGCTGCAGCATCTGGGGCCGCAGGTCGGTGGTGACGTAGGACATGGCCTGACACAGAGCCACCACCGCGAATGCCGACCACCAGCCATCGTCCAGGCCGGTGGCGGGGGTCACGGCCCCCAGGTTGGGATCGGCGGTCCAGTTGGGAAAGAAGATGCTGAGGAACGAGGGCCCGGATGACTGCGGCCAGGGCTGGCTGTGCTCGCCGGGCGTGGCACCCTCCAGGCGGCTCAGCAGGGCGCTGCGGGCGGCCGTCCCCACCGGGTTGTCGCCGGCCGCTGGCAGGGCGGCGAACAGCGCCGCGACGGTGTCGTTGAGCGTGGTCAAGGTGGCTTGCTCCGACAAAGGGCGGGACGAGGAAAGGTCAGACGGTTGCCGGGGCGCCGACGGAAACCGAGAAGGTCGCGCTTTGCGTGTAGCCGGGGATGCCGTTGGAGACGGTCACCGTGTGGCTGGAGACCGGCGTGACCGGCAGGGGTTGCGGTGCGCCCGGCGGGATGCTGACGGTTCCCATGGCGGGATCCATGCAAAGGAATGCCGGCAGGGCCGGCTGGACGGTCCAGTTCTGCGGCGTGCTGCCGGGCTGGGATGTCGAGGGGGAGATCGTCGCCGCTTGGGACCAGGTGAACAGGGCGACATCCGGCATGGTCAGCCCGCCGACCGCCATGGGGGACTGGGTGAGGACCCAGTCGATGCCGGTCGTCGCCAGGACCGCAGAACCGTTCTGCCACGCCAGCCATCCGGCCGGCAGGGTCGCCAGCGACTGTATCTGGAAGGAGCCGGCTTCGGGATTCGCGCCATCCATCACCGGCGTTGCCTGCAGGACGATCCGCCAGAGCTGCGTCGCGGCCGCCGGATCGCCGGCCGCCAGCGGAGCGGCGAAGCTCACGGTTCCATTGGTCCCGGCGGTGAGCAACAGACGCTTGCCGCCCGAAACGCTGGAGACGGTCGACTGGCCGTTGCCGTCGGTCTGCACGAACAGCAGGGTCGCATAGCCGTAGTCGAGCGGTCCGGCAGTCAGGCTTCCCGAGGGCGAGACCGTCAGGACTTGATCCTTTTGTCCCGGAGTCTGCCAGGACAGCCCGACCCGTGACGGTTCGCCCGTCACCGAATAGCCGGTGAAATCGTCGACTTCGGCGTCATAGGGCATGAAGAACCCGGCCGGCTCCGCGTAGCCCGATACGAAGCCCTGCACCAGGGTCGGCGACGGCGTGAAGGTGATCCAGCGGTACAGCACATAGACGATGCCCACGGCGGAGGCCACCGTGCCGAGCGCGCCAAGAACGGAGAAGAAGCTGGACAGCCCCTCGCTCAGCTCGAAAGCCTGCACCGTCCATTTGCCGGCACTGGCCGCCAGGCTCAGCGCGCTGCCGGAGAAGGAAATCCAGCCGGCGATCTCCTCTTCCCCGGTCGTGGCGTCCAGCAGCCCGATGCCGGCGATGACCAGACCAGCGAAGGAGAAGAGGGCCGACATGCGGATCGCGACGAAGTCGTCCAGATTGCGCCCGAAGATGCGGATGACCATCGACCGGCTGTCCACCACGTCCTCCTGGAACATGGTGCCGAACATTTCCGAAGGTTCCTCGACGATCTGGTTCCCGACCAGCCAGCGGCTGAATCCGGTCTCCAGGTTGCGGTTCGCCTGAACCAGCATCTCGGTGGAGAAGAGGCCCTTCGCCGCGGCCAGGGTCATCGGGCCGCCATCCAGGGAAGCGGCCAGCGCCGTCCCCCATTTAGAAACCCCATACAGTATCTGTGTGGCGTATTTCGCCATGCTGAGGATCGACGATGCGCTCAGTCCGCCGGACGAGCCGCTGCCCCGGTTCAGGGAGATCGACCAGTCGGTGACACCCGCCGCCGCTCCGCCGACCGTCAGGGATGCCAGCGTGGCGCACAGCATGTTCGCCGCTTCCACCCCGATGAGCCCGGAGACCGAGGCGACCATGCCGGGAACGGCCGTCGCCCATCCCCCCGACGAGGCGGACTGGACGGCCGCCTGCTGCATCGTGGCGATCAGGGAGGACAGGTCCGTTCGCATTGACAGCGTCGCGGCGGTATTGGCGATGCCAGCCAGATCGCCATCGGACGATTGGGCATAGGTGGCGGAGATCGACTGCAACACCGGCAGGACGGCTTCGGCAAGACCGGGCTGCGGGCTGCCGTAATCCGAGAACAGCGGCAGCAGGCTGCTGAGCATATGTGCCTGGACCGCCGACAGGTAGCTGTTGGCGAACAGGTTGCTGGGGTCCAGGATCGACAGCACGACGGCATTGGATTGGACCCGGCGCATGTAGGCCGTTCCATCCTGGCTCACGAGAAGAATCAGCAGCGAAGCAAGCTGGGTGTCTTGCGTGGCGTACCGGAAATAGGTGTAGGCCCAGTAGAGGTCCTGCGCCTCCGCCGTCTGGGACAGGTTGTCCACCATGGCGGCAACCGCCGCCGCCGTCTCCGGATCGGCGATCTGTGCGGTCAGGCTGCCGATCCAGCTCTGCGCATCGGATTGAATCTGGGGGGCGTAGCCGGCGGCGTTCGTTTTCTGGTCGGTCAGGAACTGGCCGATCACCGGGACTGCCTTGGTGAACTCGAGGGTGTAGAGGGCTTGGGACTGCATGGCGAAGATCGGGCTCGCGGCCACGGTCTGCTTAAGCCAGTTCTGCGCGCGGGTCGCGTTCAGGGTGCTGGCGCCCTCTTCTTCCCAGCTGGACATAGCCTGGGTCAGGAAGGCCACCGACAGGGACTGGTACCAAGCCTGCGGATTGTCCCCGGACGGCGCCATGGCGGCGATCGATTGCAGGTCGGCGGGCAACGTCGGCTGGTCGCAGTTCCAGTATGCGGTCCGCAGATCCGGTGTCATCCAGTAAAGCAGGATCTGGTTGAAATCCGCCATCGCCGCCTGCTGCACGGCATCGTACCAGCCGTTGTCATCGACGAACGGCGTCATCAGGGCCAGCGACTGGAGCGACAGGACGGAGCCCGTCCCATCGCCCTGAACGGGCACCGGTGCCTGTTCAGCAGCCTGGGTGGCGGATGGCGTTGCGAAGCCCGGCGCTGAGACGGGGCCGGCCGATCCGGCGGCGGCGCTGTTGGGCGGGGCGCTGATCCGAGAAGCCAAGGCATCGCCTCCAAGCTGTGATCCGGCAAGGGATGTTCCGTCGATGACAAAGCTGCGGCCGGACGGATCGAAGCGGGCGGTTCCGCGATCCGGCAGGCCGCTCGCGGCCTGCTGTTCCGCCGTCAGTCCCGACCATGTCAGTGCATGGCCCGCGAGCGAGGCCTGCGGCACCTGCCCGGCGACCTTCATCGCACCGTCGAGAACCGCGAAGCTCTCCGCGCCGCCGCCGGACAGCGCATAGGATCCTGCAACGGACGCTGCCGGGGTGCTGCCGGATACTCCGAGGACGGTGCCGTTCTGCGCATCGACGACCGTCAGCATGGCTCCCGTGACCTCGAGGGCGGTGGGCGACAGTTGCAGCGCGATCTGGAACGGGAAAACCGTGGGTATGTCGCCGGAAAGTGCGGAGCGGTCGTCGGCGGGCGGCGGGAATCCGTCGTTGAGCGTCATGTGCATGACGAAGTCGGCGTCGATCATGCAGCTGAACTGGTTGGGGCCCGGAGTCCAGGCATTCCCGGTTTGCAGGTCGGTGAACGTGACCTGGAAATCGTAGAAGGGCTGCTGGACGATGACCTGCTGCTGCAGCTGGTAGGTAAAGTTCAGGCAGGCTGGCACCCAGTTCGCCCCGGTCCAGGATGCTTCGCCGCTGTTCCAATAGAGGCTGAGGTCCGGTGCCATGCCGTTCGCATAGGCGCCGGTGCCGGCGGCCAGGCCGCATTGATAGGTGATCGGAGGAAGTTCCGCCTGAAGGGCGAAGGCGGTGGCCCCCGCGAAGCCAGTGCCGGTTCCCCGCTCCATCGCATCGTCGAACTGGAGCAGCCCGCCCTTGCCGGTTCCACCGTCCTTCCACTGCAGGACACCGTCGCCGTTCAAATCCCAATCGGATCGCGGCAGGTAGCGGCCGTCGATCAGCACATCGCGGAGCTGACGGGGAGCGTCGTCCTCGTGGATCAGCGTCAGCCGGCCGGTGTGCCCCGCCGCCGTACCGTTTCCGGACAGAGCGAAGGTTCGCGCACCGGTCAGGGGCGGTCGGAGCATGGACGGCTTGAGCGTGGAAGGGCGGCCGGCAACTGGCTTTGCGATGTTCACTTGGTTGTCTCCACGTCCACGGCGACCATCCATGATGGCCGTTGCCAGCACTGTCCGGTCGCCCGCACCGGACTTCGTCAGGTCGGGCAGCCGGGGAGCGGTGTCAGGTCAGGGCAGCGCCGTCAGGGCGTCGAACAGGGCCGGGCAATCGGGGACCCCCAGTCCGGTGCAGCAGGAATAGCCGGGGCCGGCCCGATATCCGACGGATGTGCCGGGACTGTCGTTGTTGCCGCTGGTGATTGGACGCAGCAGGCCCGGCGTGGCGTAGAGCTGCGGCGTGACGAAGCCGACCGGACGCTTTGGCGGATTGGCCGCAGCCCGCGCCTCGTTGACCAGACACAGGAAACTTGCCCACAGGGGAGCGGCTGCGCTGGTGCCGCCGGCCACGCTCGGCAGAGTGTTCACGACGATGCGGTATCCACTTGCCGGATCGGCATCGGCGGCGACGTCGGGCACCCCGCGTCCGGGCGCCTGCGTCGCGATGGACACCGGCACGGAACAGGCGCGCTGATAGTCCGGCAGCGGGTAGAGCTGGCTGACGCCGCCGCCGGTGCCCCGGCCGTTGCTGTTCCACACCGTCTCCGCGACGATGGCCGCGCCATCCGTGGCGATCAGAGTTCCGCCGCAGCCGAGTACCGACGGGCTGGCCGCAGGGTAGTCCACGTTGACCGTGCCGTTGGCGAGACCGCCGCCGGCCAAGCTATCGCCCGCTGAAACGACCACGGTGACGCCGACCCGGCGGGCGTCGCGAAACGCCTGCTCCATCATGTCGCGCGCCTGCTCGGTCCAGACGGTTTCCGCCGCCCCCCAGCTGATGGACATCACCGACGGGCGATTCTGCCGGTCATGGATGGCGGCGGTGATGGCGTCGACGAACCCCTGATCCGTGTTCGGAGCGAAATAGATTGCAAGCCGGGCTCCGGGAGCGACACCGGCCGCCACCTGCATATCGAGTGCGACTTCCACGTCGCTGGCGCTGCCGGGAGCGTTCGACGCGCCGCACACCGACACGGGGATGATGGTGGGGACGGGAACGCCCATGCCGGCGCAGGCGGCCTGCATGTCGAAGGTCTGGTATCCGCCTCCGAACTCCAGAATCGCCAGCGTCTGGCCGCTTCCCGTCCGATCGCGCGGGAAGCCGTAGAGCTGTGCGATCTCGGGCACCGAATGGCCGCAGACCACAGCGCTCGGGACCACGAAATGGGGCCGGACAGCAGGGCGGGTGTCAAATCCCAAGACTGCACGCACCCGGTCGGCCAGTTCCTCCGGCACGGAAATGGTTTCCGAGCGGCTCCTGAACACGCCGTCCTTGTGGTGGCGATAGGTCAGCTTGATCTGGAAGGCCTTCTCCATCGCCGATGCCGTTCCGGCAAGTTTGACGAGAAGGCGGCCCGGCTCGATGAGCGTGGTGACGAGGCCATGCTCATGGGCGAACGCGTTCACTTTGGCGAGGTCCGCGTCCAGGCTTACTGTGCGCTTTGCATGCAGACGGTCCTGCCCGGTCGAACCATCGGCATCGTCCGCCGTGTCGTCCATCAGATACAGGCTGATTTCGACACGCTCTTGCGGATCCGCATCACGGACATGGACGGAGTCCGGACGTTGCGGACGATAGCTGGATTTCAAGATGCGAGATTTTGTGGCTTCCACGGCCCACACTCCATTCACAATTTGGATTATTTAAAAAATCTCAAAATATTATCTTATGTTTATTTTTTAAAATTTGCTTGCATAATTAATCATTATTAATGAAATAATGATTTTTCATCATTAAAATAGATGAGCACATCCTCCGAAAATTCATAATTTATTGCATTCTGAAAGTCAGAATCTTAACTAAAATCGAAATCTGCATTAAATTATTCTTATTAATATCTGAAATCGGAGAATTAATCTTCAGTTTCAGTTTCCGGCTAAAGAATAACGCCTATTGCGATATTGACTCAATATGTTTTTCTACCGGTTTTGCAACGGACCCACGCGACAAGAGATATTTTGTGGCGAAATGCTTTAATTATTGATTGCGTTTATTTCAAGAAGTAAACGTGATGATCGTGTCGTCTGCATTCTGAACGGGTGCGGGACCGGTGTACCGGCGCTCCGGCGGCGCCAAGCGCTGCACGCCGGCAGCTTTTTTGGCAGAGCGGCAGCATTCGCCAATGCACACGATAGTATTATTGTGTATATGTTGAAGATCGCCGTGACTTCGGTGAAAAATAGACGAGCCGTTGACGGTCGAAGAAGCGAGCGGAGATAGGGGGCCGACTCAAAATGGGCCGCCGTGGCGCCGGACTGACGGGCTGCCAGGCTCGCTCATGCGCATTGGAGCGTCTAACGGAATCGGGCAAACCAAGCGAGCGTCCGCTCGACTATCCATCGGTGTCGACCAAGATGCCCGCTGCTCTCGATGCCACTCCGGGCGATGCGTGGGATGATCCCCCGCCGGCATAGCGCCTGCCGGCGGTGGGCGAAGCCGTAGCCCTTGTCGGCGTGCAGTTTGGCCGGCGAAATCCTCACCGCGAGGGAGATGCCATTGGCATCGAAGAGGATGTGGCGCTTCTGGCGGTGAAGGCGTCTTGGCAAATTGGGATGGGCGGGACAGTCGGCCCCCCCTGGGCAGGGGAGGGGCCGATGTTCCGGTCACGCGGCTTTGCTCGGCTCTTGACGGCGGTGCGCATCGGAAGGCTGGCCCGCCAATGTATCGGCGAAGCCATGGTTCACGTCGCGGTGGTTCGCTTCGTCATTGCGGACAGCGAGCACAACGTCACGCAAGGTCGCGGTTTCCGGAAGCTGCCAGTACTCGATGGCTAGACGCGGGGCCGGCGGATTGGCATGCCGGCCGGCGTCGATTTCGGCGAGGTAGCCGGTATAGCTGATGACGGCTTCCTCTTCGAAATAGCCGACCACGCGGTGGGCCGTCCTCGGCGAGATCAGGTACAGCAGGAAGAACGCGTTGTAGAAAGCACCCTGGGTCAGCAGGATCAGGACCCGCTCCAACCAGTTCGGCTTTGCCACCTCGATAAAGGTCATCAGGTGCATGCGTTCGTTCTCGGCCTCGTCGAGCAGGGTGTGAATCCAACCCTGGTCATGCTGCATGCGGCGCAGGCAGCGCAGATGCTGCAGTGTGGCGCCGACCATGCCCGGAACCGCCGCCACTGTTTCCAGCACGATGGCGCGATGCCCGTAGCGCTTGGCGAAGAAAGTGTCGGCCAGCAGGCGCAGTGCCTTGGTGAAGCCCAGCGCGATGCGGTCGCTGATGTCGCTTGGCGTGTGATGTGTGGTGAGGATGAAGGTCTTCATGATGTGAGCTCCTTGGCTCCGGTGCGCTGGCGTGCCCGGTCGACGATGTCCGACGGCGTCTTCAGCGCGAGTGGGTGTCAGGTGGATCGGGCGTGTCGCCGGCGGCGCCAATCGCGCGATGCCATGGCTATAATATGCGGGAAAAATACATCTTTAAGAGCGGGCAGATTGTCGCACCCCTGTTCGAAAAGAAGGCTGGGTGCCCGTTGTTCCATTGATTTCATATGAGGAGCGGAAACCGATGTCAGGCGGGGCGTGCCGCTACGCGAGGGTCGATGATTTTTAAAAATTTATTTTATATATATGTTTATGCGGGTCGAACCGTTCGCTGGACCGGCTTCAGGCTCGATGGCTGATGCGCGACCCTCCGCTTCCGGATCGAACGGCGGTTCAGCTGGATCGCGATGGACGTGTTGTGGTCCGGGCGCTGAGCCGGTCCTGGATCCAATGGGCGATTTCGTCGGAGAATTCCGCCGGGGCCTTCCGGCCGAAATTGTTAGCGACACCGGCCAGTGTCGCCTGGGCCAACTCTTCCCGCATCGCCCTTTCCGCACGCAGCATCACCGCATGCACCGCACAGACACCGGATGTCGCCCAGGAGGGTGGACGCTGGCCGAACACCGCACAGCGACCGCGGACTTCCTGGCAATCGAAAAGCGGCTTGTCACCTTCGATCGCATCGATGATGTCCAGAAAGGTGATGTCCTCCGGTGCTTTGGCGAGCCGATAGCCACCGCGCACGCCTTCGCTGGCCATCACAAGTCCGGCCTTTTCGAGCTTCGGGAAAATCTTGGCCAGAAAAGACGGCGAGATGCCCTGCAGTTCGGCCAGGTCACGGCTGCTCAACGGCTGGTTGCCCGATGAGACCAGCCAGAGAAGGCAGTGAATGCCATACTCGACGCTGACGGTGAGATGTGCCATGGCCGGTTCCGATGAAAAACAAAAGAACAGGGACATTAATAATCCGCGTTTCAAAGCGCAAGCCGTCCCTGTTCCGCAGCCTCGTCGTCACTTGCTGTCCGGCGTGGTCAGCTCCGTATCGGCGGTGTCGACAACGAAGACGGCAAGGAGCTTCGCCGGCTTGGTGTCGCTGGCGTTGGCGCTGACCCCGTGATGGTCGTCCGGCAGTTCGGTGAAGTTCTCTCCCTCCCCATAGGTTTTGGCCGGGCCGTCATTGACCTTGCTGCGGATCGCCCCCTCCAGCACGGTGGCGTAGATGAGCGCCGACTTCGCATGGGTATGGGCAGGCGAATATCCGCCCGGACCATATTCGACCAGCACGCCCTTGATGCTCTTGCCGGGCACGTCGGGCAGCGCGTGTTCGTAGACCAAGGTCACCTTGGCATTTTTCGACTGGGGGGTATCGGCAAGGGCCGTGGCGAACGGCAGGGTCGCGGTCAGCAGGGGGGCCAGCAGGGGGGCGATAAAGCGCTTCATGGATCTGCTCCTTCGGCAATCGACGGTTTTGATTGGACGCCGGGTCCGACGCCCGGGGGCGGAAAGTCGTTCAGGCGCCGGCCTTGGACCGTTCGAGCCAGTCGGTCAGGCAGATTTGGCCGAGGCGGGCCGGGCCGGTGGGGACCAGGGAAAACTCGGTGACGCTGCCGCCGAAATAGCGGGCGGCCGGATCGCCGACGGCGCTGCGGCGGTCGCCCACAGCCTTGAGATAACGGCCGATGATGTCGGCGAAGGGACCGCGGTCCGGACCGGCGATGTCGATGCGTCCGTTGCGCGGCTGCGCCAGGGCGGTCTCGGCCAGGATGGCGGCCACGTCGTCCGCGGCAATCGGCTGGAACTGCACCGGCGCCAGCCGCACCGTGTCGCCATCGGTATGGCCGTCGGCGATGCCGGCGAGGAATTCCAGGAACTGGGTGGCGCGGACGATGGTGTAGGGAATGCCGGACTGCGCGATCAGCCGTTCCTGCTCCACCTTGGCACGGAAATAGCCGAGGTCGGCGACGCTGTCGGTACCGACGATCGACAGGGCGACATGGTGGCGGACGCCGGCCCTCTCCTCGGCCGCGGCCAGATTGCCGCCGGAGGTCCGGAAGAAATCGGTCACGATTTTTTCGTCGAAGGATGGGGCATTGGACACGTCGACGACCGCCGCAGCGCCGGCCAGCGCCTCGGCCAACCCCTCGCCGGTGATGGTGTTCACGCCCTTGCTGGGCGAGGCGGCCACGACCTCATGGCCGCTGGCGCTCAGGATGGCGACAAGCTTGGAACCGATCAGCCCCGTTCCACCGATGACGACGATTTTCATGAATCCCTCTCCTGTCCGACGGGCATCCGGTGCCCGATTGAAAAGCCGGAAATGACGGCGGCAGGCGTTCGAACCTTGCGGATCATCGCGATCCGGCGCCCCATGCGATAACGCGGACAGTATCAGTCTGAGTTTTGCTGCGCAAGCGGAAAACGGAGACTATTTTTGTCTGCGTTTTCCCGGGCCGGGTGACGAAGCCGCCTGTGGGACCGTTCAGTCCTGGTGCGGGGACAATCCGTCGGGTCCGGCTCCCGACCGCTTGGAAGAGGGGTCGAAGGGGTTCAGCCATTCGCGATGCCGGGCGAAATGCACGGCCAGCAGGTCGATGAAGGTTGTCACCTTGGTGGACAGGTGATCGCGGTGCGCATAGATGGCATTGATGGGTTTGCGGTCATTGCAATGCCGGCGTGGAAAGCAACGGCCGGATCGGTCGGTTGCGGGTTCCCAACGGCACCGGTATAATGATGTAGAATTTATGCAGGTTTGGTCGGCGATGCGCTTGTCGAGCTATACGGATTACGCTCTGCGCCTGCTCATGTACCTCGCTGTGCGGCAGGAGGGATTACCGACCATCAGCGAGATCGCGCAGGTGTACGGCATCTCGAAGAACCACCTGATGAAGGTGGCGCATGACCTGGGACGCGGCGGCTACATCGAGACGGTGAGGGGACGGAACGGTGGGCTGCGCCTCGGCCGCCCGGCCGAACAGATCAGGATCGGCGAGGTCGTCCGCTACACCGAGCAGGACATGGCCATCGTGGACTGCATGGGCGCGCTGCAGGACGCGCCCCTCTGCCGGCTGAGTCCCGCCTGCAACCTGCGCAGCGCCCTGCACGAGGCGTTGCAGGCGTTCCTGGCTGTCCTTGACGACTATACGCTGGCCGACATCGTCCGCCATCGCCGCAGCATGGCGTCGATGCTCGGCCTTCCGCGGCCTCCCGTTTTCCATGCCGCAGGGCGGGCGGAGGCGGGCTCCTGACCGGGATCGATCGGGGTTTCACCAAGGCATCTCGGATGAAGCGGGGTGCGTGAATGAGCGGTACCGGGGCATGGACATGTCAAACCCGTACCGCGGCTTCCGCTTACCGGCCGAGATCATCGGCAAAACGGTGTGGCTGTTTCGCTGCTTCAGCCTGAGCCTGCGCGAAGTCGAGCTGATCCTGGCGGTGCGAACGGCACATGAGACGGTTCAAGTCCGTTAGGCATGCCCGACGGATCCTCTCCACCCACAGCCCGATCCACAACCATTCTCAGCTGCGCCGCCATCTGATCTCCGCCACCGGGTACCGTGCCGCTCAGGCCTTGGCGGCCACCGGAAGACGGAAGGGGGCACCCAGCCGGTTGAAGGCGTTCATCGCGGCTATGGCGATGGTGAGGTCGACCAGATCCTTCGGCTCGAACGCCGCCGATGCCGCCGCATAGGCGGCGTCCGACGCGTGGGTTTCGCTGACGCGGGTCACCTCCTCGGCCCAGGCCAGGGCCGCGCGCTCCGTATCGGAGAACAGGTGCGGGACTTCCTCCCACACCGGCACCAGCGTGACCTTGTCGACCGACATCGTCTTGCGGAGGTCGCGGCTGTGCAGATCGATGCAGTGGGCGCAGCCGTTGATCTGCGAGACCCGGAGGAACACCAGATGGATGAGTTCCTCGGGCAGGTTGGTGCTCTTCGTGACGTAGTGATGAACGCCGAACAGAGCCTTCGCGCCATTGGGTGCGACCTCGTGCCAAGCCAAGCGTGCCATGTTCTTTGCCTTTCCTGGATATGATCGATGCGGTGCCCGCTTCGCCGGCCGATGGCCGCCGCAGGGGCGTCTTCTACGTCCGTCAGCGCCCGGTCTGCCGGCCGAGCCAGTCCTCGAACCGGTTGGCGCCGAGGCGGGAGGCCGGCCGGGTGTCAGCGATTGATCGTTGAGAATGTCGCCGAAGTAGCGCGCGTGGATGTCCGGCACGACCTTGCGCGTGTCCTTCGTCGCCAGTTGGAAGCGCCGGACCAGCTCGTCGAGCGGGATCGCCTCCGGACCGGCGACCTCGAGCGTGCCGCCGACCGGCGGCTCGAGGGAGACGTCGGCGAGCGCCGCCACCACATCGTCGGATGGATCAGCGCCGGCGACAGGCGGATTTCCCCGCCGACGGTGGCCGACTGCGCGATCGCCTGGGCCAGACCCTCGCGGGCGATGGTGTTCACCCCCGTCTTCGGGGAGGCTGCGAGCGCATCGTGGCCGCGTTCACGAAGGGTCTTAACCAGCATCGATCCGATGAGGCCGGTGCCTCCGATGACGACGATCTTCACGGGATCTCTCCGCTTTTTTCGACGTGAACCAGCGCCGCCGATGGGATGGACAGTGGCTGGGCCTACCGGGGAAGTCCTTGCGGCGGCCTTGGATTGCTCTTCAGGAAAGCTTGCATTTCCGTCCAAGCGAGCCATGCGGTGCGTCGTGACGCGAGCGGTGCAGCCGCCGATGCGCCGCTGTGCTATCACTGGCATGGAGCGTTCGCCCGTCGTCCCGGACAGGGAGCCGAGGGGGATCGGCCTCGGGGAGATGGCGACCTTGCGGTTCACGTTCGCAGAGTGTGTGCTCGATCAGGAGCGCCGGGAACTGACCCTGCGCGGACAGGTCGTGGGCGTCGGCCCGCAGGTCTTCGACCTGCTTCTGTATCTCGTCCGCAACCATGACCGCGTCGTCAGCAAGGACGACCTGCTGGAGGCGGTGTGGAACGGGCGCATCGTCTCGGAATCGACCATCACCAGCCACATCAATGCGGTCCGCAAGGCCATCGGCGACAGTGGCGATGAGCAGCGCCTGGTCCGCACGATTCCCCGCAAGGGGTTCCGCTTCGTCGGCGTGATCGGAGGCGGGGCGACCGGGGGGACACGGCAGACCGGCGGATCGGGAACCGCCGGCCGCGCGTCCGGCTACGACGGGGAGGCACCGTCCGGGCCGGCCCTGCCGGGCAGGCCATCGATCACCGTGCTGCCTTTCCAGAACCTGAGCGGCGACCCGGAGCAGGACTATTTCGCCGACGGGGTGGTGGAGGACATCATCGCCGCCCTGTCGCGCATCCGCTGGCTGTTCGTCATCGCGCGCAACTCCAGCTTTGCCTACAAGGGCCGGGCGGTGGATGTGACGGAGGTCGGCCGCGAGCTGGGCGTCCGCTACGTGCTCGAAGGCAGCGTCCGCAAGGCCGGCAACAGGGTGCGCATCACCGGGCAGCTCATCGACGCGACGAGCGGGACGCATCTTTGGGCGGAGCGTTTCGAGGGCATGCTCGACGATCTTTTCGACCTGCAGGACCGGATCGCCGAAAGCGTCGTCGGCGCAATCTCGCCGCAGCTCGAACGGGCGGAGATCGAGCGCGCCAAGCGCAAGCCGACGGAAAGCCTGGACGCCTACGATTACTATCTCCGCGGCATGGCGAAGCTGCACAGCGGAACCCGCGAGGCGATCGACGCGGCGCTGCCCCTGTTCCACAAGGCGACCGAACTCGACCCGGAATTCGCATCGGCCTATGGCGGGGCGGCCTGGTGCCATCTTTGGCGCAAGGTGAACGGTTGGATGACCGACCGGCCCCGGGAGATCGCCGAGGGGGTCCGGCTGGCACGGCTGGCGGTGGAGTTCGGCCGCGACGACGCGGTCGCCCTGACGAGAGCCGGGCACGCGCTCGGTCACTTCGCCGGGGATCTCGATGGCGGCATCGCGCTCATCGACCGGGCCGTGCTGCTCAACCCCAATTTCGCCCCGGCCTGGTTCCTCGGCGGCTACCTGCGCGCCTTCCGCGGTGAAACGGAGAGCGCGAGCGAGCATTTCGCCCATGCCGCCCGCCTGAGCCCGCTGGATCCGGAGATGTTCAGGATGCAGGCGGGAACGGCGCTCGCGCATTTCTTCGCCGGGCGCTACGATTGCGCCGCGGCCTGGGCGGACAAGGCGTTGGGGAACCTGCCCGGCCTCCTGGTCGCCATCGCCCTGACGGCGGCGAGCCACGCGCTCGCCGGGCGGATGGAGGACGCGCGGCGGGCGATGCGGGGGCTGCGCGCGCTCGACCCGACCTTGCGCGTCTCCACGCTCAAGGTGTGGCTGCCGATCCACCGTCCCGAGGATATCGCGCGCTTTGCGGAGGGGCTGGGACTGGCTGGGTTGCCGGAGTGAACCCGGCCTTCGCCTGAAGCGTCGGCCGGCGCCCCACGGTTCTGCCGGTTTCGAAAGCCACCGACGCGCGTCCCGTGATCATCTGGCTTTGCAAGGGCGTCGCCGACAGCCCGGCGCGCCCGACGAGCAGCGCCCCGACCCATCAGTGGTCAGTCCCTACCGGACGGCTGGTCCGGTCCTGCCGAGTACGCCGGGCGCCTTCGTGGGCCGCGCCGATCAGACCTGCGCCATGCCGCCATCGACCGGCAGCTCGGCACCGGTGATGAAGCTGGCCTCCTCGCTGGCGAGGAACAGCGCGGCCGAGGCCACTTCGTCGGCACGGGCCATACGGCCGAGCGGGATCAGCGTCGTCAGCGTCTCGCGCACCTCGTCGGACGCCGCCGCCATCATGGCGGTGTCGGTCGGTCCCGGCGCCACGACATTGACGCGGATGTTGCGGGGCGCCAGCTCGTTGGCCCAGCTCCGCGCGAACGAGCGCACGGCGGCCTTGGTCGCCCCATAGACGCCATAGCCTTTTGTGCCGATCGCGGCGGCGATCGAGCCCACCAGCACGATCGAGCCGCCATCCGGCATGATCGCCGCAGCAGCCTTGGCGGCGAACAGCAGCGCGCGCACGTTGAGGTCGAAGGTCCGGTCAAAATGATCCTCGCCGACGGTGTCGAGGGTCGCGAACTCGGAGATGCCGGCGTTAACGGCGAGCACGTCCACCCGTCCGGCCTCGCGCCTCACCGCCTCGAAGAAGGCGGCGAGCGCCGTCAGATCGGACGCATCGACGCGGCGCGCGTGCAGCCTGCCGGCCCCGAACCCGACCTCTCCCTCTTCGGCGCGGCGGCTGGTGGCGTAGACCGTAGCGCCCTCTGCCGCGAAGCGCCGCGCGATGGCGCCACCGATGCCGCCATGGCCACCGACCACGACGGCGATCTTTCCTGAAAGCCTGCTCATACGTCCTCACATCACTGGTGATGACGAACAGGTATCATTCCTATATCTACTTACAAGAACGCACCTGATGGTGCTTAGATATCGAGGTGTATACCCATGTCCAAGGACGTGCTCGAACTGCCGCTCGACGTCACCGCGACGCGGCCCATTCTCGACCATATCGCCAACAAGTGGACGGTGCTGATCCTGAGCGTCCTCTGCACGCAGCCGGCGCGGTTCAACGACCTCAAGCGCCGCCTCGACGGCATCACCCACAAGGCTTTGTCCGAGGCATTGAAGCGTCTGGAGCGCAACGGCCTCGTCAGCCGCAAAGTCCTGCCGACGCAGCCGGTCGGCGTCGAGTACACGATCACCGATCTCGGCTGCTCGCTGCGCGAGCCTTTCTCCGCCCTTTACAACTGGTCGCTCGCCAACGGCGCCGCGATGGAAAGGGCGCAACGTGCCTATGACGCATCGAAAGGGAACGAAGGGTTGGAGGAGGGGGCTTAGCGACCGGAGGGCACTCGGCCTCCTGCGCGCACCGTCCCGGATCACGATCTCTTGCGAGACCGGCGGCAGGGGAGGGGGTGCCGTTCTCAACGGTCCCGACCCAAATCCGGCTTGCCGTCGAGCGCTCCGGGGGCGGCTTGCCGGCCTTGGGACTGCCTCTCCGAGCCAGCGCTTCCGCGCGACGGCACCCTTCATCCATCATGATGGATGGGCTGACGAAACGGGCTATTTTTGGGTAAGGCGGGTTCATACCAAAGTATGTTCATCAACCATTAACTTGGCCGGACCACCCTGCGGCATCTTGTCCAGGGGAGCCTTCGACGTGGGTGCGTTGTTGAGCGTTGCGGTTGCCATTGCAGGTGGATTCACAGCCGAAATCGCGGATCTCGGCGACCGCCGGGAAATCTCCGTTGTCCGTCGAGCGGGAACGGAAGTCTATCATGAGGTGACCACGGCGTCGCTCGATGCCTGCATCAGGCGCTTCGCCACGGGATCGGCCGCAGCATCTTGAGCATTGGCGTGGGACATCGGACCGGTCGGTTACCGCCTCGATGCCGATCTTGACCCGCGGCGACATCGCAGCGCTTCATCGTCACTGGCGAGACGTGATCGAACGCGGCTGACGGCGATTATGCCGGCTTCGCCTGTCCCTGGAACGGGGAGGGGAGGCTGGCCCCTGGACATGAGTCCGGGGACCGGCAAATGAACGGCGGCCGGCGGGACCTATGCGTCGGCATCCTGCCGGCCTCCTTCAGACCCAGGAGCGTTGCAATGGCAAAGGCGAAACGGAAAACGCTGCCGAAGGACTTCGAGGCCCTGTTGAAGGCGGGTGACATCGAGGCGCTGAAGGCGGTATTCGACGGCTGCGACGTGAATGCCCGCGGCGGGGTGTTCAAGCAGACCGCCCTCGCCTTCAACGAGTGTCCAGACGAACTCGCCCGCTGGCTCGTCGAACACGGTGCGGATGTTTCCGCGCCCGACAATTACGGCGACACCCCGCTTCATGCGCGCTCCGGCCACTGGCAAGGCAGGATCGGGATCCTGCTGGATCTCGGCGCCGACGTGCACAGCGGAGAGAATGCGCGCGGAACGCCGCTCCACAAGGCGGCCGCCGTCGGGAACCTGCGGGCGGTCGAGCTGCTGCTGGCCCATGGCGCGCGTGCCGACGCGCTCGATGGCAGCGGCCGCACACCGTTGGCCTATGCGTTGCAGCGCTGCGCCAACAGCGACATCAGGCGGGTGGAAGCCGTCGCCCGGGTGCTGGTGGCCGCCGGGCGACGGCCGGCAACGGCCAAGCCGAAATCCCTGCTCGGCCGCCTCTTCGGCAAGGGCGATGACGATGGGAGCGTGGCGACGCCGGAGATTGCGGCCCTGGTGGAGCGCATCGGCAAGCAGTTCGAGTTCCATCGCGCCGGGTACAACCCGGAGGAGGTGGAGGCGACGGGTGCGGCGCTGGACCGGCTCTATGCACTGTTTGGCGTGACGCCTGTTCCGCGCCGGGTGATGCATGACGGCAAATCGCCCGTTGTCGCCGCGGCGACCCGCTGGGAGGACCGTTACCAGGAGCTATGGGATCTGCTGGTGCCATCTGCCGGTCCTGCGGACACCGTCCAGGGCGAGGTCATCCGCATCGCCGGCCGGATCAACGATGAACTCGAACGCAACGGCGGCATCAACTGGGATGCGGAGTATCGGAAGATGGCCGACGCCTTCCTGCAGCACATCCGCTCCGGCACCCCGCTGTCCGACTCCGCGCTGGCGGAGGCCGACCGGACAATCGCCGAGGCGAAGGGCAGGATCGGCGACGATACCGTCCGGCTTCGTGCGCTCGCCGTCGACTGGGTGACGTCGAACCCGGCCCCCCTGCCGCTGCCGCAGCCGACCTACAGGCGTTGAGACGTGGCGTGCGCGACGACCGGACGGACGGCTCAGCCGTCGAGATCGATTCGGTCGCCCCGCGCCGTGGGAGACGACACGACGAGGAAATGCACATCGGCGCCGCTGTCGTTGCGGGCCTGGTGACGACTTTTCGGAGGAATCTCGATTCCGGACATCGCCGGGATCAGGTGGCGGGTTCCTTCCAGCTCCATCGTCAGTTCGCCGGAGAGCACGTAGAAGAACCGGCGTGCCTTGGCATGGACATGCCTGCGCTCGTTGCACTGGCGTCCGCACTCCCGACGGCGGAACCGCCTATTCCGTCAACCGGACCAGCGCGGGATCACGGCTCATCGGTCCGGACTGTCCGGAGCCTTTGCAAGCGGCTGTCGCTCGCCGTCAGCATGGCCCGATCCAGCCGGCCATGCTTCCCGGCGTCCACGGCACAGGACATGGCCCGGTAGAACTGGCTGCCGTCGAGCGCGAACAGCAGAAGATCGACGCCGGCGTTGAGCGCCTCGACGACCGCCCGGCACAGACCGTACTGATAGACCGGCGTCATGAGCATGTCGTCGGTGACGATCAGGCCGTCGAATCCCCAATCCCGGCGGATTACCCCGTCGATCAGCCGCCGCGAGTGGGAGGCCGGCCGGTCGGGATCGACGGCGGCCACGATGGCATGGCCGACCATCAGAAGGGTCCGCGGATCGCCGGCCAGCACGCGGCGGAAGGGCAGCCAGTCGGTCGCCTCCAGAACCTCGCGCGGTTCGCCGATGACGGCGCGGAAATGGTGGGTGTCGCTTTGCGCCCGGCCCAGCCCGGGGAAGTGCTTCGCCGTCGGCCGGACGCCGCCGTCGGTGACGCCCCTGGCATAGGCCGCGGCGACCTCGGCCACCACCTCCGGATCGTCGGAAATCGCCCGCTGGGAGATCAGGCTGTGGAAGTCCAGCGGATCGGGCGGACGGTCGCGGCGCAGGTCGAGCACCGGTGCGAGATTGATTGTCACGCCGATCGATTGCAGGTCCCGCCCATGCGCCTGCCCGAGAGCGCGCGCGGCGGCCCGGCGCTCGTCGGCGGGCAGGCCGGCCAACACCGCCGGGGCCGGGCGATCCGGCAGCCAGGGCGACAGCCGGGACACGATGCCGCCCTCCTGGTCGGCGGCCACCACAAGCGGCGGCAGCCCGGCCAGCCGCCGGATCTCCTGCAAATGGCCGATCTCGTCGCGCAGCTCTTCAGCCGACCGTCCGGCCAGATTGTGCCGGGACACGAACACCCCGCCGATCAGCCCGCGCGCCGCCAGCGCCTCGACCTCGCCGACCCGCCGGTAGCCGACGATGAAGTGGCGCCCCAGCCCGGCCGCCAGCGGCTCCTGCATCGCCAGGACATGCGCCTTGCGGATCTGGAACACCGCCTCCGCCCCCACCGTGCAGAGGGGAACGGCCAGCCAGAGCAGTGCCAGCATCGGCCGCCAGCGGATGCCCCTCCGCCCCAGGGACCTCCACAGGGCGAGCAGGCCGCACAGCCCGGCCGCCGCGATCACGGGCAGCGACCAGCCCTTGACCGGGGTCAGGTAGGGATCGTGGATGTTGGCACCGGCGAGAGCCAGCATCAGGCCACCGACCCACCAGGCAAAAGCCTTCACGGCTCTTCTCCCTGCCAGTCCACGCGCTGGGTGACGGCCATGACCGCCGACAGAACCAGGAACAGGGCAATCGTCCCCACCAGCAGCGAGTAGTTTTCCAGCCCGATGAGGAGATGGAGGAAGGCGAACAGGCCCGCCAGCGCCGCGGCGAAGACCAGGGTCGGACCGGCGCGCCGGGTCACCGCCGCGGTGTAGGCCGTCGCCTGGACCAGGACGAGCGCCGCGCTGATCCAGTAGCCGGCGACATAGCCGAACGGTTCGGCGAAGGACACCAGCAGAAGGGAGAACAGAGTCATCGACAGCCCGAGCAGGCCATACTGGACGATGTGGATGCGTACGCTGGAGAGAAGCTCGAACAGCCCATAGACCGTGAAGGACAGCACGACGAAGAGACTGGCATATTTCGAGGCGCGGTTGATCATGCGGTAGGTGGGAACCGCCTCCAGCAGCTCGACGCCGACCGAGGGGAGATACTGGGCTTCGGCGGAGTCCAGCAGCGCCGCGTCGGAGCGGAGCGGCGGCCTGGAATAGTCGGAGACGGTCCACCGCGCCTCGAAGCCGTCGGCGGTCACGGTCGGATCGGACGGCAGCACGGTGCCGACAAAGCTCGGAGTCGGCCATGGCGCCTTGAGGACCGCCGTCGCCTGCCGGCCGTCCAGGGTCTGGTGGAAGGCCCCGGTGCCGCGCAGCGTCACCGTCGCCTGGAACTTCATCTCCACGCTTGCCGCTGGGGCCGCCGCCATCGTCGGACGGGCGGCGAGTGCTGCGCCCCAGCAGTCCTCGGCGCGGGCGACCAGTTCCTGGCAGCCGCGCCAGGGGATGGTTTCCCCGTTCCAGACGACGCGGTCCTCGGCCGTCATGCCAGCCAGCCCCGACAGCTGGAGCAGGAAGACGCTGTCCTGCCAGGAGATGGAGCCGCCACGCCCGACCAGCTTCTCCAGGCTGGACGCGGACGGGACCGCGAAACTGCCGGTCATCTCCAGCGCCGCGGTGTAGACGGTCGCGGAGAACAGGCCGCGCTTCTTGCGCTCGGGCGCCAGGGCCGCCTGCGTCGCCAGGGTCGCGGGCGCGATCTTCAGGTAACCGCGGGTCTTGCCGTCGGCGGCGAGGTAGGGCACCGCCAGCACCGGCGTCCGCACGGTCTGCTCGGGACTCCAACTCCGCGCCAGCTCCTCCTGCATCTCGGCCTGCCGGTCGGAGCGTTCGCCGATGATGCCGGAGACCGGCAGGCCGGCGATGAGGGTCACCACCAGAAGCAGGACGATCTGCAGGAACTTCGCGGACCGGCGGTTGCGGCGCGCGGGCGGGGGATTGGCCGGAGGATTCGGCGGGGAATCAGGCGGCACGGTCATTCGGACACTCCACGAGGGGATGGGAAACAGGCCCCCAGCGTGGCGTCCCGGCATGCCGCGGCGATGACGCGGTCGTGCAGCCGGCAAGGAATCTCCGTGCAGAACTTGTGCAGATTATCGGGTAGGGTTGCGCTGCCATGACCAAGATCCTGCTGATCGACGACGATCCCCACATCCGCGACATCGTCCGCTTCGCCCTGAACCGGGAGGGCTTCGCCGTGGTCGAGGCCGGGGATGGCGTCCGCGGGCTGGCGCTGGCCCAGGCGGACTCCCCCGACCTGATCCTGCTCGACATCGGCATGCCGGAGATGGACGGCACAGAGGTCTGCCGCCGGCTGCGCCGGGAGAGCCGGGTCCCCATCATCTTCCTGTCGTCGCGCGACGACGAGATCGACCGTATTCTCGGCCTCGAACTGGGGGGCGACGATTACGTCACCAAGCCCTTCTCGCCGCGCGAGCTGACGGCGCGGGTCAAGGCGGTGCTGCGCCGGATGGTCCCTCCGGAGCCGCCGGTTGCGGAGGGGCCGGCGCCGCTCCTCCGCCACAACCGCCTGCGCCTGGACCTCGACGGCGTGCGCGCCTTCTGGGACGAGACGGAGGTGGTGCTGACCGCCACCGAGTTCGGCCTGCTGCGCACCCTCGCCGACCGGCCGGGCAAGGTGTTCAGCCGCGACGCCCTGATGGACGGCGCCTATGCCACCGAGCGCTATGTCGCCGACCGCACGGTGGACAGCCACATCCGCCGGGTCCGGGCCAAATTCCTGGCGGTCGGCGGCGCTCCGGTCGAAACCGTGCATGGGCTGGGCTACAAGCTGTCGGACTGCCGATGAAATCGGCGTTCGGGAGGCGGCCGTCCATCGCGACCGTTCTGCTGGTCATGACTGTGGCGGCACTGGTCCTGCCGCTGAGCGGCCTGTGGATCCTCCGTCTCTACGAAAGCGCCCTGATCCGCCAGACCGAATCCGAACTGATCGCCCAGGCCGGGGTGGTGGCGGCCTTCTACCGCGACGCCTGGCGCCGGGCCGGCGGGAGGGCGGAGGATCTCGGCCCCCCGGTTGATCCGGCCTGGACACGCCCGCCGGGCTTCGACCCGCCTTGGACACCCCGCTTCGCCAGCCTGGACCTTGCCGAGGATCCGATCCTTCCCCCCGCCCCCGATCCGGTCTTGGCGATGGCGAGCGACCCGTCCGCCGCCATTGCCGGGGCGACGCTCGGCCCGATCCTGCGCGAGGCGCAGCGCATCACCCTGGCCGGCATGCGGGTCACCGACCGCCAGGGCGTGGTCGTCGCCAGCACCGGCGAGGAGATGGGCCTGTCCCTGGAACGGCAGGACGAGGTCCGCCGCGCCCTGGCCGGCGAGGCCGCCAGCGTCCTGCGCGAACGCACGAGTCACGACAGGGTGAGCTACCGGTCCGGGTCGGACAGCCCGGCCGTGCCGGACCGCAGCCGGTCGGTGCGGGTCTTCACCGCCCAGCCGGTGCTCGACGACGGGCGTGTCGTCGGCGTGGTGGTGGTGTCGCGCACGCCGC
>Ga0206117_100652_pt1 | contig 29613 bp, 27 predicted proteins | sample 3A5Ametagenome_FD_177997 | JGI IMG/M metagenome (GOLD analysis project Ga0206117, IMG submission 177997) | Enriched microbial communities from leaf-cutter ant dump, University of Wisconsin, Madison, United States - 3A5A | ecosystem: Environmental > Terrestrial > Nest > Insects nest > Nest dump... | reverse complement strand
GCCGCCGCCGGCATCCTTGGCGGTCAGCCGCAGCCGGCTGTCCTCGATGCTCAGATGCTTGCCCGGCGGCAGCAGATAGACGGTGTTGCGCTGGACCGGGACGCCGTCGGTCGCCTGCACCACCTCCATCGCCGTGTGCTTCGCCAGCAGGTCGACCATCAGGCTCTTGTGCACCGGCGACAGGTGCTGAACCACGACATAGGCGAGGTCGCTGTCGCCGGGAACCGCGTCGAAGAAGCGCTGCAACGCCTCCAGCCCGCCGGCCGAGGCGCCGATGCCGACGATGCAGCAGGCCTGCTCCGGCGGCGCGCCGGTTTCCGCCGGAACGCCCCCCGCTTCCGCATCGGGCGATGCGGCGGGCAGCGGGTCAGGATGCGTGGCGGGCGTATCCGTGGGCACGGTGATAATCAGGTCCTTCTGGCGTCGGCCTGCCGGTCGTCTGCGCAAGCCAGACCCTGCCTATATCCAACGCCTTTGATTTGGTCAACTTGACTGTCGTAGGGCATCGTCCTCCGGCATCACCATTTTAATTGGAATGTCCGTATCTTCCCATCGATTTGACTTTGGTTTTATAACGAATGTATCGTGTCTAAAGCATCGGCGCGGCCGGTCACGTCATCGTTCCGTCCCAAAAGCCCGGCATCCGGCAATTGAGGCGGGACGGGAGACCTGACGCGCGCGAAATTCCTGCTATGTTTGCCGCCCCCGGGCGTCGCATCCTCGGGCGTCAATGGCATGCAAGGCAGCGGGAACGAGTCATGAGCTTCACCTCGATCTATCGCCACGGCTTCGCGCGAGTGGCCGCCTGCACCACGCGCAGCACCCCCGCCGACCCGGCGGCCAATGCCGCAGCGGTGCTGGAGGCGGCGCGCGCCTGCCACGACAAGTCAGTGGCGGTGGCGCTGTTTCCCGAACTGGCGCTGTCCGGCTATGCCATCGACGATCTGCTGATGCAGGATCCGCTGATCGACGCGGTGGAGCAGGCGATCCTCGATCTGGTGCAGGCTTCGGCCGGGCTGATGCCGCTGCTGCTGGTGGGGGCGCCGCTGCTGTATGACGGACGGCTCTACAACACGGCGGTGGCGATCCACCGCGGCGAATTGCTGGGCGTGGTGCCGAAGCAGCATCTGCCCAACTACCGCGAATTCTACGAGCGGCGCCAGTTCGCCTCGGGCGCCGGCACCGAAGGCGGGACGATCCGCATCGGCGACCTGACCGCCCCCTTCGGCCCCGACTTGCTGTTCTCCGCCGAGGACCAGCCCGGTCTGGTCGTCCATGCCGAGATCTGCGAGGATCTGTGGGTCCCGGCCCCGCCCAGCACCATGGCGTCGCTGGCCGGCGCTACGGTCCTCGCCAACCTGTCGGCCAGCAACATCACCATCGGCAAGTCGGACACCCGCCGGCTGCTGGCGAAATCGCAGTCGGCGCGCTGCTTGGCAGCTTACCTGTATTCATCGGCCGGGACGGGGGAATCGACCACCGACCTCGCCTGGGACGGCCAGACCTCGATCTTCGAGAACGGGGAGAAGCTGGCGGAGACCGACCGCTTCCCCGACGGCGCCCAGATGGCGGTGGCCGACGTCGATCTCGATCTGCTGCGCCAGGAACGGCTGCGCCAGGGCACCTTCGACGACAACCGGCGCCTGTTCCGCAACGCCACCGGCGGCTTCCGCACCGTCGCCTTCCGGCTCGACGCGCCGGAGACGGATGTGGGGCTGCTGCGCGTGGTGCCGCGCCTGCCCTTCGTTCCCGCCGCCGCCGAACGGCTGGAACAGGACTGCTACGAGGCCTACAACATCCAGGTCGCAGGGCTGGTGCAGCGGCTGCGCGCGACCGGCATCAAGACGGTGGTGATCGGCGTGTCGGGCGGGCTGGACAGCACCCACGCGCTGATCGTCGCCGCCCGCGCCATGGACCGGCTCGGCCTGCCGCGCACCGGCATCCTCGGCTATACCATGCCGGGATTCGGCACCAGCGAGGGCACCAAGTCCAACGCCTGGAAACTGATGACGGCGCTGGGGGTGACGGCCAGGGAACTCGACATCCGGCCGGCGGCCAACCAGATGCTGCGGGACATGGAGCACCCCTTCGCCCAAGGCGAGGCGGTGTATGACATCACCTTCGAGAATGTGCAGGCCGGCCTGCGCACCGATTACCTGTTCCGCCTCGCCAACCAGCACAACGGCATCGTTCTGGGCACCGGCGACCTGTCGGAGCTGGCGCTGGGCTGGTGTACCTATGGCGTCGGCGACCAGATGTCCCATTACAACGTCAATGCCGGCGTGCCCAAGACGCTGATCCAGCATCTGATCCGCTGGGTCGGCCGCACCGGCCAGTTCCAGCAGGAGGTGTCGGTGACGCTGGACGCCATCCTGAAGACGGAGATCTCGCCGGAACTGGTGCCGGCCGGCTCCGACAAGGCGTTGCAAAGCTCCGAATCCGTGGTCGGACCGTACGATCTGCAGGACTTCACCCTATTCTACGTTCTGCGCTACGGTTTCCGCCCGTCGAAGATCGCTTTCCTGGCCCGCCATGCCTGGTCCGACGCCACCCAGGGCGACTGGCCGGAGGGCTATCCGCTGGAGAAGCGTCGCGCCTACAGCCCAGCGGAGATCCGCGACTGGCTGCGGGTGTTCCTGCGCCGCTTCTTCGGGTTCAGCCAGTTCAAGCGCTCGGCCATGCCCAACGGCCCGAAGGTGACCGCCGGCGGCTCGCTGTCGCCCCGCGGCGACTGGCGCGCGCCGTCCGACGGCAATGCCCGCATCTGGCTGGAGGAGTTGGAGCGCGAGGTTCCGGCGGAGTGAGAGGACAAAAAAGGCCGGCGCCCCATCGGAGCGCCGGCCTCTTCCATGTCGATGCGATACCGGTCAGATCGAGATGCGCAGGGATTCGCGATTGACCGGGGCGGCGTCCGGGGCGGTCATGGGGCGCGGCGGGACGGAGGGGCGCATGCCGGCCGGCGGCTGTCCCGGCGCCGGAGTAGCCTGCGGCGCCTGGGGAGCGGCCGCCTGCGGCGTGCCCGGATGCGGCTGGGTCGCCTGCTGGGCGGCGATGAACTGGCCCTGAGCGGTCAGGCCGCTGGCGACGTTGCGGTTGATGTTGACCAGCGTGTCGATCTTGCTGAAATCCAGGTCGATCAGACGGTTGGTCGTCTCGCGGTCGACCAGCAGGGACAGAGCGGCGATGTTGGTGCGGACTTCCGGCGGATGGCCGCAATCCTCTTCGGTGATCGCCGCCTGGAAGATCGTCCACAGGCGCTGATTCAGCTGAAGGGCCTCGCGGTAGGCCTTTTCGTCCTTGGCATGGCTGGCGGCGATGATACGGCGCGCCGCTTCCGCCAGGGCCCAAGCCTCGACGTCGCGCGGATTGTCCGAGGTCGGCTTGTTGGCGTAGGTGGGAGTCGGCTTCATTCCAAACCCTCGGGGGAAAACCCATCCGGTGGGGGCGGACCTGCCCCTTTGCTTCGTCCCGGAAGTGTCGGTTATCCGACCGGCTTTGTCAACGCAACGGGGGTAGTTCGGCGGGTGTGGAGGACCCTGACGCAAACTGGTCACAAGTTCTATGCGTTTCGGAGAGGAGAGTCGCCGCCGTTTCGGCCACCCGGTCCTCGTCGATGCCGTCCATCAGCCCGCGGGCGTTGGGGTCGGCGGTGACGCGGGCCAGCAGCTCCGGCTGGGGCACGCTGCTGACCACCACGCGGCCGCGCGGCCCCCAGGGGCCGTAGACTGCGGGATAGCCGGGACCGAAAAGCCCGACCGTCGGCACGCCCGCCGCCGCCGCGATGTGCATCAGCCCGCTGTCGTTGCCGACATAGAGCGCGGCCCGCTCCAGGCAGGCGGCGGCGGCCATCGGGTCGGTGCGGCCGGTCAGGTCGATGGCCCGCGGCCCCAGCGCCGCCAGCACCGGCTGCGCCCGCTCCCGCTCCGGCCCGGCGGCCAGCACCGCCACCCGGGCGCCGGCCAGCGCCCCGCCCTCTCCGGTCAGGCGCAGGGCCAGCCGGGCGAAGCGCTCCGCCGGCCATTCCTTGCCCAGCCAGTTGGCCGTCGGCCCGATGGCGAGGACCGGCCCGGTCCCGGCGGGGATCAGGGCATCGGCCTGCCGCCTCGCCTCTGCGTCGATCCACAGGCGCGGGGCCGGCGGCGGCGACAGGCCCAGCACGGCGGCATTCTCCTCCACCTTGTGCATCGGGCGCGCCGCCTTGGCGTGGAAGGCGCGGCGCCGCGCCGGCACCAGCCGCCCGACCGCCGAATTGCGCAAATCCACCACCAGATCCCAGCGCGTGCCGACGCAGTCCAGCCAGAGCCGCAGCCAGTGCCGCGCATAGGAGCGCTTCGCCAGCGGGATCAGCCGCTCCAGCCCCGGAACCGAGCGGAACAGCGGCGCCGGCAGTGGCCCGCAGGCGACGGTCAGCCGCGCCCCCGGATAGGCGTCGGTCAGGTGACCGAGCAGCCCGGTCGACAGCACCGCGTCGCCCAGACGGTTGGAGGTGATGAAGAGGATGCGGCTCATGACGCCGACGACCCGGCCCGGCCGGCATCGGGATGAGGATCGGGCGCCCCCTGACGGCGCCCCGGACGCAGGCTGAGGCCGCGCGACATCACCCACAGGGGCGGCAGCAGCATCGCCAGCGGCATGGCGTACATCAGCGGCACGAAGACGGTGGCCTTGCCGGCGAGGCTGGTCAGACCAAGGGCGCCGGCCTGCAACCCCATCACCAGCAGCACGGCGATGGTGACGCGGGAGGATTGGCCGCGCCGGTTGAACTCACCCGACAGCAGCGCCGACAGCGCCACCAGCGCATAGGTCAGCGCCAGCAGTGGCGAGGAGAAGCGGTGGTGCAGCTCGGCGATCAGGCCGCGGCGCATGCGGTCGTCCTGGGCGGGGACGTTGCCGTCCATCAGCTCCGCCGTCGTGCGCTCGCGGGCGTCGGGCCAGCGGTCCGCCGCCTGCGGCGCCACCGCCTTCAGGTCGACGGCATAGCGGTCGAAGAACAGCTGCGACAGCCGGTTGGTCTTGCGGTCCAGCTCCTGCCGGTTGCCGTCATAGACGACGAAGCGCGTGCCGTCCGGGCCGGTCTGCATCACCGCGCGGTCGCCCATGATCGTCACCGGCTTGTCCGGCTGGCGCCCGTCATGGATCAGCACCTTGTGCAGGTTGCCGTCGGAATCGCGGTCACGCAGGAAGACGCTGAAGCGGTCGCCGACCTCGTTGAACACGCCCTCGCGCAGGAACAGCTGCGAATAGTCGCTGCGCACGGTGTATTCCATCCGCACCAGCTCGCGGTGGGCTGCCGGGGTGATCCAGATGTTCAGGGTGAAGACGACGGCCATCACCCCCACCGCCATCGCCAGCGCCGGGGTCGACAGCGAGAAGGGGCCGACGCCGGCCGCGCGCATCACCACCAGTTCGCTGTCCGTCGCCATCTTGTTGTAGGTGAACAGGATGGCCCCGACCAGCGCCAGCGGCAGCACGATGCCGAGGAAGGTCGGCACGGTCAGCAGCAGCAGCCACAGGAACATGCCCATCGGCGCGCCGGCGCTGACGACGATCTCGATCAGGCGCAAGGACTGGCTGAGCCAGATGGTCAGCGTCAGGCCGGCCGTCGAATAGAGCGTGGCGATCAGCAGGTTGCGGAACAGGTACCGTTGCAGTCGGTTCATGGGATCCGGGTCACGGGCGGCGGCCGAGGGCTGTATACGGCCGGCAAGCTGACCGTCCCGGCCCGCCGGGTCAAGTGTTGAAAACCGCGCGCGCCCACACGGGTGGTCGCACGGGGCGCCCGCTTGCACTGGGAAAGCGCTGGCGCCCGTCCGCGCCAGCCGGTATGACGGTCGTCATGGCGACGATCCAGGAAGCGATGGCTGCCGCGGTGGCGCATCATCAGGCCGGCCGGCTCGGCGAGGCGGCCGCGCTCTATCACGCCGTGCTGGACGCCCTGCCCGGCCATGCCGACGCCGCCCACCTTCTGGGCGTCGTCCATCTGCAATCGGGCCAGCCCGACCGCGCCGTCGCCCTGATCCGCGGCGCCATCCAGCACAACCACCGGGTCGCCGACTATCACGACAATCTGGGCAGCGCGCTGAAATCGCTGGGCCGGCTGGAGGAGGCGGTGGCCGCCCACCGGCAGGCGGTCCGCCTGCGGCCGGAGTTTGCCCAGGCGCTCTACAATCTCGGCAACGCGCTGGAGGCTCAGGGCCGGCTGGAGGAGGCGGCGACCGCCTTCCGGCAGGCGGCGGCCCGCCGTCCCGGCTATGCCCGCGCCCGCTTCAACCTGGGCAACGTGCTGGCCGCACTGGGCCGGCGGGCGGACGCCGACGACGCCTACCGCGCCGCCCTGGCCGACGATCCGACCTTCGTCGAAGCGCATGCCAACCGCGGCGCCCTGCTGCTGGCGCTGGAACGCCCGCGGGAGGCGGCGGCTGAACTGGCCCGCGCCCTGGCGCTGCGTCCCGACCATGCCCCGGCCCTGTCCAACCTCGCCGCGGCTTGGCTGGCGCTGGGCGACCGCGATCGCGCGGAGCTTGCAGCCCGCCATGCCGTGGCCGCCCGGCCGGATCTGGCCGACTGTCTGCTGCGGCTGGGCGAGGTGCGCCAGCGCGCCGACCGGCTGGGCGCCGCCGCCGACGCCTACCGGACGGCGCTGGCCTGGAACCCGGCTCTGGCCGAGGTGCTGGCCAACCTCGCTTTGGTCCGCCAGGGCCAGGGGCTGCTCGACGCGGCGGAGGCCGGCAACCGGCGGGCGCTGGCGCTCGACCCGACACTGGCCGACGTGCGGTCCAACCTCGCCTATCTGCTGCTGTTCCGGCCGGGGGTGACGGCGGCGGCAGTGCTGGAGGCGCACCGCGACTGGGACCGGGTGCATGGCACGCCGCACCGCGGACGCTGGGTGAAGCCGGGGAAGACCGGCGCCCGGAAGGGGCCGCTGACCGTCGCCATCCTGTCCGGCGATTTCCGCCACCACCCCGCCGGCCTGTTCGCCCTCCGCACCGTGGAGGCGCTGCCCGGCCAGGACATCCGACTGCTGCTCTACGCCAACCAGAGCGAATCCGACGACGTGACCGGCCGTTTCCGCCGGGCAGCGGCACAATGGACCCCGGTCGCCGGCCTGACGGATGCGGAGCTGGCGACGCGGATCCGCCATGACCGGCCGGACGTGCTGATCGACCTTGCCGGCCACAATGCCCGCGGCCGTCCCGGCGTCTTCGCCCGCAAACCGGCCCCGGTGCAGGTGGCGTGGTCGGGCTATATGGCGACCACCGGGTTGGCGGCGATGGATGCGCTGGTCGCCGACCGCCACCATGTGCCGGACGGGATGGAGGCCTTCTATGCCGAGCGGGTGCTGCGCATGCCCGACGCCTTCATCGCCTACGATCCGCCCGGCGGGGACGATGAGCTTCCGCTGACGCCGCCGCCCTGCCTGTCTGGCGGGCCGGTCACCTTCGGCAGCTTCAACATCCTGACCAAGCTGAACGACGGCGTGCTGGCGGCCTGGGCGGAAATCCTGCACCGGGTGCCGGAGTCGCGCCTGCTGATGAAGACCAAGGCGCTGTCCTGCCCTGACACCGCCGCCCTGTGGCGCGGCCGGCTGGCCGCCGCCGGCATCGATCCTGGCCGGGTGACGATGGTGGGTGCCACCAGCAGCCTGGACCATATGCGCCGGTGCGCGTCGGTCGATGTGGCGCTCGACCCCTTCCCCTTTTCCGGCAGCACGACGACGCTGGAAACGCTGTGGATGGGGGTGCCGGTCGTCACCCTGCCGGGAGAGACCTTCTCCAGCCGCCATTCGCTCGCCTTCCTGACGGTGGCCGGGGTGGAGGGCTGCATCGCCGCCGATCCGGCCGAGTATATAGAGCGCGCCGTCGCCTGGGCCGCGGACCGGCAGGGGCTGGCGGATCTGCGCCGGAGCTTGCGGACCCGCATGGCCGCCGGGCCGCTGTGCGACGGCGAAAAGCTGGCCGCCGCCCTGGCGGAGGAACTGCGGACCCTGGCCCTGCCGCACTGAGGGCTGTGGCGGAACCAACGCGAATGCGGCGGCGTTGAGGGATGGGTACTCCCTCCACGCCCTCAGACGCGGGATTTCGGCGCATGCACAGCACCACACGGCTCGCCTTCATGCTTTCGGCGACGGTCGCCGTCCTGTCGCTCGCCGGGTGCGGCGAACAGGCGTCTCTGCCGGTGTCGGCCGGCACCGGCCCCAACCCGACGCTGCCGGCGCCGAAATCCACGCTGATTCCGACGGTCAACATCGCCGACGCCATCGGCTGGCCGCAGGGCGCGCAGCCGGTGGCGGCCAAGGGGCTGAGCCTCACCGCCTTCGCCACCGGGCTGGACCATCCGCGCTGGATGCTGGCGCTGCCCAACGGCGACATATTGGTGGCGGAGACCAACGCCCCGCCGAAGCCGGAGGACGGCAAGGGCATCAAGGGCTGGGTGATGGGTCTGGTGATGGGCAAGGCCGGCGCCAAGACGCCGAGCGCCAACCGCATCACCCTGCTGCGCGACAGCGACGGCGACGGCAAGGCCGATGTCCGCGAGCCCTTCATCGAGGGGCTGAACTCGCCCTTCGGCATGGCGCTGGTCGGCGGCGACCTCTACATCGCCGACACCGACGCGGTGGTGAAGGTGCCCTATAAGCAGGGCGACACCCGGATCACCGCCAAGCCGGTGAAGGTCGTCGACCTGCCGGGCGGGCCGATCAACCACCATTGGACCAAGAACATCATCGCCAGCCGCGACGGCACCAAGCTCTATGCCACCGTCGGCTCCAACAGCAATGTCGGGGAGAACGGCATGGAGGCGGAGCAGGGCCGTGCCGCCATCTGGGAAATCGACCTGAAGACCGGGGCGCACCGCATCTTCGCATCTGGCCTGCGCAACCCGAACGGCATGGATTGGGAGCCGACCTCCGGCGTGCTGTGGACCGCCGTCAACGAGCGCGACGAGATCGGCAGCGACCTCGTCCCCGACTATATGACCTCGGTGAAGGACGGCGGCTTCTATGGCTGGCCCTACAGCTATTACGGCCAGCATGTCGACCAGCGGGTGGAGCCGCAGCGCCCCGACCTCGTCGCCAAGGCGATCCCTCCCGACTATGCGCTGGGTCCGCATACCGCCTCGCTCGGCTTGACCTTCTCGCACCAGGGCGACCTGCCGCCGAACCTGCAGGAGGGCGCCTTCATCGGCCAGCACGGCTCGTGGAACCGCGACCCGGCCAGCGGCTACAAGGTAATCTTCGTGCCGTTCCGCAACGGCAAGCCGTCCGGCGAGCCGGTGGACGTGCTGACCGGCTTCCTCGACAAGGACGGCAAGGCGCAGGGCCGTCCGGTCGGCGTAATCCTGGACAGCAAGGGCGCCCTGCTGGTCGCCGACGATGTCGGCAACGCGATCTGGCGGGTCGGCGGCACCCCGACCGCACAGTCGGCGGAGCGTCCGGACCAGCCGGCGAAGTGATAGTCCCGGAAGGGGAGGCGCCCATCCCCCTCCCCTTCCTCTCGCATCGGCGCGATACTGCGCCATGATCTATCTCGACCATCTGGCCTCGACGCCGCTCGACCCGCAGGTGCTGGAGGCGATGCTGCCCTGGATGCGGATTGACACGGCCGGCAACCCGCACGCCGCCCATCCGGCCGGCTGGCGCGCCGCCGACGCCATCGAACAGGCACGGGGCGAAGTCGCCACGCTTGCCGGCGCCCAGCCCGGCGAGGTCGTCTTCACCTCCGGCGCCACCGAGGCCAATGCGCTGGCGTTGCTGGGCGGTGTGCCGGCGGGCGGCGGCTGCGTCGTCTCGGCGGTGGAGCATGCCAGCATCCTCGGCTGCCTGCCCGAGCTGCGGCGGCGCGGTCATCCGGTGGTGGTCCTGCCGGTCGACGGCAGCGGCCGGGTCGATCCGGCGGCCCTGGACCATGCCCTGGCCGGCCTGCCAAAGCCGTCACTGGTCTCGGTGATGGCCGCGAACAACGAGGTCGGAACGCTCCAACCCCTGGCAGACCTGGCCGCGGTCGCCGCACGCCATGGCGCGGCGATGCACAGCGACGCCGTTCAGGCGCTGAGCATGCGTGCGCTCGACATGGCGGCGCTTGGCCTGCATGGGCTCAGCCTGTCGGGGCACAAGCTCTATGGGCCGATGGGCATCGGCGCCTTGATCGTCCGTCCGCCCTTCCGGCCGGTGCCGGCCTCGGCCGGCGGCGGGCAGCAGCGCGGAATGCGGGCGGGAACACTGCCGACGCCGCTATGCGTCGGGCTGGGTGCCGCCTGCCGGCTGGCACGGACGCGGCGGGAGGAGGACGGCCACCGCATAGGCGCGCTGCGCGACCGACTTTGGCAGCGCCTGCGGGACCGGCTGCCCGGCATCCGCCGCAACGGAGCGGCGGATGGGCTGGCCGGCTGCCTGAACGTCACCATTCCCGGCATCGACGCCGCCGACCTGCTGCTGGATCTGCCGGAGCTTGCGGTCGCCACAGGGTCGGCCTGCCACAGCGGGGCCGGCGAGCCGTCGCATGTCCTGCTGGCGCTCGGCCTGTCCGCGGCGGACGCCCATGCCAGCCTGCGCTTCGGGCTTGGCCGCGGCACCACAGTCGCGGAGGTGGACGAGGCGGCCGACCGGCTGGCGGCCGCGCTGGATTCGGTGAAGCCGAGGGAATGAATCGCCGGGCTGGAGCGTCTCCTTCCCACTGGCTCCGCCAGCGAGGGCTGATCTGGCGGGCAAAAACAACGGCAAAGGGAGAGAAACCATGATCGGTGCGAGCATCCGGACCGCGACGGCGGCCGCCTTCCTGTTGGCGATCCCGGCGGCTGCGTCGGCGCAGCAGGCCGGCCCGTCCGCCATGACCTTCTTCGTCACCAGCACCGGCACCGGCAAGGGCGCCGATCTCGGCGGGCTGGCCGGCGCCGACCAGCATTGCCAGCAGCTGGCCCAGGCGGCAGGCGCCGGCAGCCGCACATGGCGGGCCTATCTCAGCACCCAGGCCGCCGACGGCCAGCCGGCGGTCAACGCGCGCGACCGCATCGGCAAGGGCCCCTGGCAGAACGCCAAGGGCGAAATGGTCGCCCGCTCGGTCGAAGAGCTGCACGGCACCAACGCCCTGACCAAGCAGACCGCGCTGAACGAGAAGGGCGAAACGATCAACGGCCGCGGCGACCAGCCCAACACCCACGACATCTTGACCGGGTCGCAGCCCGACGGCACCGCCTTCCCCGCCGGCCAGGACATGACCTGCGGCAACTGGACCAGAAGCGGGACCGAGGGTGCGGCCATGCTCGGCCACCATGACCGCATGGGCCTGGACGATCAACCGCCGGCGAAGTCCTGGAACTCGTCGCACGCCTCGCGCGGCGGCTGCAGCCAGGACGCGCTGAAGAGCACCGGCGGCGCCGGGCTGCTCTACTGCTTCGCGGCGAACTGAGCGGTTCGCCACCGGCTGCGGCGGGGGGATGAAGAGGCCATCCCCCCGCCCGGTCCGTCGCAGTCAAAACACCAACCGCGCGCCGACCTTGACCACCGCACCCATGGACTCGGCACCGGTGTCGATGTTGGTGTCGGCCATCACCTGCCACTGCGGCGTGATGCGGTAGGCCAGATCGGCGAGGTAATGGCCGCTGGCCGCGCCATTCTCCGGCAAGGTCCGCTGCGCCCGCAACGACAAGGTCATGTCGCCGCGGCCATAGGCCAGCGCCGCGTTCAGGCTGCGCACCGACACGCCGTCGGCCTCCTGCTGCTGGCGCAGGTCGCCGTCCAGCGTCACGCTCTGCCATGCGAACTGGGTGCCGACGATCCAGGACTGGCGCGGCAGGCGGCGGCTGTCGCTGCGCACCCGCGCCCGGCTGGTCCCGGCGGAAAACCGGGTGCTGATGCCGCCCATCAGGATGGTCTTGCGCACCGCCGCCTCGACCAGATGCATGGCCTCGCGCGGGTCGGGCATGTCGCCGGCACCGCGCGGCATCGGGGTGTAGCTGGCGCCCAGTTCGAAGCCGCGCAGCGGCGGGGTGTAATAGCTGAGCTTCGCCGTCCGGCTGCCGGCCCCGGTCGAGGCCGGCACGGCAGCCGCCCCCACCAGCCGGTTACGGACGCTGTCGGCCTGCCCGATCTCAAGCTCCCCCCACGACACATCGACTGCCAAGAAATGTCGCTGATCTGAAAAGCTACCCTTTTGGTATAGGACATCCGCAGATGCGCCGCCTGCCGGTAAAATCATCATTGCCGCCAGAATAGGCATGGAAATGCTTCGTTTCACTTGGCAAGCCTTGTGCTGTTCAGCCGATGGTCGACTGTCCGTTTGGTCGATACGGCCTTGTGTATCCTTTCCGGTTTGAGGGATGTTCGTCTAAAATTCTGACAAAACTGTGACCAGCCCCTGTCCGACCTCCACGGGCGGCAGCTTCAACCATCGCCGCCAGGACAATCCGAAGCGATGCTTCTTCTCGCCGTCGCGTACCATGTCCGTCTCCATCTGGAACTGGCCGACGACCAACGGGCCCCCTAGTGCCACGGGCTTGAACTGCTCCGGCACCGCAAGCCGCGTCAACAGCGACGGCAACCGGATCATCAACTTGAGAATTTATTGATCGACCAGAAACACATCCTTCGGTAAAGTGAACACGTTGCATCATCACTAAAAAGTGTCATAACTTGCCGGAGCATTGAGGCGCCGGCAAGCCGGCGGCAGCGGGAGAGTGACCGGTGAACGTATTGAATCCCACGGGCACAAGTCGGCAGCCGCTAGTTCAGTTCGCCAACACGCCGCCCAATTCCAAGGGCACAGCGGAGGCAACGGGTGAAAGCGACGGCCCCACCGGCGGTGCGCGCGACACCGCCGCGGTCGTCACGCTGTCGAAGACGGCCCAGACCTCCCTGTCCGGCCGGGTTGCCGCCCAATCCGCCGGGATGAGAGATTTCGCGACCGTCGCCAAGGATGCCCGGTTGACCATCGATGCCAAATACGCCGAACTGGCCGCCAAGGGCAAGCCGATGGACTATATGCACGCGACGCAGGAGAGTTGGGACACCGTCTTCGGCGGACTCGACCGCCGCTCCCTCTTCGCCATAGCCAGCAACAGCGACGGCAGCTTTTCGAAGGACGAACAGGATACCGCCCAGTCGATCATGTCCCAGCAGCAGGGGCAGGCCATGATGGCCGCCGACCCGACGGGCAACAATCCCGCAGCCCGCTATCGCGCCGGAGCATCCTTTCTGGACGGCGTCAGCGACGAGGAGAAGACATCCAACAACTGGGCCGTCCAACGTGCCGCCGCCCAGTTCGGGTATGAGCAGTCGATGCGCGACAGCGGCCAGGAACCCGATGCCCTCGACAGCGGCAGCCCGCTGGTCCGCATGATTAAAGGCGCCATGGACGGCCTCAAGGACAAGGCGCCCGGCGCCGTCGCCACAGGCGGCTATGTCAAGGATCTGAAGGATATGCCGCTGTTCCGCAACGGCGTGCCGCCGGTCGCGGACGGTGCGGACAGGCCGCTCGACATCAAAGCCTGATCGGACGGGTATGATTTGCCAAGCATGAATTGCCGGACTGGGGTTGCCGGACTGGGATCGACGCAACGGGGGCTTGGTGCCGGTGAGGGGGCGCGTCGGCTGGGTGGCTCATCTGGCGATGGTCGCGAAGAGCGGGGCACCGGCCGCATCCTTCCCGGCTCGCGTCGACCTTCCCGCCCTGTCGGACGATCAGAGGCGTCGGGTCCGCATCGGCATGTCGGCCAATCTGGCGGTGGTGGACGATTACCACGCGCTCCGGGCGGCAGGCGACTGCTGCCTGCGGCCTTTCGATCCTGATGAACCAGATCGGATCGCGTAAAATCGGGATCGATTTGAAGCGTGAATCCGATTGTCGAACATAACGCTATAGCTTCGTGCGTTTCATATTAAACGCACGAAGCTATAGGTCGTTAAGTGCCGATGATCGCCGAGCCGTGGGCGTCGTCGGCGCAACCGGTTGGCAAAGGTCTGGGCGAACTTGCGACTCCAGCGCCGAACCGCCTCATATGAGACTCCGACAGCGCGCTCGACTGCTAGACCACCGCGCTCACCGTCACCCCTGCCTCCTCCAGCGCGCGGCGGACGGTCGCCGCCATGGCGACCGCGGTCGGCGTGTCGCCATGGACGCAGATGGTATCCGCCACGATGGGCAGCCGGGTGCCGTGCCGGCTCTCCACCGCCCCGTCCAGCACCATCCGGACCACACGGGCGGCAGCCAGATCCGGGTCGTGTATCACCGATCCGGCAACGTTGCGCGGTGTCAGGGTGCCGTCATCCTCATAGGTGCGGTCCGCGAAGGCCTCACGCGCCACGCACAGGCCCAGATCCTGGCCGGCGCGCTCCATGGCGCTCAGCGGCGGGACGACGAACAGCAGGGCGGGGTCAACCGCTTTCACGGCGCGGGCGATGGCGCCGGCCAGATCCGGCTCCACCGCCGCCATGTTGTAGAGGGCGCCGTGCGGCTTCACATGGGTCACCCGCCGGCCCGACAGCGCGGCACAGGCCTGGAGGGCGCCGACCTGATAGGCGACCAGCCGCTCGACCTCTGTCGTCGTGATGCCGCGCATGACGCGGCGGCCAAAGCCGGACCGATCCTCGAAACCGGGATGGGCGCCGATGCGGACCCCCTTCTCCCCAGCCAGCCGGGCGGTGTCGGCCATGATGGTGGGATCGCCGGCATGGAAGCCGCAGGCGATGTTGGCGGAGGTGACGATGTCCAGCATCGCCCGGTCGTCGCCCATGGTCCAGGCGCCGTACCCTTCCCCCATGTCGCAGTTCAGATCGATGCTCGGCATGGCGTTTCTCGCTCGTTCAATCGTCAGAAAATCCCGGCTTTCTCACGCCGCTTCCGACTGTCGCAGGGAATGGATGAAGCCGGCAACCTCGTTGCGCATCGCCCCCATCTGGTCGGTCAACATGCCGGCGGCGGTGTCGAGCTGTGCGGAGGCGTCGCCGGTCTGTCCGGCCACTTCGGAGGTGGCATTCACGTCGCCCAGCAGGGCGCGCACGCCCTGGGCGGCTTCGCTGACGCCGCGGCCGATCTCCGCCGTCGCGGCGTTCTGCTCCTCCACCGCCGCGGCGATGGAGGCGCTGATCTGGCTGAGGCTCTCCACCACACGGGCGATCTCGACGATCTCGTCGGCGGCCGAGCCGGTGGAGCCCTGGATGGCGCGGATCTGCGTCTCGATGTCCTCGGTCGCCTTGGCTGTCTGGGTCGCCAGCGCCTTCACCTCGCCGGCCACCACGGCGAAGCCCTTGCCGGCCTCTCCCGCGCGAGCTGCCTCGATGGTGGCGTTCAAGGCCAGCAGATTGGTCTGCTTGGCAATGGCGTGGATCAGCGTCACCACCGCCGACACCCGGTCGGACGCCTGGACCAGCCCGGCCACCTGATCGGTGGCACGGCCGGCGCGGCGCGACGCCTCGTCGGCGATGGATTGCGAATGCTGGGCCTGCGCGGAGATCTCGCGGATGGAGGCGACAAGCTCGTCCACCGCAGCGGCCATGCCGTCGACCGAAGCGTTGACCGCCGCGGCATTGCCGGCGGCCTGCCGGCTGACCTGCCCGTTGTGTTCGGCCACCTCGGCAAGGCTGCGGGTGGCGAGCCCCATGCCGTCGGTGGTGCGCATCACTTCGCCCAGCGTGCTGCCGACGCGCAGTTCGAAATCGTCGGCGACCGCGGCGATTGCGGCGTGGCGTTCCGCCTCGGCCTGCCGGCGCAGCTCGACCTGTTCGGCCTCCAGCCGCTGCTTGGCGGCGCCCTGCTCCTTGAAGACCTGGACGGCAGCGGCCATGCGGCCGATCTCGTCCCGGCGGTCGAGCGACGGCACATCCACCACCCCGTCACCGGCGGCCAGCCGGGTCATCACCCCGGTCAGGCGGACGATGGGCCGGGTGGCACCACGCACCATCAGGAACAGCACGCCGCACAGCGCCACCAGCGCCGCCAGCCCACCGCCGGCCAGCAGCCACGCCCGCTCCGCCGCCTGACGTTCGGCGCGGCGGGGCGACAGGTGGATCTCCACGGTACCGAGCTTGTCCATGCGGGCGCCGGCCTTGCGCTGGATGTCGGCGCGGCGGACCAGCACCGACGGGTCGGCGTCCGACACGTCGCCGCTCTTGGCGAAGACCTGTCCCTTGGGATCGAGCACCCGGCTGCCGAGATAGTCGGGATCGTTGGCGAGGGCTGCCAGCTGCGCCGCGGCGGAGTCGGCATCGACGTTCCACAGCGGCTCCGCCAACCCGCCGGCGATGACGCGGACGGTGACCGCCGCCCTGTCCTCCAACGCTGTGCGGGCATCCTCGCGGTTGACGGTGACGACGGCGGCTATGCCGGTCGCGCTGATGACGGTGACCATCAGGGCGATGGGAACGACGACACGCATGGCAAGGGTACGGCCCACACGCTGCAGCATCAGGTCCACTCCATTGTGGGTGTTGGGGCGTTGGAAAGGAGAGATCAGTCCCAGCCGGTGACGGCGCCGCCGATCAGGTTGAATCCGAGCAGCCGGCCGCTGTCGTAGAGCGCGAAGCCGCCGGCCGATTGCAGGAGCGCCGGCAGGCTGTCCACCAGCTCGCGATGGCGGGCCTGGATGCGTCCGGCCTCCGCCGCATCGACGGCGGCGAAGCGCAGCCGCTCGCCGGGCCGCATCTGTGCCAAGGCCGCGACGTCCGGGCCGACGACGCAGGCAATCTTGGGATAACCACCGGTGGTCTGGCGGTCGGCCAGCAGCACGATGGGCCGCCCGGTGCCTGGAACCTGTACGGCACCCAGCGGGATGCCGTCCGACGTGATGTTGAAGCCACGAGCATGCTCGATGACGGGGCCGTCCAGCCGGCATCCCATGCGGTCGGCCTCGTGGCTGACCGTATAGTCCTCCTCCAGGAAGGCTTCGATCCCGGCGGGGGTGAAATAGTCCTGCTGCGGCCCGAGCATGACGCGCAGCCGCCCTCCCCGCGCCGGCAGCAGGGAGGGGTCGAGACAGTGCTCGCCCCGGTCCGCCGCATGGTCGAGGGCCAGCGGCAGCCGGTCGCCGGCCTTCAGCGCCCCGCCGTCCAGCCCGCCCATACGGCTGCGTATGTGTGTGGCGACGCTGCCCAGCACCGGCTGGAGCGCGAAGCCGCCCTCCACCGCCCAATAGCCGCGCATGCCGCTGCGCAAGTTCCCGATGCGCAGGGTCTGGCCGTCGGTCAGGCGCAGGCTGGTCCAGCCCGGCACCGGATCGCCGTCCACCGTGAGGTCGGCATCGGCGGCGACGGCGATGCGTACCGGCCCGCCCTCGACCGTCACGCTGTCGCCGGCCAGGGTAAACTCCACCGCCCCCTCCCCCGGCCGGTTGCCGACCAGGGCGTTGGCGGCGGCATGCAGCAGCGGGTCGGCCGCTCCGGCGACCGAGACGCCGTAGCGCTGGTAGCCGATCCGGCCGCGGTCCTGGATGGTGGAGCTGGGACCGGCCGCCGCGACGCGCAGATGGGTGGTCATGCGGCGGCTCCCTGCATCAGCGCGACAGACGGGGTGACAGTCTCGCAGTCGGGCAGGTAGCCGCTCATCCCCTCCAGCCGGTCATATTCGGCGACGCTGATGGCGGTGAAGCGGATGCGGTCGCCGGGTGCCAGCAGGAAGGGCGGCTCCCTTTTGAGATCGAACGTCCGGGCCGGCGTGCGGCCCAGCAGGTGCCAGCCGCTGGGCATGGCGATGGGGGAGATCGCCGCCTGTGCCCCGCCCTGCATGACGCTGCCCGCCGGGGTGACCATGCGCGGGTTCTCGCGCCGGGGCTGGTGCAGCAGCTCCGGCAACCCGCCGAGATAGGCGAAGCCGGGGGAGAAGCCCAGCATGTAGACGCGGTAGTCGGCGGTGCAGTGCAGCCGCACCACCTCCTCCATGCCGAGGCCGCAGCGGCGGGCCACCTCGTCCAGATCCTCGCCATGGGCGCCGCCGAAGCAGACCGGCACGATCCAGCGCAGTTGCGGTTCCGCCGCCACCTGGGTCATCTCCGCCGCGAGCCCGAGCAGGGCTTGGCCCAGCGGTTCCGCCGCCGTCACCGCCGGATCGAACTGCACGAGGATCGAGCGGTATGTCGGTACCGTCTCAACGATGCCCGGCAGGTGAGCCTCGGCGATGCGGCGGTCGAGCCGGTGGACGGCGGCATTCAGAGCCGGGGCGATGCCGTCGCCCAGTTCGACGATCAGGGCACTGTCCCCGGCCGCCCGCAGAACGGGGGCCGGGACCGGGATGGTCACGCTCATGGCGGCTTCTCGAAAGCTGGTCGAAGGGGGAAACGCGCCAGCCGACTGGCGCGCTTTTCTGTCAGCGGGCGTATTTGTCCAGGATCTGCTGATAGGCGCCGCTGGCCTTCATCGCCGCGACCCCGGCGTCGAACTCGTCACGCAGCTTGCCGGTGTCGCGCGCCTTGGTGAAGGCGATGTAGCTGGGGATGTCCTGCACCGCCGGGGTCAGTTCCTTCACCTTGTCCAGCGCGCCGGCCTGCTTCAGGAAATACTGCGCGACATAGCGGTTGCTGGGCATGACGTCGAAGCGGCCGGAGACCAGCTTCTTCACGTTGCTGTCGCTGTCGTTCGACTTCTCCACCGCCGGCAGCACGCCGGTCTTGATGGCGTCGTCGACGATGGAGCCATAGCTGATCTGGTTGACCACGCCGAACTTGCGGTCGGCCAGCTTGGACAGGTCCCCATCGAAGCTGACGGCGCTGTCCTTCGCCACGAACAGCGACACCACCTGCGGCACCAGCACCTGATTGGAGTAGTTCAGGAACTGCTCGCGCTCCGGCGTTTTGTAGGCTGTGAAGACGGCGTCGGCACCGCCGTCGCGCACGGTGTCGAGCGCACGGGCCCAGGGCATGATCTCCACCGTGACGCTGTGGCCGGCGGCCTTCATCGCCTCGGTCACGATGTCGTAGGCGATGCCGGCCGGCTTGCCGCCGTCGTCATAGATCAGCGGCGGGAAGCTGAGCGCCACCATGCGCAGCTGGTCGGCCGAAGCCGGGGCCGCGGCGGCGGTCAGCAGGAGAACGGAGCCCAGAACGCTGGAAGAGAGCAGGCGAACGGAAAACGGGGTCTGCATCGGGCAAGCCTCCACCATGTCCGCGCGGGGCGGAATGCCCGCGCGGCGGCCGGTATCGCAGGGGATGAAGCGGGGGAGAGGAGCGGTCAGAGCACCGACAGGTGCGTGTTCAGCAGGTCGGTGATCAGCATGGCGCCGGGGCTGTGGGTGATCGCGATGGGCGGGCGGGCGGTGCGGATCGCGACCTGTGGCGTCACCCCGCAGGCCCAGAAGACCGGCACCTCGCCGGGCTCGATCGGAACCGCCTCGCCATGTTCCGGATGGGCGATGTCGCGGATGCCGATGGCGGCCGGATCGCCGAAATGCACCGGCGCGCCATGCACCGATGGGAAGCGCGAGGTGATCTGGATGGCGCGGATGGCGTCCTTCGGCACCATCGGCCGCATCGACACCACCATGGTCCCGCTGAAACGGCCGGCCGGCGTGCAGGGGATGTTTGTCTCGTACATCGGCACGTTGCGGTTCATCGCGATGTGGCGCACCGGCAGCCCATCGGCCAGCAGAGCCTCCTCGAAGGAGAAGGAGCAGCCGATCAGGAAGGCGACGAAATCGTCCTGCCACAGGTCGCCGATGTCGGTCGGCTCGGCGGAGAGCACGCCGTCGCGATAGACGCGGTAGCGCGGCACGTCGGTGCGGATGTCGATGTCGTGGCCCAGCGTCGGCAGGCGCGGGTCGCCGACCTCAGACACCGCCAGCAGCGGACAGGGCCGCGGGTTCGCCTGGCAGAAGCGCAGGAAGTCGCCGGCCCAGTCGGCCGGCAGGATGGCGAGGTTGGCCTGGACATGGCCGGGAGCGAGGCCGGCGGTCTGGCCGCCGTTGGCGCTGCTGCGGATGCGCAGGCGTTCGGCTGCGGCGGTGAGGGGGGTGGTCGTCATGGGGATTGTCCGGAAAAGGAGTCGGAGGGATGGCGCGCGTCGACGGAAAGGATCACATGCCCAGATACGCCTGCCGTACCTCGTCGTTGCCCAGCAGGTCCTGGCCGCTGCCTTCCATCACGACGCGGCCGGTCTGGATGACATAGCCGCGGTCGGCGATCTCCAGCGCGCGGTGGACGTTCTGTTCGACCAGCAGCACGGTGATGCCGCGCTGGCGGATCAGCTGGATGGTCTCGAAGATGCGGGTCACCAGCTTGGGCGCGACACCCCAGGACGGTTCGTCGAGCATCAGCAGGTCGGGCTGGCTCATCAGGCCGCGGCACATCGCCAGCATCTGCTGCTCACCACCTGACAGGGTGCCGGCCTGCTGGCGGCGGCGCTCGCCCAGCACGCTAAAGGTGTCGTAGGCGAACTGGAGCGTTTGCTCGCGTTTGGCCGCGTCGCCGGTGGTGAAGCCGCCCAGCATCAGGTTCTGTTCCACCGTCAGGCGCGGGAACAAGCGGCGGCCTTCCGGCACCAGAACCAGCCCGCGCTTCACCCGCTCATGGGCGGGGACGGATGAGATGTCCTGGCCCTTCAGCAGGATCGACCCGCCGTCGAGCGCATTCAGCCCGGCGACGGCGCGCAGCGTGGTCGACTTGCCGTTGCCGTTGCCGCCGACGAGTGCCACGATCTCGCCCCGGTTCAGGGTCAGGCTGATGTCGCGGATGGCGGGGACGCGGCGGTAGCTGGACTGGATGTTGCGGACCTGCAGCATCGCCTCGCCTGCGGGTGCGACGGAGACGGCGACGGGGCGGACCGGTTGGGACAGCGTCGGTTGCAGCATCGTCTCATTCCCCCAGGTATGCGGCGATCACCGCCGGGTTCTCGGCGATCTCGGCGGGCGTGCCGTCGGCGATCTTGGCACCGTAATCGAGAACGAGCATCCGGTGGGCGATGGGCATGATGCCCTCCATCACATGTTCGACGATGATGCTGGCGATGCCGCGCTGGTGGATACGGTGGACAAGTGCAGAGGCCTCGCGCACCTCGGTCGGGTTGAGACCGGCCATCACCTCGTCCAGCAGGATCAGCTTCGGTTCGGTGGCGAGCGCACGGGCGACCTCCAGCCGCTTCTGTTCCGACACCGTCAGGTCCGACGCCGGGGTGTCCGCCCGGTGCGACAGGCCGACGAAGGCCAACTCGTCCTCCGCACGGTCTCGGGCCTCGGCCACCCGCTTGTTGCGCAGCATGGCGCCGACCATGACATTCTCCAGCGCCGTCATCGACTGGAAAACGCGGACGATCTGGAAGGTGCGGGCAATGCCCAGCGCCGCTGCCGCCTCCGGCGTCGAGCCGGTGATGTCGTGGCCTTCGAAGGCGATGCGGCCGGTGGTGGGGGTGTGGAAGCCGGCGAGGCAGTTGAACAGGGTGGTCTTGCCGGCGCCGTTCGGGCCGATCAGCCCGATGATCTCGCCATGATGGACGACGAAGCTGATGTCGCGGTTGGCGATCAGACCGTCGAAGGCCTTGCCCAGGCCGTCCACGGCAAGCAGGGGGGCAGTGTTCACGGGCGGGCCTCCTTGGCGCTGGTCTTGACCTCGGCCGGCTTGGCGCCGGGCAGATGGCGCCGCAGGTCGCCCAGCAGGCCCAGCACCCCGGACGGGCTGAACACGGCGACCAGGATGATCATTGCGGCGTAGATGATCATGTCGGTGCCGGAGCCGGTGCTGCCGAACAGGGTGCGGCTGTATTCCTCGATGGTGATCAGGATCACGGCCCCCAGCACCGGTCCCATCAGCCGGCCGACGCCGCCCAGGATCGCGATCAACGCAATCTTGATCGAGATCGTCGTGGCGAACACCGAGCCAGGATCGATGAACATCTCCTTCTGGGCGTAGAAGCTACCGCCCATCGCCGTCAGGAAGGCCGACACCGACAGGGCGATCAGCTTGTAGCGGGTCAGGCTGACACCGAGCGCGCGGGCGGCCTCCGGCTCGTCCTTGATGGCGCGGAAATAATAGCCGATGTGGCTGCGCTCGATGGCCCAGGACACAAGCACCGTCAGCACCAAGAGGCCGAGGATGACGTAGTAGTAGGGCAGCTTCGACAGGAAGATCAGCGCGCCCCAGCCGTTCCGGTCCATCGGCAGGTAGAGGCCGACCGCCCCTTCGAGGGCGTCGCTGTTGGTGACCAGGATCTGCATGATCTCCGCCACGGCGATGGTTGCCATGGCGAAATAATGCCCCTTCAGCCGGAAGCAGGGCCAGCCCATGGCGAGCGCGAAAACCGCCGCCAGCAGCCCGCCGGCCAGAGCGCCGATCCATGGCGTCAGGCCGAGCGTCGTCAGCAACATGGTCGAGGTGTAGGCGCCGATGCCGTAGAACACCGCATGGCCGAGCGAGACCTGTCCGGCATAGCCGCCGACGATGTTCCAGGCGACGCCCATCTGGGCGCCCATCAGGATCAGGATCAGGAAGTTCTGCTGCGACGGCTCGGTGATCGCCAGCGGCAGGACGGCGGCGAGGGCAAGCAGGGCGGCGCTGCCCATCGCCTTGCGGGAGGAGTTGGTTCCGGTCGTCATCAGGCTTTCCCCAGCAGGCCGCGCGGACGCACCAGGAGCACGATCAGCAGCAGCGACAGCACGATGGCGGTCTTGTATTCCGGGCCGACCAGGAAGCCGCCCAGCACCTCAATCAGCCCGACGATGATGCCGGCCAGGAAGGCGCCTGTGACGCTGCCGAAGCCACCCAGCACGACCACCACGAAGGCGATCAGGATGAAGTTCGACCCCACCTCCGGGAAGATCGGGAAGAAGGTGGCGATCAGACCGCCGGCCAGACCGGCACAGGCCGCACCGATGCCCCAGGCGAGCGCGAACATCTTCTGCCCGTCGATGCCCATCAGGGTGGCCGCCTCACGGTCGATGGCGGTGGCCTCCAGCGCGGTGCCGAGACGGGTGCGGTGGAGGAACATCCACAGGGCACCGGTGACGCCGACGGCACCGAGCGCGGCGACGAACTGCGGCAGGCCGAACTGGACGGGGCCGAGTGCGATGTTGCCGCTGACCAGGCTGTGCGGGATCAGCCGGTGGTCCGGCTTCCAGAAGAACTGGGCCAGACCGCGCAGCAGGATCATAAGGCCGAAGGTCGCGAAGATCTGCGACAGCATCGGCGCCTTCAGGATGCGCCGGATCACCGTCTGGTAGACGATGACGCCGACCGCGAACAGCAGCAGCGCCGTCAGGGGAAGCGCCACGATGGGGTCGATGGCGAAGAGGGCGAAGGCCCAGAAGCTGGCATACATGCCCAGCATCAGAAATTCGCCATGGGCAAAATTGACGATGTCCATCACGCCGAAGATCAGCGTCAGACCGACCGCGACCAGGGCGTAGATCAGCCCGATCAGCAGGCCCGAGACGAGCACTTGGATAAGAATGTCTGCGGTCATTGCCGCGCCCCCTTACGCTCAAGGGTGGGACGGAGGAACTGCGCGGGAAAAGCCCCTTTCACATCCCGGAAAGGGTGGCGCCGATGGCGCCGGGCGGGAGATGCATCGTGGATCGAAGCGCGGAACCGACTGGGCATCTCCGAAGCCCTACCCGTCGCGACGCGACGGGCTCCCCCTTTTCCGGAATGGGAAAGGGTAAGCAGCAGCCCGATGAAAGAAGCGGTGGTCAGCGACCGTCCCAGGCGGGCATCGGGTAGACCACCGGCTTGGTCGCCACATCGAACGGCCACACCGTCACATACTGGCCGCCCTGCACCTGGACGATGATGCCGGTGCCAAGCTCGTTCTGGCCGCTGGCGTCGAACTTGACGCCCTTCCACGGCATGATCAGGCCGCTGGCCGGGATGTCGGTCTTCTGAAGCGCCTCGCGGATCGCGTCGGGCTTGGTCGAGCCAGCTCGGTCCAGCGCATCGGCCAGCACGGCGATGCCGGTAAAGGCGCGGGCGGAGTTGCCGTTGAAGTTGACGCCCGAGCGCTGCTTCATCAGGTCGTTGACCTGTTTGATCAGCGGGTTGCGCTCGGCCTGATCGAGCGCCCAGACCTCACGGCTGATGACGAACTCGCCATCCTTGCCCATGGTCTTCAGGAACTCGCTGTCGTTGAAGCCGGCATCGTTGGCCAGCAGCATCTTCGGCAGGAAGCCCAGTTCCTTGTAGGTCTTCATCGACAGGATGGCGTCGCCGAGATAGCTGGACTGCATGATGACCGCCGGGGCGGCGGCCTTGATGCGCTGCACCTCCGACGTCATCTGCGTCGTCTTCGCCGGGTAGAGGATCTTCTCGGCGATGGTGAACTTCTGCTCCTCCGACAGCTTCACCTGAAGCTTGGTCGTCTCGTTGCCCCACAGCGTGTTCTCGTTGAACAGCGCGATATTGCGCAGCTTGTCGCCGGTCTTCTTCTCCATGTCGCCGAGGAAGGTGAAGAAGTTGCCGACGAACAGGTCGTCATGCGGGGTTGTGCGGAAGAACCATTTGAACTTGCGCTGGGTCAGCGAGGCTGAGGAGGATTCGCCGTTCAGGAAGGGCACGCCATAGCGTTCGGCGACCTGGCTGGCGGTGGCGGTGACGTTGGAGAAATAGGCGCCGGTCAGCGCCACGACCTTCTCGCTGGTGATCAGGCGCTCGGCCTCGGTGGCGCCGACCTGCGGGTTGCCCTGGTGGTCGCCGAAGATCAGCTTGATCTTCGCCCCCTTCAGGTTCGGCAGGCCGATGCCGGCGACCAGACCGGGCGGAGCGGGGATCTCCTTGTTGACGATGGCGGCGGCCAGTTCGGCGGCGGCCTTGAGTTCGACCCCGGTGGAGGCGGCGGCACCGGTCAGCGGATAGATCACGCCGATGCGGATTTCATCCTCGGCATGGGCTGGAGCGGCGCCGAAGCCGATGCCGGTCAGTGCGGTCGTCGTCAGTAGGGCCGCCGCCGCAAGCATGCGCTTGATCGTCTGACGGCGGGTGGGGACGTTGCCTTTGGGCGTGCGGGTGGGTTCAGTGATCGCTGGCGCGAACCGCATCGTGAAATCTCCTCTGTTCGGTGCCTTGGTGGCTTGCGGCGCCTGCCTTTGCGGCTGGTCGTTTGCGCCTTCTGAACAGGATGATGCCACGAACAGTCTTGGGTCCGTCCAATCGTAAGTTTTGATCTGGATTGATAAGCGGAGACGATCAATCGTCTGCTGATATGCGCGGCGCCTCGTTGCCGGTGGCCGCTTCGTATTCGGCGGCCACCGCGGCGGCCAGATCGGCGACGACCGACGCCATGTGGTTTTCCGCCGTTGCGGAATGGGCGGCACAGAAGGTCATTCCGGGCAGGGGCGCCTGCGACCGGATCAGGCGCAGCCGGCCTTCCGCCAGTTCCCGCTGGACGATCACCGTCGGGATGACGCTGACGCCGACCGCATCCACCGCCATGCGGACGACGCTGGCGAGCGAGCTGTTGCCGAACATCCGCACCTGCAAGCCGACGGAGGAGAACATCTCGCGGATCACGCCATAGGGCTGGGTGGTGCGGGAAAAAGTTATGATCGGCCAAGCCGCCAGATCGCGCAGCGACACCGGCTCCTCCGGCAGGGGCAGGGACGGGCTGACCACCCAGCCCAGCGGATAGCTGCCGACCGGGACCGCCCGGAAGCGCACGTCGGTGTATGACGCCAGCATCACCGCGACGTCCAGCTCGTGACGGGCAAGCGCATCGCGCATGCTGGGGGAGGTCTCGACCTCGATCTCCAGCGACACGGCGGGGTAGAGGGCGTTCAGCCGCTCGATCAGCTGGCTGAGCCAGGTGTGGACCACGGTCTCGGCAACGCCCAGCCGGATGACGCCGCGGATGGCGCTGCGGTCGGCCACCGCGGTCAGCAGCTCCGACCTGAGCGCCATCATCTTCTCGGCATAGGTCAGCAGGACCATCGCCTGCGGCGTCGGCGCCACCCGCCGGCCGACCCGCTCGAACAGGACGACACCCAACTCGTCCTGGAGCTGGGCGATGCGGGCGGAGATGGCGGGCTGGGTGGTGTTCAACCGCTCCGCCGCCCGGCGGAACCCACCGAGCCGCATCGTCCAGATGAAGGTCTCCAGCGACTTCAGGTCCAGCATGCCTCACCCATCCCCGTTACGGATCATCGCACGCTGTCCCATCGCCGCAGATCCGTCAGTCCCGGCTGTCCAATGTCGCCAGTTCAACCTCGATCGCCGCCAGCCGTTCCCGCAGCCGGTCTCGTTCAGCCTCGAGCGCCTCGCGGCGGCTGACATGGTCGAGGGCGCGGTTTCGCAGGTCACGCTTGAAGCGGACGATCTCCGGCCGGGTGACATCGGGCCGGATCAGGTTGCGTTGATCGGCCAGTCGCAGCTGTTCGCCGGTCAGGGTGGCAAGCTGGTAGACGGTGGCATAGCTCGGCGGCAGCTTCGCCCCCGGCAGGCGTCCGCTGTCCACCGCCTCCGCCACCATGCGCAGCTGGTAGGCGACCTGATAGCCGAAGGGCAGCTCGTTCTCGACCATCGCCTGGAACTCGCCATGCGGCAGCCGCGCCCGCGCCTGGACCAGATAGCGGCCGATCAGCAGGAACTTCTCCTGCGCGCTGCGCCAGAGGGTGGAGATTTCCTGGACGAACTCCTCGCGCCGGACGAGATCGACCGTCGCCTCCGCCATCCGCTCGATCCGCTCGTCCACCGCGATGTGGCGGCGGGCCTGAGCCTTCGATACCTGCTTGAACCCGCTCATTGCGCCAACTCCAGTTCGTGGCGGACGAAGGCCCAGACGCCGGCGACATGCTCGGCCCCCTTGCCTCCCTTCAGCTCCAGCAGTCCCAGCCCGCGACCGGCGGTGAACTGGATGTCCTCGTAATCCGGCACCTCGACCGGGCAGATCCGGCCGTCGCCCAGCAGCTTGCGCTGCGCCTCGGTGAAGCCGCGGGTGCGCGGCTTGACGCGGTTCATCACGAAGGCCGCGTTCTTGCCGTAGCGGCGGACGAAGCGCATCCAGGGCCGGACGGAGTCCAGGTCGTCGTCGCTCTGGCCGGTCGGCACGACGATCAGGTCGGACGACAGGGCCAGCAGCTTGAACTCCTCCGGATGGTCCTCGATGGACGGCGGCGTGTCGATCACCAGAAGGTCGAAGCCGGCGATGCCGTCCAGGGCGGCGCGGATGTCGACCGGGGTCATGCCCGCCTCGAAATGGGTGATGGACGCCATGCCGTCCGGCCGCTTGGCGAACCACTTGGTCAGGCTGCGCTGCGGATCGAGGTCAAGCGTCGCCACCGCGCAGCCGTCGAGAGCCGCCGCCACCGCGATGTTGCGGCTGAGCGTCGTCTTGCCGATCCCGCCCTTCGGGCCATTGACCAGCAACCGCTTCACCGGCCCGTGTCCCGTGTCGTTGCTCATTCGAGTGCCCCTTATCGCCATCGGCTGTGGGCCCCTTTTACCAAAGCCCGGCCGTGGCGCAAATCTAAGACATGTCTTAGCTCCGCAGCGCCTGGGGAGGGTGTCGCCTCTGCCACAGACCCACTATCTAAGACAGAACCACCTCTCATCATCGCATACGACGCATCGCAGACGCCAGCATCGGGCGCACGGAACCGGCTCCGTTGCCGGTTTCCCCGGCCTGCTCGCCTGCCATGGCAATGGCGCGCAAGCGGTCGGCAAATGCACGTTCCTCGGCACAGGCCTCCTCGCACAGGGCGCGGATCTCGGCGATGCTCGGTCGCCATTTGCGGGTGCGCCGCCACCGGCGTGCCGCCTGGTCGATGGCCCAGGCCGGGAACTCGCCCAGATCGTCGGCCCAGTCCATCGCGAGCAACTGCTCCACCTCGGGGCTGGTCGCCTTCGCTGGAAAATGGCTCAGCAGAGCCAGCACCCGACCCAGCAGATGGTTGGCCGATGCCGGCGCCAGGATGGTGTCGTCGATCTCCGAAAGAGCGCGGCGGGCCAGTGCGGCATCGCGCGGTGTCACGCCATCCGGCGGGATCCAGTGCTCGACGACGTCGGCAAAGCCGTCTTCGGTGAACCGGCTGTGGCGCCCGACCTGTCCGCGGTCGAGGAGCCGTTGCAGGGGTTCCGGCATGGCTTCGCGCAGCATGCGGCTGCGCAGGGCCGGCGCCATTGCCGGATCGAAGGGCAGCGGCAGGCCGGGCGGAGCGGCGGACGAGGCAGAGGTGGGGAACGGGTGCAGGTTGCTCATGCGATCCCCCAGGGGGTGGCGGGTGTGTTGGACGGGCTGTTGTTCAGACGGGCGGCGACGCTGGCCCAGGCCGACAGGCGTTGCCCGGCGCTGGCCGCTGCGGAATTCGATCCGGAAGCGGTGGTGCCGGAGCTTCTTCGAGGAGCGCGGCCGTTCGGTCCGCCGGCGCCTGCCGCGGGCTGTTGCGCCATACGGCCGGCATCCTGCAGCAGCCAGGACCGCCACGCCGCGGCCGGATCCCGGTAGCGGTAGCCGTGGGCGCGGCATTGCTGGACGAAGCGCTCGGCATGGCTGTCCAGGTCGATATCGGGAAAGCGCTCTGCCGCCCACCGCCGGTCGGACGGGGGCGGCGTCCAATCGGCGGCGACCGGTTCGACGCCACCGGCAGAGGCCGACGGCGCCCGCTCATCCGCACGCCGGTGGAGCGTGTCAGGAATCTGTTCTGGTTCAGGCTGTTTGTGACTCGCCGCTGAACAGGGGGAGTCCGCGGATGAGTCAGCGGGGATGTCCACCCCTGCACCGTCCTGCGTCCCGTTCGACGCGATCAGCGCCAGCCGGTAGCGGCAGCTGAGACGCCCGCCATTGGCCGAGCGGCGGTGTTCGATGCCGACCAGCCCGAGCGCTTCCAAACGGCCCAGGATCCGGTTGACGGTCGGGCGGCTGCGTTTCAGCTTGTCGGCCAGCGTCGCCTGCGACGGCCAGCACACCCCGGCCTCGTCGGCGTAGGTGCTGAGCGCCGCCAGCACGGCGAGGCCGTCGGCGTCGAGGTCGGGGTGGTCGAGCCACCAGGCCGGAATCCGGCCCCAGCGATTCGGGCTTGAAGTCTGGTTTGTCATCTGTGGCGATACTCCTCCGCGCCATGGGCGCAAGATTGGCCGCAAGATCGGCCGTCGCGATTGGCACTGAGGATTCGAAGCGGTCGGCGGAAGAGTCGAATCGCGGGCTCGCACTCCATGGAGCCGCAGCCCGCAGATGGTCAGCGACAGCCCGCGACCGTAAAGCCCCTGCCCGCGACCATGGAGCATCGGCCCGCGTTTGGCCGGCGGCGCCGCGCCGAATCGGGATCCTGGCGCCTTTGGCCGCGGATGTGGAGCCATTGCCCGCGATTACCGGCGGTCCGCGGGCCGCGATCCTGGAGCAACAGCCCGCGATTGATCGTCGCCGGGGTGACGATGGTTGGGAATCGAGGGCAATCCGGCCCCTCCGCGATCCGCATCTGCCCCCTATGGAGCGGCAGCCCGCGGTTTGCCTTGCTGCGATTCCCGGCCAGCCGGGCCGATTCTCCCCGATTCTTCAAGGGCCCGCGGATCCCGACCCAGAGGAAGCCGCGTCTGGGCGGCAATCGCGGGCTATCGCTCCATGACCGCGGGCCGTTGCTCCATCATCGCGGGATGCGGCGCCATATCCGCGGGCTGTCGCTCCATCCCGGATGCGGTAAACTCACTGCGTTCTGTTGCACCGGCGGGTCCGCCGCGCCATGGTTACTCCCGACATCCGGAGACGTTCATGAGCAAGATGGCCCCGAC
>Ga0206117_100650_pt1 | contig 29633 bp, 25 predicted proteins | sample 3A5Ametagenome_FD_177997 | JGI IMG/M metagenome (GOLD analysis project Ga0206117, IMG submission 177997) | Enriched microbial communities from leaf-cutter ant dump, University of Wisconsin, Madison, United States - 3A5A | ecosystem: Environmental > Terrestrial > Nest > Insects nest > Nest dump... | reverse complement strand
CTCGCGGCAAGGCCGCCAAGGTGGCCATCGTGGCCGTCATGCGAAAGATGCTGGTGATCCTCAATGCCCGGGCACGCGATGCGGGGATACCCCGCCAAGCAGGAGCATGACGAACACAGTTGCTACGAGACCCGGTCAGCGCCTCAGCCCGCCAGCACCGCCGCTTCCCGTGCCAGCCGCTCGATGCCGGCCCAGTCGCGCGCCGCCAGCAGCTCGCGCGTGGTGAGCCAGGAGCCGCCGACGCACAGCACGTTGGGCAGGTGCAGGAACTGCGCGGCGGTCTGCGCGCCGATGCCGCCGGTCGGGCAGAAACGCACGTCGCCGAACGGGCCGTTCCACGCCGCCAGCATCGCCGCGCCGCCGGCCTGCACCGCCGGGAAGAACTTGAACGTATCCAGCCCCTGCTCCAGCCCGCGCATCAGCTCCGACGAGGTGGCCACGCCCGGCAGGAACGGCAGGTCGGTATCGCGCGCGGCGGCGTAGAGCCGGTCGGTGGCGCCCGGCGATACCGCGAAGCGGCCGCCGATAGCCTTCACCTGCTCCATCTGGCGCGCGTCGAGCACGGTGCCGGCGCCGATCACCGCGTCGGGCACGGCCTCGACCATCGCCCTGATCGCCTCCATCGCGGTGGGCGTGCGCAGCGTCACTTCGATCACCGGCAGGCCGCCGCGGAACAGCGCCTGCGCCACCTGCACGGCCTCGTCGATGTCGCCGGGAGTGAACACCGGGATCACCGGCGCCAGCTTGAGCACGGCGCGCACGCGCGGATCAGCGCCTGACATCGAACCTTCCTTCGCCCACCAGGGCCATCACGTCGGCCACGCCGACCGGGTTGAAATCGCCGGGAATGGAATGCTTCAGGCAGCCGGCGGCCAGGCCGAAACGGATCGTGGCGTCGGCGTCGAAGCCTTCGATCAGGCCATGCAGCACGCCGGCGGCGAAGGCGTCGCCGCCGCCGATGCGGTCGACGATGTCGGTCAGCTCCTCGGCCGGCGCCACCGCGCGGGTGCCGTCGCGGCCGAGCAGCATCGCGCCGAGCGAGTGATGGCCGACGCTGTGCGCCGTGCGCTGGGTGCAGGCCATGTACTGCAGGCGCGGGAAGGCGGCGAACGCCATCGCTGCGGCTGCATCCACGCGCGCCTGCGCGTCGGCCTGCGGGAACTCGCCGCCCAGCACCACGCCGATGTCGCGGTGGTCGGCGAACGCGATGTGCGCGCAGTCGAACAGGTCGCGCAGGATCGCCCGGGCGTCGCCGCCCCAGCGTTCCCACAGCTTCGGGCGGAAATTGCCGTCGAAGGACACCTTGATGCCCACCGCGTTGGCCGCGCGCGCGGCCGCCAGCGTCGCCTGCGCCGCCTCGGCGCCCAGCGCGGGGCTGACGCCGGACAGGTGCAGCCACTGCGCGCCGCGCAGCAGCGCCGGCCAGTCATAGCTGTCGGCGCGTGCGTTGGCGAAGGCCGAATCGGCGCGGTCGTAGACCACCTCGCTGGGCCGGTGGCCGGCGCCGGTGGTCAGGAAATACAGGCCCATGCGGCCCTCGCCGCGACGCACCCGGCGGGTGTCCACGCCGTGCCGGCGCAGCTCGCCGGTCACCGCGGCGCCCAGCGGGTTGTCGGCGACCACGCCGACCATCGCCACCTCGTGGCCGAAGTGCGCCAGCGACACGCCGACATTGGCCTCGGCGCCGCCGCAATGCACCTCCAGCGCCGGGCTCTGCAGCAGCAGCTGGTGGCCGGGGGCGCCGAGCCGCAGCAGCAGCTCGCCGAAACAGACAACACGGGGGGAACTCATCGGGACTCCTGTCGCGGTCTATGCGTGCGGGGAATGATGGCACGATAGTTTGACCATCGGTGTCATACGGCGGCAAATGTCCCCTGCCCCTGTCGGGGAACGTCGTCGGCATGTCCCAAAGACAATGGCTTGCAAGGCTTTCCTGCCCTGTTGCAGTGCAAGATGCTCCCTCCCGAGGCTCCTGCTACTTTCGGTTTTGACCAGCGGTGTCATATGCCTTTGGCACTACAGGAAGCACCGCTTCGCATGTAAACCTTTGGAGAGGGGGAAACACATGTATCCACACGGCAAGCAGAAAAAGACACCGGTTACCTTGCTCGCGTTCTCGATCGCCCTGGCCCTGCAGGCGGGCGCCGCGGCCGCCCAGGACGCCGCCACCGCCGCCACCGAACTCGACACCGTGACCGTCACCGGCTACCGCGCCAGCGTCGAGAAGGCGCTGGACATCAAGCGCGGCGAGGCCGGCATGGTCGACGCCATCGTCGCCGAGGACATCGGCAAGTTCCCGGACAGCAACCTGGCCGAATCGCTGCAGCGCATTCCCGGCGTGGTCATCACCCGCGACGGCGGCGAAGGCCGCCAGATCACCGTGCGCGGCCTGGGCCCGGATTTCACCCGCGTGCGCATCAACGGCATGGAAGCGCTGAGCACCGTCGGCAGCAGCGACGGCCAAGGCGGCACCAACCGCAGCCGCGGTTTCGACTTCAACGTGTTCGCCTCGGACCTGTTCTCGCAGCTGATCGCGCGCAAGACCGCCTCGGCCGACGTCGAGGAAGGTTCGCTCGGCGCGACCGTCGACCTGCGCACCGCGCGGCCGTTCGACTACGACGGCTTCACCCTCGTGACCAACGTGCAGACCGCCTACAACGACGCCTCGCAGGCGGCGATGCCGCGCTTCGCCGGCCTGATCGCCAACAGCTGGGCCGACGGCAAGGTCGGCGCGCTGCTGTCGGTGGCGTACTCCGAGCGCGATACCGTCGAGGAAGGCACCGGCACGGTGCGCTGGGCCGGCGGCACCACCAATGGCGGCTTCAGTCCGAACTCGGCGTTCAAGGAGGCGTTGAAGTCCGACGTCTATGCGCCGCGCTTCCCGCGCTACACGCTGATGGAGCACGACCAGAAGCGGCTGGGCGTGACCGGTTCGCTGCAGTTCAAGCCCAGCGACCGCACTACCTTCAGCCTGGACGCGCTGTACTCGAAGATCGACGCCCAGCGCGACGAGAAGTACATCGAGGCCAACGGCCTGAGCAAGAGTAGCGCGGACGGCAAGAAGGAAATCCTGGTCAACGCCGGCGAAGTGCGCAACGGCGCGCTGGTCTATGCGCAGATGGACAACGTCGACATCCGCGCCGAGAACCGCCACGACGAGTGGAGCACGGATTTCTACCAGGTCAGCCTCGACGGCGAGCACAAGCTGACCGACAACTTCACCCTCAGCGGCAGGGTCGGCACGTCCAGGTCCAAGCATGACAATCCGGTCCAGGCGACCATCATGATGGACAAGCTCAACGTCAAGGGCTACAGCTACGACTACCGGGGCAACGCCAACAAGCCGGTGTTCGACTACGGCGTCAATCCGACCGACCCGAACGGTTGGACGCTGTCCACCATCCGCCTGCGCCAGAACTACGTGACCAACGAGTTCCACAACGGCGAACTGGACTTTTCCTGGGTCATCGGCCCGTCGTTCACGTTGAGCGGTGGCGTGCAGGGCAAGAACTACAGCTTCGATTCGATGGAGCGTCGCCGTACGGCGAACGAGGCCACCTCGCTGCCCAATTTCAGCACGGGCAACAAGATCGTTCCGGTCGACATGACCGAGCAGGCCGGCCTCAGCGGCCTGGCCGGTTCGCCGGGCAAGTGGGTGGTGCCGAACTTCGACGCCATCGCCAACATGTTCGGCGTCCTGAGCGGCGAAGGCATCTACGCGCTGAGCGACTACGCCGCCAGCATGCGCGGCGTGGAGGAGCAGGATCGCAGCGGCTGGCTGATGGGCAAGTTCTCCACCGAGATCGGCTCGATCCCGGTGTACGGCAACTTCGGCGTGCGCCACGTTCGTACCAAGCAGACTTCCTCCGGCGTCGCCACCGCCAGCGGCACGCCGGTGCCTGCCACCGTGACCCGCGAATACAACGACACCCTGCCGTCACTGAACGTGGTGGCCGAGATCACCCCGGACTTCCTGGTGCGCTTCGCCGCGGCCAAGGTGATGTCGCGTCCGGGCCTGGGCAGCCTGACTCCGGGCGTGACGGTCAACGTCAGCGGCAGCGCCAGGACGGTCAGCGGCGGCAACCCGATGCTCGACCCGGTGCGCGCCAAGAGCTACGACCTGGGCTTCGAATGGTACTTCGATGAAGGCGCCATGCTTGGCGCGACCCTGTTCTACAAGGACATCGGCAGCTACATCCAGAACACCCGGGAAACCCGCGTCTATGCCGACAGCGGCCTGCCGGCCAGCCTGCTGGACAACCTCAACGCCAGCCCCAGCGACGAGTTCACCTTCACCGTGCCGATCAACACCCCGGGCGGCAAGCTGCAGGGCGTGGAGTTGAACTACGTGCAGCCGTTCACCTTCCTGCCGGGCAAGTGGAGCAATCTCGGCACGCAGCTGAACTACACCTACGTGGATTCGGACATCCAGTACCTGCTGTCTTCCGGCGCGGCCGCGCAGAAGGCGGCGATGACCGGGCAGTCCAAGAACTCGTGGAACGCCACGCTGTTCTATGAAGGCACCAGCTTCTCCGGTCGCGTTTCGGCCACCAACCGCAACGACTACCTGATCCAGGTGCCGGGCACCGAGGCGGGCTTCAACAGCGATGCCAACGGCGTGCACGGCCAGAGCGGCACCACCATCCTCGATGCGTCTATCCACTACCGCATCAGCGACCAGCTGGAACTCAGCCTGGAAGGCGCCAACCTGACCAACGAGGCGCAGGAATCGTGGGTGGCCAACCCGTCGGTGTCGCTGCCGCTGGAGTACAGCCAGACCGGGCGCACCTACACGCTGGGCCTGCGCTACAGGTTCTGATGGGTGATGCCCTCCCGGCGCGATGCCGGGAGGGTCCACCGATGGTGCGACGCAGGATGTGATGGCGCGTCGGCGTCGCTAACTTGGCCCACCGCGCGCGGCGCAGGCAACCGCCCGCGCGCTTCCAAGAGATGCCCGATGTCACCACGTTCCACCCGCCCGCTGTTGCGTACCCTGCTGCTGGTTTCCGCGCTGTCGTCCGCTCTCCCGGCGGCGGCGCTTTCTTCTCCGGCGCAGCTGCTGTTCCGCGTATCGGCCGACCAGGGCTTCGTCGCCGACCAGGCGCAGGGCGACGCCGTTCCCAACTTCCAGGACAAGGTGAGCCTGGTCGACGACGGCGCGCACGGCCGCGCGATCCGCTGGGAAGACGACGGCGTGCTGTCGTGGAACGCGCCGGGCAACATCCGCGCCGAGCGCGGCACCCTGTCCTTCTTCTGGCGCTCGCGCTACGCGGTGGGCGAAGCGCCGTTCGTGATCTTCCGCGTCGGTTACGCCGACCACAGCAGCTGGGACATGACCTGGCTGCGCATCGACTGGAACGGCCACGGCTTCGACGCCTTCGTCACCGACGCCAATCTGGCGCGCACCCGCGTTTCCTTCCGGCTGGAAAAGAACCCGTCGCCCGAACAATGGCAGCACATCGCCTTCGCCTGGGACGAGGACCAGGGGGTGCGCCTGTTCCTCGACGGCCGCGAGGTGGCGCGCGTGGAGACCACCGGCGACTACGACGCCGCGCTCGACCAGCTTGGCCTGGCCGGGCGGGTGATGGCGCCCTACCAGGTGCAGAGCCGCTACAACTTCCTGCGCGGCAGCGACGTGGACGAGATCCGCGTCTACGACCGTATGCTCGATGCCGCCGACGTGGCGGCGCTGGCGCGCAATGCGGAACCGCGTGCAGGTGAAGCCGTGACCACCTCGCGGCGCGCCTGGTGGCACCGCTACGGCTGGGAGGGCGCGCCGCCGCCGGTACTGGATACGGCGGTGACGGCTATCCGCAAGGTCGAGTTCGCCGACGTCAAGGACAAGAAGCAGTGGATGTGGAAGGGTACCGACGGCATCGCCGAGACCACCTGGCCCGGCGTCTACAACCGCTCGCGCCTGCCCGGCCGCAACGACTATTTCCAGCTGCCGGACTGGAACACCTATGTCGAAGGCGGGCAACGCCTCGATCTCACCGTGCCCGCCGACGAGCGGATCAATCGCATCGAGATCCGCGGCGCCGCTTTCGGAACGCTCGACGGCGATGCCGGCACCCTGTTCACCCGGCCGAGGGGCGTGGTCCGCAGCGTGAATGATTTCGCCGCGCAGACCGGCGGCGCGCTGCGCTTCAGCAACGCCGCGCAGGAAACGCCGATCCAGGAAATCTGGGGCTACCACGTAAGCGACGCCGCCGAGCCGCGGGGCACGGTCAAGCAGCGCTACCTGATCGACAGCAGCGTGCTGCCGGACTACACCAACATCGCCGCGCTGCGCGGCTACATCGATGGCCGTTTCGCGCCGGACGAACGCAGCGTGGTGATGGCGCTGCCCAAGGGCGCCGGCTCGCGCACGCGTGCGCCTGGGTCGCTGCCCACGCACCCGCGGCCGATCGTGCACGTGCTGGTGCCGTCCGGCGTCGGCGACGCACCGGCGGCGCAGCCGCTGATCCGCAGCTGGGCCTACAGCTGGGAGAACATGCACGACGGCCTGGACGGTATTGCCATCGACCTGCCGGCGCTGGACCTGCCGGCCACGCACGATGGCCCCGGCGGCGGCGTGATTCCGCTGAACATCCGCATCAAGGACCCGATCTGGCCGGCGCGCGACATGATCGACGTATCGGTCTCGGTGCGGCCGGGCGAAAAGCGCACGCTGTGGCTGGACCTGCGCGACCGCCTGCTCACCGCCGACAGCCTGTGGATTTCCATCGCCTCGGCCGCGCCCGGCTTCAACGCCGCCTCCCTCGACGGCGGCGAGGTGCGGCTGGTGTTCAAGGACCGCGCGGAAGCGCTCAGGGAACATGTCGCCGACCGCTTCAACCAGGTGCGCGACAACTGGGGCTTCCTGGTCGAGGAACACACCACCTCCAAACGCCAGCGCCTGTATGCGCGCGTGTACGCCGACCTCAGCGACCTGCTGCGTGTGGACCCGGAGCACGCGCTGGGCCGGCTGTACTGGAACTACATCAGCTACAACAGCCAAGGCCGGGTACCGTTCCAGCAGCCGCAGCCGCCCAAGGACGTGCCGCTGTGGGCGTTCCGGCAGGTGGAAGACCTCAAGCGCGTGCGCCGCTTCGTCGACTGGTGGATCGACAACCGCCAGGTCGAATACGGCGATTTCGGCGGCGGCATTTCCGACGACACCGACCTGACCCAGCAATGGCCGGGGCTGGCGCTGATGGGCGTGGAGCCCGATCGCCTCAACGCCTCGCTGACCGCGCTGTCTGACGCGGTATACAAAAACGGCATGTTCGCCAACGGCCTGAGCACCATCGAGACCGACGAACTGCACGCCTATGAGGAAGGCATCAACGCCAACAGCGCCATGCTCTACCTCAACTGGGGCGACCCGTTGACCGTCGAGCGGCTGATGGAAACAGTGCGCGCCTTCGACGAACGCATCGTGCTGCGCAACCCGCAGGGCCACCTGCTGTTCTCCAGCAACTGGTTCGGCGGCAACAAGGTCTACCGCGAGCCGAACTGGCAGTGGCAGAAGCCGTACTCGTTCCCGGTGCTGCACCCGGCGTTCCTGATGGGCGAATACAACGCCGATCCCACCGGCCGCGCGCTCGTCACCGGCCTGGCCGACAGCTATCTCGCCCATGCCTACACCGACGACAAGGGCAGCTGGGTGCTGCCGAACGAGATCAACTGGGCCACCGGCAAGACGCGCGGCGGCGAGTTGAACCAAGGCTCGGGCGGCGGCGATGTCATGCACACGTTCTGGGCCGCGTGGCGCTGGAGCGGCGACGACAGGTACCTCAAGGCGCTGGATTACCGTGTGCTGCGCGGCGGTCCCGGTGCGCTGTCCAACCTGGGCGAGAACGTCATCGACGTGCTCGGCCGCCAGTCGGATTGGGGCCGGCAGCTGATCGCCAATGCCGACAAGGGCGATACCGGCTTTGCCGCGGTCACCGCGTGGCAGCTGACCGGCGACAGGAAGTACCTCGAAGCGCTGCACGCCGAGGGCATCCAGGCCAAGGCGCAGCGCGAGTACATGAACACCGAGGGCCACTGGTGGAGCGACCGCGTCGAGGCGCCGAGCGAATTCCTGCAGCGCCTGCGGCTGGGCGGCATCGCGCTCAAGCGCAACCAGAGCTGGCCCGGCCACACCGTGAGCTGGCGCTTCGCCCAGCCCGGCGCCGCCGAGCAGGTCGCGCTGCTGGTGCACGCGCCTTCGCGCGAGCGCTTCAAGGTGATCGCCTGGAACCTGGGCGACAGGCCGGTGGAAGCGGCGATGACCGGCTGGAACATCGCCGCCGGCACCTGGCGCATCACCAGCGGCATCGACCGCGATGGCGACGACAGGATCGACGGCAAGGCGCAGGTACGCGAGGTGGCGCTGGAGCGCAGCGCCGCGACCACGCTGCGCTTCGTGCCGAAGCAGGCGCAGGTGTTCGAGTTCGAACGCATCGCAGCGGGCACGCCGGTGGAAACCCGCGCCGACCTCGGCATCGGCCGCGGCGACCTGCAGGTCGCGGACGGGCGCGTGCGGCTGACCGTGCACAGCCTCGGCCATGTCGCCACCCGGCCCGGCCATGCGCTGATCGAGGACGCGCGCGGCCGCGAAGTGGCGCGCGCCGCGATTCCCGCACTGGAAGCGCCGCTGGACCTGCAGCCGCGCACGACGACGGTGGAACTGGCGTTGCCGGCAGGATTCGACCGCAACGGTGCCAGCGTGCGGGTGCTGCAGGAAGGCGACGCGGAGGAAGTGACGCTGCTCAACAACCGTCTGCCGCTGCGGTAAGCGGTGGATCAGCCGGCAACGCCCGATGTCCCTTCTCCCTCCGGGAGAAGGTGCCCCGAAGAGTCGGATGAGGGCGCAGGCGGGCTTCATCCGCCACTGCGCATGACGATGGCGCAACTGGCGGCTGCTCAATACCGCGTGCCGTATCGTGGATGCCGGGCTTGCCCGGCACGGGCATTACCAGGCGAGCCTCATGCGGGGCGAGCCCCGCATCTACGCGCGGGTGTCGATTGCGCCTTCCGGCTTTCGCGCCGTATCAATCCTCGTGCCCACTTCCGGAACGGACGCTCCTCGTAGGTGCCGGGCTTGCCCGGCACGGGCATCACCAGGCGAGCCTCATGGAGGGTGAGCCCCGCATCTACGCGCGGATGTCGGTTGCGCCTCCCGGCTTTCGCGCCATGCCGATCCTTGTGCCCGTTTCCGGAACGGACGCTCCTCGTAGGTGCCGGGCTTGCCCGGCACGGGCGTTACCAAGCGAGCCTCATGCGGGGCGAGCCCTGCATCTACGCGCGGGTGTCGGTTGCGCCTTCCGGCTTTCGCGCCATGCCGATCCTTGTGCCCCGTTTCCGGAACGGACGCTCCTCGTAGGTGCCGGGCTTGCCCGGCACGGGCGTTACCAGGCGAGCCTCATGCGGGGCAAGCCCCGCCTCTACGCGGCGGTGTCTGTCTGCATCTGCCGGCTCTCGCGCCGGTACCAGTCCCCGCGCCCCGCTTCCGGAACGAACACCGTGCAGTGCTCCATCGGGCGCTGGTAGACGTGCACCGAGATCGCGATGCCGCTGTCGCTGGCATTGCGCAGCACATGGAACTCGTCCGGCGGAATCAGGTTGCCGGCGCTGCCGCGCGCGGCGGTCAGGGCTGGAAGCGGCTGGAAGCGGGCGGTATCGCCGCGTTCTTCCAGCAGGCGATACGGGGCGATGCGCAGCGCGCCCTGCCACACGCCTTCCACGCACCACAGGCCGTCGTGGTCATGCAGCGGCGTGCCCTGCCCCGGCCCCCAGGTCATGGCGACGATGCTGTAGCCGTGGCGCGCGCTGCGGTACAGCTCGCGGCGCGCGTAGTGGTCGGTGATCGGCTCGTGCACGCAGCGCGGCAGCACGATCGCCGGATCGGCGATGGCCTGCTGCAGCGCGCGTTCGATCGCCGCCACCGTGGCGGCGACATCGGGTGCGGCGAGCGCGGTGTCGATGGCCGCCACCAGCCGCTCGCGGCCGATGAAGTCGGAATAACCGGTTGCATCTGAAATCATGCGGCCAGTCTAGGGCAATGCAGTGAACATTCCGTTCGCCGTTGCGCGGGCCAGGCGGCGTGTGCGGTTCACGTCGTGCCGCGCTGCACGAACGGCACCTGCGCGTACAGCCGGCGCTCGCCGCCGCGCGGATCTTCCTGCAGACGGCTGTCCTCGTCGAAAACCAGGGTCTGCCGGCGCTGCAGCGAATACGGTTCCCAGCGCGGAAGTCCGCGATGGTTGGGATCGCCGTGGCGGGCGAAGGCCAGCAGTGCATCGCTCATCGCCCCGGCCATGCGCGTGGCCGAAGCGGTGGTGCCGGTGCGCGAACCGGGCTGCCGCGTGTTGTCTAACACCAGCGGTATGTCCAGCGTATGGAAGGCGCGCAACCGGTCCGCTTCGCCGCCGCGGTCGTACCAGTCCAGCTGGTAGGCCCAGGTCGGCGCGCCCTGCCGCGCGCGCGCTTCCAGCTCCTCCACCGCGCCGCGCCACGAGCGCCCGGCGGTGGTCGCGGCGAAGAACACGTCCGACGGCGTGTAGTGCGGGTACATCTGCCGGTAGGCGGCGATCACCACCGATGGCAGCAGGTCCACGAACTGTTCCTTCTCCAGCCTGGCCGGCAGCTCGTCCCAGTCCAGCGCGAAATTGTGGTCGTCGTGGCCCAAGAAGGCGCGGGTTTCGTCATGCGTGTTGCCGATGACCATGGGAATGCCGGCCGACTGCAGCGGCGCCTGCGGCCAGAACGGATGCGCCGGCAGGTGGCGCGCGTCCAGCACCGGGCCGAAGTACAGGCCGGTGTCCTCGACCCATGACGGATCGCGCAGCTTCACCGCTTCCAGCAGCTCTTCCATCGGCAGCGTGCGCAGCGCCTGCGGATCGCGCAGGCCGAAGTGCTCGAGCACGCGTTGCGCTCGCAGCGTGGCGGCACGCGGGCCGGCGGCGGTGACCTGCTGGCCGCTCATCGTCCAGGCGCGGTGGAACAGCCCTTTCGCCGCGGGCATCGCCATCAGCGTGGCGATCTTGGCGCCGCCGCCTGACTGGCCGAACACGGTGACGTTGCCGGCATCGCCGCCGAACTCGGCCGCGTGCTGGCGCACCCACTGCAGCGCCTGCACCAGGTCGAGCTGGCCGGCGTTGCCCGAATCGGCGAACGCCTCGCCGCCCAGGCCGGCCAGGTACAGGTAGCCGAACACGTTGAGGCGGTGATTGACGGTGACCACCACCACGTCGCCGCGCCGGCAAAGGTTGCCGCCGTCGTACAGCGGGTCGCTGCCCGAGCCGTTGTTGTAGGCGCCGCCGTGCAGGTACACCAGCACCGGCCGGCGACCGCCGTCGCGCAGCGCCGGCGTCCACACGTTGAGATACAGGCAGTCCTCGCTGCCCGGCCCTTCGCCGCTGGTCTGCGGCGCGGCCGGGCCGCAGGCCAGCGCATCGCGTATCCCCTGCCATGGCGTTTCCAGCGCCGCCTGCTGGAAGCGCCGCGGTGCGGTATCGGCGCCGTAGGGAATGCCGCGGAAGACATGCACGCCCTGCTCGGTCTGCCCGGCGACGCGGCCGCCGCGCAGCCGCGCCATGGGACTGGCCTGCCCACGTGCGGCTGCGGCCGGCACGGCAGCGGCCAAGCCGGCGCCGAGCGAACACAGCGCGCCGGCGCGCAGGAACCGGCGGCGCTGCGGATCGTCCGGCATGGCGCTCATGGCGTGTTCTCCTTCGCCTGTGCGGCGATCCAGTCCAGCGCCAGCCGCGGCCAGGCGGCGGTGGTGAGGCCGGTGGTGCCGCGCGTGCCGAAGCCGTGTCCGCCGCGCGGGAACACGTGCAGCTCGGCCGGCACGCCGGCCTGGCGCAGGCCGGCGTAGAACGCCAGGCTGTTGCCCACCGGCACCGCGTCGTCGTCGCCGGCGTGCACCAGGAAGGTGGGCGGCGTGTCGGCGCGCACCTGGTGCTGCATCGAGTAGCGCCGCTGCAATGCCGGTTCCGGTTGCGGGCCGAGCAGGCGTTCGCGCGAGCCGGGGTGCGCATCCGCCCCGGCCATGTCGATCACCGGGTACACCAGCAGCTGGAAATCGGGGCGCGCGCTGACGCGGTCGATGGCGTCCGTCGCCGGGTACACCGGCTGGTCGAAGCCGTTGCCGAGGCGCGCGGCCAGGTGGCCGCCGGCGGAGAAGCCGATCACGCCGATGCGCCGCGGGTCCAGCTGCCATTCGCCGGCGCGGGCGCGGATCAGGCGCAGCGCGCGCTGCGCGTCGGCCAGCGCCGCGTCGCGATCCTCGCGGCCCTCGCCCGGCAGCCGGTAGCGCAGCACGAACAGGGTGACGCCGCCCTGTTCGACGAAGGCCGGCACCAGCGCCGAGCCTTCCTTGTCCAGCACCACGCGCTGGTAGCCGCCACCGGGCGTGACCAGCAGCGCGGTGCCGTTGGGGCGCGCCGGCCGGTACACCACCAGCCAAGGCTCACTGACGTGGGTGATGTAGCGGTCAGGCAGCGCCGGATCGGTGCTGCGTTCGACGACCTGCGGCACTTGGGCCAGCGGCTTGTCCCCCGGTGCCAATCCGGCCGGCCACAGCGCGATCCGCTGCGCCGACCCCGCTGCCGGTTCACCGTCCGCGCCGGTGGACGCGGTCGCGGCGGGAAGCCCGAGGGCCAGGAGAAAAGCCATCAATAACAATGAGCTGCGCAGTCGGGTCGGATGCATGGGGAATCTCGCGGTGCAGGGCCGGGGCGGCCGTGATGCGTTGCGTATTGCCATATGACACCGGTTTACCATATACAGCACCCACAGCACTGTCGATGGGCGGTGCAGCAACGCCACCAGGAGAGCCACTTGAGCAACGACCAAGGCCGACAGGACCCGTCCGCCGCGCTGGACGCCATCGCCCGCCAGTTCGTGGAGGCGCGTCGCGCGGGGCGTTCGCTCGCCGATTTCCCCGGCGCGATCCCGGCGGACCTGGTGACCGCCTACCAGGTGCAGGACCTGGCCATCGGCCGCTGGGACGACGACGTGGTGGGCTGGAAGGTGGGCTACATCGCCGCCGAGCGCCGCGACGGATCCGGCGACGAGCGCCTGCTGGGTCCGGTGTTCTCGCGCCAGCTCTGGAATGCTACCGGTAGCATCGTCGACATCCCGGTGTTCTCCGGTGCCGGCGGATTCGCCGCGGTCGAAGCCGAGTACGTGCTGCGGCTCGACGCCGACGCGCCCGCCGACAAGCTCGACTGGACCCCGGCCGAAGCCGCCGCCCTGCCCGCGCGGCTGTTCACCGGCGTGGAAGTGGCCAGCAGCCCGCTGGCGACGATCAACGTGCTGGGGCCGCGGGTGGTCGTTTCCGACTTCGGCAACAACAATGGGCTGGTGCTCGGCACCGAAATCGTGGACTGGACGCAGTTGGACGAAGCGCGGCTGCGGGCGCGCACCGAGATCGACGGCGGCGTGGTCGGCATCGGCGGCACCGGCAACCTGCCCGGCGGCCTGCGCGCGGCCTACGCGTTCGCGCTGGCGCGTTCGGCGCGCCGTGGACGGTCGCTGCGCCGGGGCGACCTGATCGCCACCGGCAACGCCACCGGCATCCACGACATCGCCGTGGGCCAGCATGCCGTGGTCCGCTTCGAGGGTTACGGCGAAATTTCCTGCAGGGCCGTGGCCGCCGGCTGAGCGGCGCATGGCAGCTACGCGTGGAGGGGGGTTCGATGATCGATCGCAGAAGGTTTCTCACCGCCAGCCTGGGCGCGCTCACCGCGCCGGTGCTGACGGCATGTTCGGGCGGCAACAAGGCCGATGGCGGCGGGCGCGTGCTTACCGCCACCGACGTCCACGTGGCGGACTACCCCACGGTTACCGCGGTCAGGTGGATCGGGCAGGAGCTCGAACGCGCGACCGGCGGCCGGCTGCGGCTGGCGCAGTACCACTCCGGCCAGCTCGGCCGCGAGTCGGAGGCGATCGACATGGCGCGCTTCGGCGCCATCGACATCACCCGCGTCTATTCCGGCGCGCTGAACAACGCCTTCCCGCTGACCCAGGCGCTGTGCCTGCCGTACGTGTTCGACTCGGTCGCGCACATGCGCCGCGCGCTCGATGGCGGCATCGCCGACGCGGTGCTGGCCGGCTTCGGGAGCCGCGACCTGGTCGGCCTGGCGATCTACGACTCCGGCGCGCGCTGCTTCTACAACACCAGGCACCCGATCGTGGAGCCGCGCGACCTGCACGGCCTGAAGCTGCGCGTGGCCAGCTCGGACATCTTCCTGCAGCTGATGCGTCTGTTCGGCGCCAACCCGACGCCGATGTCGCTGGGCGACACGTTCTCCGGCATGGAGACGCACATGATCGACGGCGCCGAGAACAACATGCGCAGCTTCCATTCCAGCCGCCACTTCGAGGCCGCGCACTACTGGTCGGAAAGCCAGCATTCCTACGCGCCGGACGTGCTGCTGATGTCGCGGCGCAGTTTCGACGCGCTGGCGCCGGATGACCGCCGCCTGCTGCTGGAGCTGGCGCGGCAGTCGGTGCAGGTGATGCGCGGTGACTGGGACGCCTCCGAGGACCAGGCCCGCCAGGCGGTGCTGGCCCACGGCGTGAAGGCCAACGCGGTGGACATCGCCGCGTTCCGCGATGCCGCCGCACCGCTGCTGCGCGACTACCTGCGGCAGCCGGGGATCGCCGCCCTGCACCGCCGCATCCGCGATTTCGCCTGAGGACCGCCGCGATGACCGACTCCACTCCCCGCACTCCCCCGGCCGGCCTGCAGCGCGCGCTGGAGACGCTGGCCACCGCCGTCATCCACGTCGCCGCCATCGCCCTGCTCGGGCTGGTGGTGGTGCAGGGCTGGCAGGTGTTCGCCCGCTACGTCATCAACGATTCGCCCAGCTGGACCGAACCGGTCACCCTGCTGCTGCTGAGCACGGCGATGAGCATGGGCGCGGCCGCGGGCGTGCACACCAACCGCCATTTCGGCTTCTTCCTGCTGGCCGACCACCTCAACCCGCTGGCGCGGCGCGCGGTCGATGCGGTGGTGCCGCTGGTGGTGGCCGCCATCGGCGCGGTCATCGCGCGCTGGGGCTGGGCGCTGTGGATGGACGGGCTGCACATCAAGGCCGCCGGCGCCCACCTGCCGCAGAGCGTGAACTACCTGCCGCTGAGCATCGGCGGCGCGCTGATGGTGGTGTTCGCGCTGAACCGCCTGCGGCTGGCGCTGCAGCCGGCCGCCCTCGAAGGAGACCGCTGAACCATGGGCATCGCAATCCTGTTCGCCGTGTTCGGCGCGCTGCTTCTGATCGGCGTGCCGGTCGCCTACGCGCTGGCCGCCGCCGCGCTGGCCACCCTGCTCTATCTCGACCTGCCCAGCGTGGTGCTGGTGCAGCAGATCGCGGCCGGCACCGGCTCGGCCTCGCTGATCGCCATTCCGCTGTTCATCTTCGCCGGCGAGATCATGATGCGCGGCGGCATTTCCGAACGCCTGATCGCGCTGGCGGCCTCGCTGGTCGGGCGCCTGCGCGGCGGCCTGGGCCAGGTGTCGATCCTGTCCTCGCTGTTCTTCGGCGGCGTCTCCGGCTCGGCCATCGCCGACGTCTCGGCGGTGGGCGGCACGATGATCCCGCAGATGGTCCAGCGCGGTTACGACCGCGACTTCGCGGTCAACGTCAGCATCACCGCGGCGCTGGTGGCGCTGCTGGTGCCGCCCTCGCACAACCTGATCCTGTTCTCGGCCGCGGCCGGCGGCGGGTTGTCCATCGCCGACCTGTTCGCCGCCGGCGTGGTGCCGGCGCTGCTGATGACCGTGGTGCTGATGGTCACCGGCTACAGCGTGGCGCGGCGCCGCGGCTACGGCGTGGAAGCCTTCCCCGGCCTGCGCGCAGTGCTGCTGCGGCTGGTCGCCGCCCTGCCCGGCCTGGGCCTGGTGGCGCTGATCTTCGTCGGCATCCGCGCCGGCATCTTCACTGCGGTCGAATCGGCGGCCATCGCCGTGGTCTACGCGCTGCTGGTCACCGCCGTGCTGTACCGGCAGCTGCGCTGGCGCGTGTTCTTGGACACGGTGATCCACGCCGCGCGCAGCACCGGCGTGATCCTGTTCGTGATCGCCACCGCGGCGGTGTTCGGCTGGCTGCTGGCCTACCTGCAGGTGCCGGCGGCGGCGGTGGCCTTCCTGCAGTCGTTCGCGCACAGCAAGTTCATGGTGCTGCTGATGATCGTGGTGATGCTGCTGCTGCTGGGCACCTTCATGGATCTGGCGCCGATGATCCTGATCTGCACGCCGATCTTCCTGCCGGTGGCCAGGGCCTACGGCATCGACCCGATCCATTTCGGCCTGGTGCTGGTGCTGACCGGCGGCCTGGGCCTGGTGACGCCGCCGGTGGGCTCGGTACTGTTCATCGGCACCGCCATCGGCAAGATCACCGTCGGCCAGAGCATGAAGACGATCTGGCCGTTCTGGCTGGCCGGGCTGGGCGTGCTGCTGGTGGTGGCGTTCTTCCCGCAGCTGTCGCTGTGGCTGCCGGCGCTGCTGCGCGGCTGAACACCGTCACGGCCGGGGCCGGGCCGATGATTCCGGCCCGGGGCGCCGTCTCGGGCTAACATCACCGCCTGGCGCGGGCTTCCGGCCCTGCCCCGGCGCATGCCGCCGGCAGCGGGCGGGAGGCCGCCGCGCCGTCCACATCGCCGTGCCCCGCGGGCGCGGCTTTCGCCAGAACCCGTTCCGCTGGATGGTTTGCAAGGACATGTCATTGCGCAAGAAGGCCGATTCCGACGCCACGACCAAGCCCCTGGGCAGGCCGGCAACCATCAACGACATCGCGCGCCTGTCCGGCGTCTCCAAGAAAACGGTGTCGCGGATCATCAACAACTCGCCGCTGGTGCGGAAGGACACGCGCGAGAAGGTCGAGGCGCTGATGCGCGAGGTCGGCTACGCGCCCGACCCGCTGGCGCGCGGCCTGGCGTTCCGGCGCTCGTTCCTGATCGGCATGGTCTACGACAATCCCACCGCGCAGTACGTGGTGGACATGCAGTATGGCGCGCTCGACGCGCTGCGCGGCTCCAGCTTCGAGCTGGTGGTGCACCCCTGCGACACCCGCAGCCCCGGCTACATCGAGGGCGTCAAGCGCTTCGTGCAGCAGCAGAAGCTGCATGGCGTGATCCTGGTGCCGCGCGCCTCCGAGGACCAGGCGCTGGCCGACATGCTGGAAGAGATCGGCTGCCGCTACACCCGCATCGCCTCGCTGCCGCTGGACGACACCTCGCAGATGGTGATCACCCACGACCGCGACGGCGCCGCCGAGGCCGCCGACTACCTGCTCTCGCTCGGCCACCGCGACATTGCGCTGATCACCGGCCCCTCGGCCTACCGCTCGGCGCACGAGCGCACCGCCGGTTTCATCGACGCGCTGCAGCGGCGCGGCATCGAACTGCCGCCGGCGCGCATCATCGAGGCCGGCTACACCTTCGAATCCGGCGTGGCCGCGGCCGAGAAGCTGCTGCTCGGCAAGCAGCGCCCGACCGCCATCTTCACCGGCAACGACGAAATGGCCGCCGGCGTCTACAAGGTCGCCATGCGCGCCGGCATCAACATCCCGCGCGAACTGTCGGTGGTGGGCTACGACGACAGCCCGCTGGCCTCGCGGCTGTGGCCATCGCTGACCTCGGTGCGGCGCAATACCCGTGACACCGGGCGCACCGCCGCGGCGATGCTGATCCAGCCCGAAGGCCAGGCCGCGCTGCAGATCGCCAGCGTGCGCCCGCACCTGATCGTGCGCGATTCCTGCCAGCCGCCCCTGGATTGATCCCCAAATCATTGTTCCGGAAAGGAAAACCAGTATCCCGCGCTGCGGAATGACACCGGTTTCCTAATTGGCTATGATGGCCCCGCACCGCATCCGGCGGGATCCGTCCAGGACGGGCCCGCGCCACGGCCGCGCCGGATCGCCCGCCACGCAAGGCGGGGCACCGCCAACCCACCCCCGTACCACCGCTCAGGGAGAGGAACACCATGACGAATCCATTCAGCCTCGAAGGCAAGGTCGCGCTGGTAACCGGTGCCAATACCGGCCTGGGCCAGGGCGTCGCGCTGGCGCTGGCCGCCGCGGGCGCCGACATCGCCGGCGCCGGCATCGTCCCGGCCGAGGAAACCGCCGCCAAGGTGCGCGCGCTGGGCCGCCGCTTCCTCAACATCGAGGCCAACCTGATCAGCATCGAGCCGGTCGAGCGGGTGGTGCGCGAAACCGTCGAGGGGCTGGGCGGACTGGATATCCTGGTCAACAACGCCGGCCTGATCCGCCGCGCCGACGCAGTGGAGTTCAGCGAGAAGGACTGGGACGACGTGATGAACGTCAACATCAAGTCCGCCTTCTTCATGTGCCAAGCCGCCGGCCGGCACTTCATCGCCCAGGGCGGCGGCAAGATCATCAACATCGCTTCGATGCTGTCCTTCCAGGGCGGCATCCGCGTGCCGTCCTACACCGCTTCCAAGAGCGGCATCGCCGGCATCACCCGGCTGCTGGCCAACGAATGGGCGCACCAGGGCGTGAACATCAACGCCATCGCCCCGGGCTACATGGCCACCGACAACACCGCGCAGCTGCGCGCCGACGAGGATCGCAGCAAGGCCATCCTCGACCGCATCCCGGCCGGCCGCTGGGGCCGGCCGGAAGACCTGGGCGGCACCGCCGTGTTCCTGGCCTCCAGCGCCTCGGACTACGTCAATGGCGCGGTGATCCCGGTCGACGGCGGCTGGCTGGCGCGCTGATTCCGTTTTTCCTTTCCCCCGCATGGCGGGGGAAGTGCCCGAGGGCGGAAGGGGCGCATGGGCGCCCGCACTATCCTCCAGAACACGTCTCCACAGAACAAAGAGAGTCACGCCATGAAGATCGCCCTGATGCAGGAATTCAGCCAGGCCGCCAAGAACCCGGTGGTGCTGGAACAGCTCAATACCGTCGCCGCCATCCAAGGCCACGAGGTGTTCAACGTCGGCATGGACGGCGACAACGACCACCGCCTGACCTACATCCACCTGGGCATCTGCGCCGCGCTGCTGCTCAACGCCAGGGCGGTGGATTTCGTCGTTGCCGGCTGCGGCACCGGGCAGGGCGCGATGATGTCGCTCAACGCCTGGCCGGGCGTGTACTGCGGCTACTGCATCGAACCGACCGACGCCTTCCTGTTCGCCCAGGTCAACAACGGCAACGCGCTGGCGCTGCCGTTCGCCAAGGGCTACGGCTGGGGCGCGGAAATCAACATCCGCTACATCTTCGAGAAGGCCTTCGGCGGCGAGCGCGGCCAAGGCTACCCGGCCGAGCGCAAGGAGTCGCAGATGACCAACGCCGGCATCCTGGCGCAGGTGAAGCAGGGCGCCTCGAAGGACTTCATCGCCGGCCTGAAGTCGATCGATCCGGAGCTGGTGAAGCAGGCCGTCGGCGGCGTGCGTTTCCAGAAGGCGTTCTTCGACAACGCGCAGGACGCGGAGATCGTGGCCTACGTGAAGGGCGTGCTGGGCCAGTAAGGGCAGGGCACGGAACCCATGAGCGAGGGCGCCTGCGGGCGCCCTCGTCGTTTCCGGCGCCTGCCGCCGATGCCCCGGCGGCACCCGGCTGGTAGCATGTCCACCCCCGAAATCCAGGCGCCGTCACCCATGGCCGACTCCAAGAACCCGTCCGTCACCCAGGCCCAGGCCGAGGAGGCCGTGCGCACCCTGCTGCGCTGGGCCGGCGAAGACCCCGCCCGCGAAGGCTTGCTGGACACCCCGCGCCGCGTGGCCGAAGCCTACGGCGACTGGTTCAAGGGCTACCAGGACGACCCGCGCGAGTACCTGGCGCGCACCTTCGAGGAAGTGGCCGGCTACGACGAGATGATCGTGCTGCGCGACATCGAGTACGAAAGCCACTGCGAGCACCACATGGCGCCGATCATCGGCCGCGTGCACGTGGGCTACGTGCCCAACGGCCGCGTGGTCGGCATCTCCAAGCTGGCGCGCGTGGTCGAGGCCTATGCGCGCCGCTTCCAGGTGCAGGAGAAGATGACCGCGCAGATCGCCGACGTCATCCAGGACGTGCTGCAGCCGCTGGGCGTGGGCGTGGTGGTGGAAGGCTCGCACGAGTGCATGACCACCCGCGGCATCCACAAGCGCGGCGTCAGCATGGTGACCTCGCGCATGCGCGGCAGCTTCCACGACGACGCCCGTACCCGCGCCGAGTTCCTGCGTTTCATCGAAGTGGGCCACGCGCGCCGCTGAGCTGCTGGTATTCCTTCTCCCTCCGGGAGACAGTCCGGCAGGATTGCCGGACTGCACGGCGAAGCCGCCCGAAGGGTGAGGCACAGGGATGTGCCGAATGCAGGTGCCCCGAAGGGGCGGATGAGGGTACGGGCGAAGCCTGGTGCATCCAAACACGGCAAGGGCTTCGCCCCTTGCCCTCACCCCAACCCCCGCCCCGCGCCCCGGCCCACACCAGCGGTGTGGGCACTCAACCGCACGCGCGCCGATGGCGCGCAAGCCGTGCGGTTTCGCCCCGCCGGGAGAGGGGCTTTATCTCTGAGAGAACCCCATGCACTACGTAGAACTGACCGCAATGTTGGCCGTCGCGCAGTACCTGTTCTTCGGCGTCATGGTCGGCCGCGCCCGTGGCCGCTACGGGGTGAAGGCGCCGGCGGTGGTCGGCCACGAAGGCTTCGAGCGCGCGTACCGCGTGCAGATGAATACCCTGGAGCTGATGGTCGCGCTGCTGCCCGCGCTGTTTGTCGCCGCCCGCTTCTGGCCGGCCGCCTGGGTGGCCGGCATCGGCGCGGTGTACCTGGTCGGTCGCTTCGTTTACTGGCGTGCCTACGTGCGCGCGCCGTCCGGCCGCGCGCTGGGCTTCGCACTGTCGATGCTGCCGGTGATCGCGCTGGTATTGCTGGCCGTGGCCGGCGCGGTGCTGCGTTAGGGCAGGGCGATCTTCGCCGGCAACCGTGTTGCCCGACGCCCCGGTTCCGTTCCACGATGGACACCTTGACGACAGGAGGTTGCGATGAAACAGCGTTCGTTGTTCCGGCGCCATTGGCCATGGCTGGCCCTGCTGCTGGTGGCCGGTCTCTGGGAAATCCGTGCCGACCTGCTGGACGTGCATGACGCCACCGCGCGCCGGCTGGCCCAGCTCGACGCCGAGCACTAGCGCAAGCCGTCTTTGCCGCGGGCCGGCACGACGGCAGACGAAAGGGAGCCTCGCGGCTCCCTTTGCCGTTGCTGGCGACGCCAGACCGGGCGGCCGCCCGCGGCGGACTCAGCGCGCCGAGAAGCCGCCGTCCACCAGGTGGTAACTGCCGGTGATGAACGAGGCCTGGTCCGAGAGCAGGAAGCAGGTCAGCGCCGCCACTTCCTCCGCGCTGCCCAGGCGTCCGGCCGGATGCAGCGCCACCAGCCCGTCGTACGCCGCGCGCTCCATGCCCGCCAGCAGCGGCGTGTCGATGAAGCCCGGGCCGACCGCGTTGATGCGCAGCCCGCGCGCGGAGTATTCCAGCGCCGCGGTCTTGGTCATCCCCACCAGCGCGTGCTTGGCCGCCACGTAGGCGGTCGAACCGGCCCAGCCATTGCTGCCGAGGATCGAGGCCATGTTGACGATGGCGCCACCGCCGCCGGCCAGCATCGCGGCGATCTCGTACTTCATCGAATGGAACACGCCGTGCAGGTTCACCCCGAGCACGCGGTGCCATTCCTCCAGCGGGTAGTCGGCGGTCGGCAGGCTGGCGCCGCCGATGCCGGCGTTGTTGACCGCCAGGTGCAGGCCGCCGTACTCGGCCACGGTGGCTTCCACCAGCTGCCGTACCGCGTCGGCGTCGCTGACGTCGAGCTGGCGCGCGCGGGCCCGTGCGCCGATGCTCGACGCCACCTGCCCGGCGGCATTGCGGTCCAGGTCGGCCACGACGACCTGCGCGCCGCTGATTGCCAGCTGCCGCGCCACGGCCTCGCCGATGCCCGAGGCGGCGCCGGTGACCAGGGCGACCTTGCCGGAAAAATCCAGTTGCATGGTGGGTCTCCAAAGCGGCGGGGGAGGGCCGCCATGGCACCATCATCCGCATCGGCCGTGGTGACGGCGTTGCGTTCGATCAAACCGCCGCGGTCCGTTCAGCCGGCGAACGTGTCCCACGCCATGCGCGCGATCAGCACCACCACCAGCAGCAGGAACAGCCTGCGGATCAACGGCGTGCCGCCACGCAGCGCCAGCCGCGTGCCGGTCACCGAACCGGCCACGTTGGCCGCCGCCATCGGCACCGCGAAGGCCAGCAGCACGTTGCCGCTGGGCACGAAGAACGACAGCGCGGCCACGTTGGTGGCCAGGTTGACCACCTTGGAGGCGGCCGAGGCGCGCAGGAAGTCCAGGCCGAAGAAGCGGATGAACAGGAAGATCAGGAAGCTGCCCGTACCCGGGCCGAAGAAGCCGTCGTAGAAGCCGATCACCGCGCCCATCGCCAGCGCGATGCCCAGCTCGCGGCGGCCGACCTCGCGTGGCCGGTGCAGGGCGCCGAAATCCTTCTTCGCCAGCGTGTAGCCGAGCATCACGATCAGCAGCGCCAGCACCAGCGGCCGCACCGCGTCCTTGGACAGCAGGCTGACCGCGGTGGCGCCGAGGAAGGCGAATACGAACGCCGTCGCCGCGGCCAGCAGCACCGGCCGCCACGGGAAGCGCACCGAGCGCGCGTAGCGCCATGCCGCCGCGCCGGTGCCGAACACCGAACTGAACTTGTTGGTGCCCAGCAGCGCGGCCGGCGTGTGCTGCGGCAGCACGGTGAACAGGCCCGGCAGCTGGATCAGCCCACCGCCGCCGACCGCGGCGTCCACCAGCCCGGCGACGAAGGCGATGGCCAGCAGCCATGGCAGCTCGGTGGGCAGGAGTTCCAGCATGGTCGGACCTGAACGGGGGGCGCGACAGCATACGCCCGCGCCGGCTGGTCGCGGCGGCGAGGTGGATGGGAAAATGCGCCCATGCAGATCGCCCCGACTTCTCCCTGTTCCTGCGGCTCCGGCCACGCCCATGGCCGCTGCTGCGCGCGCTGGCATGCCGGCGAGGCCGCGCCCGACGCCGAGGCGCTGATGCGTTCGCGCTACAGCGCCTACGTGACCGGCAACGCCGATTACCTGCTGGCGACCTGGCATGCCGATACCCGGCCGCAGACGCTGTCGCTGGACGACGCGCCGGGCCAGCGCACGCAGTGGCTGGGCCTGGACGTGAAGCGCCACCGGGTCACCGGCGCCGACACCGCCGAAGTGGAGTTCGTTGCCCGCTACCGCGTCGGCGGCGGCAGTGCCGTGCGCCTGCAGGAGCACAGCCGCTTCGTGCGCGAGCACGGCCGCTGGTACTACCTCGACGCGCTGGACTGAGCGCCACGCGGTGTCCATGACACCGCGCTCACCCGCCATGGCTAAGCTGGCGGCATGCAGATTTCCAGTGCCGCACTGCTGAAGACCTCCAGCGCTGCGACGACGCCACCCGCGCTGGCGGAGCGTTACCGCGCCGTGCGCCAGGCCAGCATGGCACTGGCCGCGCCGCTCTCGGCCGAAGACGCCATGGTGCAGAGCATGCCCGACGCCAGCCCGGCCAAATGGCACCTGGCGCACACCACCTGGTTCTTCGAACAGTTCGTGCTGGGCCTGCAATCCGGCGGCCGCGCGCTGCATCCGCAGTGGCAGGCGCTGTTCAACAGTTACTACCAGAGCATCGGCCAGGCCTATGCGCGGGCGCAGCGCGGCCTGCTGTCGCGGCCCTCGCTGGCGCAGGTGCTGGAGTACCGGGCGCAGGTCGACGACCGCATCGGCCAGCGCCTGCAGGCCGACGACCTGGATGCGCAGGCGCGCGAGCACCTGCTGCTGGGCCTGCAGCACGAGCAGCAGCACCAGGAACTGCTGCTGACCGACATCAAGCATGCGCTGTGGAGCAATCCGCTGCAGCCGGCCTATCGCGACGACCTGCCGATGCCCGCGCCAACGGCGGCGGGTGGTTCCGCGGTGTGGATCGAAAGCCCGGAGCGCATCGTCGAGATCGGTGCGCCTGCCTGGCCCGCGCATGTGCGCTTCGCCTACGACAACGAATCGCCCCGCCACCGCGTGCTGGTGCCGGCGCATGCGCTGGCCGACCGTCCGGTGAGCAACGCCGAGTACCGCGCCTTCATCGACGACGGCGGCTACCGCGACCCGCTGCTGTGGATGAGCGACGGCTGGGCGCAGCTGCAGGCCGGCCAGTGGCAGCGGCCGCTGTACTGGGACGAAGCCCTGGAGCGCGAGTACACGCTGGGTGGTTGGCGTGCGCTGGATCCGGATGCGCCCGTCTGCCACCTGGGCTGGTTCGAGGCCGACGCCTTCGCGCGCTGGGCCGGTGCGCGCCTGCCCAGCGAATTCGAATGGGAGTCCGCGGCCGCGGCGCGGTCGGTCGCCGGCAACCTTGCTGATGCCGGCCTGCTGCATCCGGCCTCGGCCGCCGCGGTCGAGCCGGGCGTGCCGCGGCAGCTGTTCGGCGACGTCTGGGAATGGACCGCCAGCGCCTACGGCGCCTACCCCGGTTTCCGCCCGTTGCCGGGCAGCGCCGGCGAATACAACGGCAAGTTCATGTGCGGCCAGTTCGTGCTGCGCGGCGGCAGCTGCGCCACGCCGGCCGGACATGTGCGCGCCAGCTACCGCAACTTCTTCCCACCGTCGGCGCGCTGGCAGTTCGCCGGCCTGCGCCTGGCCAGGGACAGCTGAGTGGCGCCGTTTCAGCCGCAGGCCGCGCTGGTCGACCGCCGCCCTGACCGTGCCACCATCACCGCCGACGTGCTCGCCGGGCTGTCGGCGCGGCCGCGCGCGCTGCCGTCCAAGTATTTCTACGACGCGCGCGGATCGGCGCTGTTCGAATGCATCACCCGGCAGCCGGAGTACTACCTCACCCGCACCGAACTGGAACTGCTGCCGCGGGTGCTGCCGGAAATCGCCGCGCAGGTGGGGCCGCAGGCGCGGGTGGTGGAGTACGGCAGCGGCAGCGGCCGCAAGACACGGCTGCTGCTGCAGGCGCTGGAAGAGGTGGTGGCCTATACGCCGGTGGAGATCTCGCGCACCGCGCTGCTGGACAGCATCCGCGCGCTGGCGGTGGATTTTCCCGCCATCGAGATGCTGCCGGTCTGCGCCGACTTCACCGTGTTGCCGCCGTTGCCGCCGCCGCAGCGTCCGGCGCAGCGCACGCTGCTGTTCTTTCCCGGATCGACCCTGGGCAACTTCACCGAGGCGGCGGCGGTGTCCATCCTGCGCGGCATGCGCCAGGCGATGGGGCCGCAGGGCCTGGCCCTGATCGGCATCGACCTGGACAAGGATCCGGACGTCATCGAGGCCGCCTACAACGATGCGGCCGGCGTCACCGCCGCCTTCACCCTCAACCTGCTGGCGCGCCTCAACCGCGAGATCGACAGCGACTTCGACCTGTCCGGCTTCGTCCATCGCGCCCGCTACGCGGCCGCGTGGCGGCGCATCGAGACGTCACTGGTCAGCCGCCACGCGCAGGTGGTGCACGTGGCCGGGCAGGCGTTCGGGTTCGAGCGCGACGAAGCCATGCACGTGGAATACAGCCACAAGTACGACGACGCGCAGTTCGCGGCGATGGCGGCCGCCGCCGGCCTGCGGGTGTGCGGCGCCTGGGATGCGCCCGCCCGCATGTTCGGCCTGCGCCTGCTGCAGCCCGCCTGAACTCCCACGCCGGGCGCGGCGCCTCTTATCATCGGGCTTCGTTCCAGGGCGTGCGTTGCGAGGGCCGTTGCATGAAATCGATCCGGATGGTGCCGGCACTGGGCCTGGCCTGCGCGCTCGCCGTGGCGGCGCCGGCACATGCCGCCCTCGCCGATTTCGGCAGCTGCGGCGCCAGCCTGCGCGATGCCGCCGTCGCCCAGGGCGTGACCGCCGGCCGCGTCGACGGTTTGTTCGCCAGCGTCGTGCCGGACATGAGCGTGCTGCCCCTGCTCGACGCACAGCCCGAGTTCACCACGCCGATCTGGGACTACCTGGCCGCCCTGGTGGATGCGCAGCGCGTGGCCGACGGCCGTGCCATGCTCGCCACGCATCGCGACCTGCTCGACCGCATCGCCGCGGAGTACGGCGTCGACCCGGCCACGGTCGTGGCGGTGTGGGGCGTGGAAAGCGACTATGGCCGCATCGCCGGCAAGCGGCCGCTGCTGCAGTCGCTGGCCACGCTGTCCTGCAATGGCCGCCGCCAACCGTTCTTCCGCGGCGAACTGCTGGCCCTGCTCAAGCTGATCGACCGTGGCGACCTTGCCGCCGACGGCCTTGCCGGCTCCTGGGCCGGCGCCTTCGGCCAGACCCAGTTCATGCCGTCCACCTACGCGCGCATCGCGGTGGATGGCGATGGCGACGGCCGCCGCGATCTGGTCGCCAGCATCCCCGACGCACTGGCGTCCACCGCCAACTATCTCAAACAGTCGGGCTGGCGCAGCGGCCAGCCCTGGGGCGTGGAAGTGCGCCTTCCCGCCGGTTTCGACGCCACCCTGGCCGGGCGCACCAAGCGCCGGCCGCTTGCCGCCTGGCGCGCGCTGGGTGTCACCGGGGTTGATGGCGGTGCGCTGCAGGCCGCGGCGATGGCCGACGACAGCGCCGCCGCGCTGCTGTTGCCGGCGGGCGCGAAGGGACCGGCCCTGCTGGCGTTCCGCAACTACGACGCGATCTATTCCTACAACGCGGCCGAGAGCTACGCGCTGGCCATCGCCACCCTGGCCGACCGCCTGCGCGGCGGCAACGGCCTGGTGGCCGCCTGGCCCACCGACGATCCCGGCCTGGGCCGCGCCGAGCGGCGCGAGCTGCAGACCCTGCTGCTCGCGCGTGGCCATGCCATCGGCACCGCCGACGGCATGGTCGGCGACGCCACCCGCCGTGCCATCCGCATCGAGCAGCAGCGTCTGGGCTGGCAGAGCGCCGATGGCCGTGCCGGTACCCGCATCCTGCAGGCGCTGCGCGACGCCACGCCGGCGACGCCCACGGTCTTCCGGCTGCCTGCCGACCACCCGCAGTTCGTCCAGTCAGCCATCGTACGGAGCAAGGTTTCAATGAAGGATGTGCAGGGCCTGAGCACAGGCGATTTCAACGGCTTCACCGCCTGGAAGGTGGAAACGCCGTTCTCCACCGCGGCCATCAGCGTGTTCGGCGGCCAGCTGCTGTCGTTCGTGCCCGCGGGCGGCCGCGACGTGATGTGGCTTTCGCCCACCGCGCAACAGCCGCCCACGCCGATCCGTGGCGGCAGCCCGGTGTGCTGGCCGTACTTCGCCCGGCAGGGGCAGGGCAACGATGTGCCGTCGCACGGCTTCGTGCGCACCGTGCCGTGGGAGCTGCGCGACGCCCAGCGCGAAACCGACGGCACCGTGGTGCTGACCCTGGCGCCGCCGGCGCTGGAAGGCCTGTCGCTGCGCCTGACCATGAAGCTGCGCATCGGCCGCACGCTGGAACAGGAGCTGCTCACCGAGAACACCGGCGGCCAGCCCGTCGCCTTCACCCAGGCGCTGCACAACTACTTCAACGTCAGCGACGCGCTGAAGGTCGACGTGGCTGGGCTGGATGGCCTGACCTACCTGGACAAGCTCGACGGCGGCAACGCCCACGTCCAGCAGGGCGACTGGAACCTGCGCGATGCGCGCGATCCCGGCCGCAGCGACCGCATCTATACCCAGGCGCGCGGCCACTACGTGCTGCGCGACCCGGGCTTCGGCCGCAGCATCGACATCACCACCAGCGGCAGCCGTACCGCCGTGGTCTGGAATGCGGGCGAAGCGGCCGCCGCGAAGATGGACGACATCGGCGCCGGCTGGCGCAACTACGTGTGCGTCGAAGCCGGCAACGTCGGCCCGGACGTGATCGAGCTGGCCCCGGGCGGCCGCCACACGTTGAAGCAGGTGTTCGAGGTCAAGCCGCTGTAGCGCTCGCTCTTGAAGCCCCTCTCCCGGCGGGGCGAAACCGCAGGGCTTGCGCGCCATCGGCGCGCGTGCGGTTGAGCGCCCACACCGCTGGTGTGGGCCGGGGCGCGGAGCGGGGGGGGGGGGGGGGCGCCGGGGGGGGCGACAGCGAAACGTCAGCGGGCAGGCCGCCGCAACACCAGCAACGCAACCACGCCCGCCACCAGCCCCCAGAACGCCGAACCGATGCCGGCCATCGACAGCCCCGAGGCCGTCACTAGGAACGTCACCAGCGCCGGCTCGCGTTCGCCCTCGTCCTTCAGCGCCACCGCCAGGCTGTTGCCGATCGTGCCGAACAGTGCGATGCCGGCCAGCGTGGCGATCAGTTCCTTCGGGAACGCGGCGAACACCGCCGCCACCGTCGCGCCGAACAGCCCGATCACGATGTAGAACACGCCCGCGCTCACCGCGGCCGGGTAGCGCCGGGCCGGGTCCTCGTGCACGTCGCGGCCCATGCAGATCGCCGCGGTGATCGCCGCCAGGTTCAGTGCGTACCCGCCGAACGGCGCCAGCACCGTGTTCACCGCGCCGATCCAGCCCACCACCGGCGATATCGGCGCGTCGTAACCCGACGCCTTCAACACCGCCACGCCCGGCACGTTCTGCGAGGCCATGGTCACGATGAACAGCGGCAACGCGATGCCGAATACCGCCGCCCAGGACAGCGTCGGCAGGGTGAACACCGGCCGCGCCAGCTGCAGCCGCACCTGTTCCATGTGCATCAGTCCCTGGCCGCCGGCGATCGCCACGCCCACCAGCAGGGTCGCGATCACCGCGTAGCGCGGGAACAGGCGGCGCCCGGCCAGATAGGTGGCGAACATCGCCAGGACCAGCAACGGCTGCGTGCCCACCGAGACGAACACATCCAGCCCGAAACGCAGCAGCACGCCGGCCAGCATGCCCGAGGCCAGCGACACCGGAATGCGCCGCATCGCCTTCTCGAACACGCCGGAAAAACCGGCCAGCGCGCCCATCAGCGCGGCCAGTACGAAAGCGCCGATCGCATCGGACAGCGGCAGCGCCGTGGCGCCGACCACCAGCATCGCCGCGCCCGGCGTGGACCACGCCGTCACCACCGGCATCCGGTAGCGCAGCGACAGGCCGATGCAGGTCACGCCCATGCCGATACCCAGCGCCCACATCCACGAGGCGATCTCGGCCTGCCCGGCGCCGACCGCCTGCGCCGCCTGGAACACGATCACCGCTGAACTGGCGAACCCCACCAGTACCGTGATGAAACCGGCCACGACGGCCGGCAGGGAGAGATCACGGAAGAACGAGCGCGGTACGGGATCGGCCATCGTGCAGAGCAGGGCAACGGGGGAGCCCGCATTGTGGCCCAGCGACGCGTCCGGCCGCCTGCCTCGGTCTGTCGGCCTGCTCCTATATGGAGAGCGGACCAGCCCTGGTGCCATCACGGAGTGGCGGCTGGCGTCGCACCTTGCCGATTCTGGCGCCAACGCACTTCATGCGGCTCTGCGGCAAAAAGTGATTGCACATTTCACAAAGATGTCTAGAATTCGCTCCCTCGCTTCACGGCGCCCGCCACTTCGGTGACAGGAACCACGCAGCGACGGCAACTTCCTCGAAACAGGGTGTTGACGGCAACGAAAAGGCTGCCATAATAGGCGGCTCGCTTCGACGAAAAGCCTTCGGGTTTGCGGATGGAGCGGCGGAGTCGGGCCTCGAAACGAGGTGTTGACGAAGCGGAAAAGCCGGCT
>Ga0206117_100648_pt1 | contig 29716 bp, 30 predicted proteins | sample 3A5Ametagenome_FD_177997 | JGI IMG/M metagenome (GOLD analysis project Ga0206117, IMG submission 177997) | Enriched microbial communities from leaf-cutter ant dump, University of Wisconsin, Madison, United States - 3A5A | ecosystem: Environmental > Terrestrial > Nest > Insects nest > Nest dump... | reverse complement strand
GATCGCAGCGACCGGACGCTGGGCCGCGACATGCGGGTCTTCTCGGCCAATGCCTGGCGCATCGCCGATCACGGCGCCCGGCTGGCCCTGCTGCGCCAGGGGGTCGGCTGGTGCAGCATGCCCCATCACATGATCGCCGAGGATCTGGCCGCCGGCCGGCTGGTAGCCCTCGACATCGACGGGGTGCCGGCCGCCGGCTGGGACCTGCCCATTGCCCTGTTCCACCTGCGCGAAGCCGCGCTGGGCCCGGCCGCCCGCTGGCTGATCGACTGGCTGCAGGCCGATGCCGCCCGCCAGATGGGTCAGCCGGCGTAATAGACCGCAGACATGCCGGCCAGTTCGGCGCCGAGTTGCCGGCGCCAGGCGGCCGGTTCCAGCAGTTCGGCGCCGGGGCCAAGCCAGCGGACCAGTTCGAACACCTTGGCCGGGTCGTTCTCGCCATAGGTCATGTAGACCGTGCCCGCGGCGCCGGGGCGGTAGGCGGCATGGCGGAAATACCAGTCGCCGCGCAGGCGGTCGGCCTGGGCGGCGGTGACGCGCAGGCGCACCGGGTTCGACCCCGCCCATTGTTCCATCGCCTGGGTCAGCCAGCGGCGCCCCAGCTTGCTGCGTACATCGAACCCGGCATCGGGCGCGACCGTCGCCATCGACGGCTCGATCCCCGCGACCCGGTCGGCCCGCCACATGCGTTCCGACCCGCCCGTGCTGCGTCGGCCCAGCAGGTACCAGCGGCCGCGGTCCCACAGGATACCCAGCGGCGCCGCCTCGATCGCCTCGGGCACGCCGCCGTCGCGATAGGGCGTGGCATAGGTCAGCCGGACCAGCGTGCCGTCCAGCACGGCATCCAGGAAGGTTTCGATCGCCCGCCCCTCGGCCTTCAGCGCGGCGTCGATGTCGGGCGGCTGGGGGGCGGTCATCTCGGGGTGGAAGGCGTCGGTCGCCGGCGGTTCGACCCCGATCAGCCGTGCGGTTTCGGCGAGCGCCGGGCGCAGCTTGGACGGCAGGGCCGCGACCAGCTTGCGTTCGGCGGAATCGAGGGCGACGGCATAGGGCGGCGCGCGCAGGCTCTTGACCACCGCCAGGCCCATCAGGGCCGCCACCGCCTCGGCCCGGGTGAAGGCGACCGGCGGCAGGAAGTACCCTTCCAGCAGGCGATAGCCGCCGCGCATCCCACGCTCGGCATAGACCGGTACGCCGGTCGCGCTCAGCATGTCGACATCGCGGTAGATCGTGCGGATCGAGACTTCGAACCGGGTGGCCAGTTCGGCCGCGGTGACGACGCGTCTGTCGCTCAGGATCAGGAGAATCGCGAAGGCACGCTCGGTCCGGGTCATTTGCCCGCGATCCTGACGCGCCGGCGGAAAAAAATCCACGCCGCTGGATGATCGTCCTGCGAAATTCTGCAACCCCCGGGGGCGGCTGCGCCGGTCCCCGGAGGTTGCTGAAAATAAGCCTTAAATTACTTCTGTTTGCCTTCGATCTCGATCGAGATGGCGATGTCGTCGCCGATCGCCGGCAGGAAGGTCTTCATGCCGAAATCCGAGCGCTTCAGCGAGCCCTTGGCCGAGAAACCGACCGAGTTGATCTTGTCGAGCGGGTTGACGCCCAGCTTGTTGAAGGTGACGTCCAGGGTGACCGGCTTGGTGACGCCCAGCAGGGTCAGGTCGCCGACGATCGTCCCGGTCTTGTCATCCTTCTTGGTGAAGGTCTTGCCGACGAACTTCATGTCGGGGAATTCGGTCGCGTTGAACCAGTCGGCGCCGCGCAGATGCTTGTTGCGCTCGGCCAGCTGGGTCTCGATCGATTCGGTCTTGATGGTGACGTCCAGCTTGCTGGCCCCGACATTGGCCGGATCGAACGACAGCGTGCCCGAGAAATCGGTGAACTGGCCCATCAGCTTGGCATAGCCGAGATGGTCGACCAGGAACACGACATGCGAATGAGTCTTGTCGATGGTGAAGTCGGCGGCCTGGGCCGCCAAGGGGGCCAGGGCGAAGCTGGCGGCGAACGCGGCGGCGGCGAGCAGTCGACGCATGGGCAAAATCTCCTTCAAAGGGCAAACGAGTCGGGATGGCGGAGGAAAAGGACGGCGAAGACGAGGATCAGCGGCAGGGCGGTCATGACCCCCACCGCAATCGCCCGCGGCCGCCCCGACAGCCGGTCCGGCAGGAACCGGCCGCCGAGCTGGCCGGCGACCAGCACCGGCAGCAGCAGGACAAGCGCCACGGCATCGGCCCGGCGCGAAATCAGCACGACGGTCGCGGCCACGGCGGTCAGGCCGCCGGTCGCGCCCAGGATGGCGGTGGCACCGAAGCCGCCGCGCGGCAGGACCAGTTCGACCAGACCCGCGGCACCGATGCCGGCGGCCAGGCCCAGGCACAGCATCATCGCGCTGGACGAACCGCCGGCCAGCGCGATCGGCGCGAACCCCAGCGCCAGCACCAGCAGCATCGCGATTGCGGGCAGCGCGCCCTCGTTCGGGCCGGTGCCGCGGGCGACGGCGGCCAGCCGCCACATCGCCAGGGCGGCGCCCGCGATCAGCACGACGATGGTCAGGTAGAGGGCCACATCGGGTTCGTTGAACCGCGGCACGGCGATCCAGAAAACCGCGGCCGCGGCGACGGCAAGGCCCAGCAATGCCGTCAGCGGCCGCAGCCGCGGGACCAGGTCGACGATCAGCCCGAGGATGATGGCGCCCAGCCCGATATAGAAAACCTTGTTGACCGAACCGACCGGCGGAAAGGGCGGCACCTTCTGGTAGGTCGCGACATAGGCGACCAGGAAGACCAGCGCCGGCACCAGCCCGGCGATCCACGCGATGCGGATGCCACGGGCCAGCGCAGCCAGAACCAGCCCGGCGCCGAAGCACAACGCGACGGTCAGAACGATCGGATTGTCGAACAGATCCATGGGCGGTCGAATACCTGATGGGCAAAGTTGTCCCGGCGGGCCGATTGCACGGCCCGCGGCGGCGGATCCCTTAGCGTTTTCCCCGGATTAGGTCGCCAGGATGGTGAATGGCTCGGCCGGCGGCACCCATTCGGCGCCGCGCGTTCCTGGCTTGGCGGCACGTCTGCCGCTGGACAACAATGGGTCACCCCGCCACTATTTTCAAAATCACGATTTTGTATGGCCGGAATCACTGGTGGTGATGATGTCGCGCGCGATGGGGGATATCGACGTCGGGCTGCTCCGCGCGTTCGAGGCGGTGCTGGCCGAACGCCATATCACCCGTGCCGCGCGGCGGCTGAACGTCACCCAGTCGGCGGTCAGCAATTCGCTGGCCCGGCTGCGCCGGCTGTTCGACGACGAACTGTTCGTGCGCACGCCCGACGGCATGCAGCCCACCGACACCGCGCTCAGCATTGCCGAACCCGTCGCCGCAGCCTTGGACGCGATTCGCACCGCGCTCGCGGTCAAGCTGCCCTTCGATCCCGCCGGCGACGAGGCGACCTTCACCCTGGGCCTGTCCGAATATGCCGAGATGGTGCTGGTCCCGCCGCTGGTCGCCCTGCTCGGCCGCACCGCGCCGGGCATCCGGCTGGTCGTGCGCCATGTCGAACGCGGCGACGGGCTCAAGCTGCTGGATGACGGGCTGATCGACCTGACCGCCGGCGTCCTGCCCGCGCCGCGCCCCCACATGCTGGCCGAGACGCTGGCCCATGACGACATGGCGACGCTGATGCGCCGCGGCCATCCCGCCGCCGATGCCCTCGATCTTCCCGTCTATCTCGCCCATGACCATCTGCTGGTTTCGGCCAGCGGGGCGACGGTCGGCGCGATCGACCGCCTGCTGGAGGCCGAGGGGCGGTCGCGCCGGCTGGTGGCCGTGGTCGGCCATCTGTCGGTCGTGCCGGCGATCCTGCGCGGCAGCGACCTGTTATGCACGCTGGCCGGGCGGCTGGTGCGCGAACTGGCCGCCAGCCACGACCTGGCCTGGGCGCCGACGCCGCTGCCCCTGCGGCCGCTGAAGCTGTCGATGATCTGGCATCGCCGCCAGGATCGCCAGCCCGCCCATATCTGGCTGCGCGACCAGTTGCGCCGCACCTCGTCCGCACTTGCCTGAAAAAACTTCGCGGGTACCGCCGAAAACCTGACACGGCGGTGTCAGGTGAGGCCGCTTAACGTCCTTGGGCGCCGGCATCGGGCCGGCATTCAACCAAGGCAGAAACCATGCTCGACCATGTCTCGATCGGCGTTGCCGATGTCGCCCGCGCCCGCAAGTTCTATGACGCCGCCCTGAAGCCCCTGGGTTATTCGTGCCTGTCCAATAGTGACAATTCGCTGGGCTATGGGGCTGAAAACGTTCAGTTATGGATCGGCAAGGCTGCCAAGCCGGTCAAGGCCGATCCGGATTCCGGCCTGCATTTCTGCTTTGCCGCACCCAGTCGCCAGGCGGTGGACGCGTTCCATGCGGCCGCCCTGGCCCAGGGCGGCCGGGACAACGGGGCGCCGGGTCTGCGCGCCGATTATGGTGACAACTATTACGCTGCCTTCGTCATCGACCCCGAGGGTTATCGGATCGAAGCCTATTGCGGCCAGCCGGGCTGACCGCCAGTGTTCTGGGTCATGAAACGCGACATCGTTTGGGAATGGGCCGATCGGCCCGGCCTGGAGCACTGCACCGTCACGGCGACGCCCATGGGCGTCGCCGCCGATGGCCTGGCTCTGTTCGTCCTGGACGGCACGACCTGGCGGCTGCGCTATCGCCTGGCCTGCGACGCCGGCTGGCGCTTCACCGCGGCCGAACTGACGTTGGACGACGGCGGAGCACCGCGCTCGCTTGCCCTGCGACACGGCGCCGATGGCTGGCTGGTCGACGGCCGGCCGTGCCCCGACCTGGATGGCTGCATCGACATCGACATCAGGGCGACGCCGCTGACCAACACCCTGCCGCTGCGCCGGCTGGATCTGGCCCAGGACGTGCCGCAGGCCGCGACCGTCGCCTATGTCTCGATCCCCGACCTGGCGGTGTCGCCGGTGCGGCAGCGTTATACGCGGCTGGCCGGTGCCGGCCGCTATCGCTACGAAAATCTCGAGAACGGGTTCGTCGCCGACCTGACGGTCGACGGCGATGGGCTGGTGGTCGATTATCCCGGCCCCTGGCGCCGCCGCTAGTCGACGCCCAGCACCTTCCACACGCCCGAGGCGGTGAGGATCAGCCGGTCGCCGACCCGCAATTCGCCCTCGACCATCACGATGCCCGCGCCTTTGCGCACGATGCCGGCCGATGCCTCGACCCAGTCGCCGGCCTTGACCGCCGACAGGAAATCGCAGGCCAGCGAGATGGTGGCGCAAGGCTTGCGGTCGGTCGCCTCGAACACCAGCATGCCCAGGGCCTGGTCGGTCAGGCTGAGCAGCATGCCGCCGTGGACGATGCCGTTGCCGTTGTCGTGGGTCGGGTCGGCACGAAAGGCCAGGTGGATGGCCCGTTCGGCGTCGCGCCGATACCAGACCGGTCCGATCTTGTCGAAATACCCGCCGCGGCCATTCAGGCGGCGCCACCCGTCCCGGGTCGGATCCTGCTCGATGCTCATGCCGGTGACCTAGCGCGGCCGGGATTGACCGGTCAAGCCTGCCGGCCCACTCTGCCGCCCGCCGCATGAATCAGGGAGGACATCGGCCATGGCACCGTTTCTGGAAATCGACCGCAGCGGAGCGATCGTCTTCGTCACGATGAACCGCCCGGAAACCCGCAACGCGCTGTCCGAGCAGGATCAGTTCGACGAATTCGTCGACCTGGCCGCGACCCTGAATGCCGATCCGAGCATCGCGGTTGCCGTGCTGACCGGCGCGGGCAGCGCCTTCTGCGCCGGCGGCAACATCAAGCAGATGCGCGAGCGCCGCGGCATTGCCGAGGGTCCCGCCCTGTCGATCCGCGACCGCTATCGCGCCGGCATCCAGACCATCCCCAAGGCGCTCTACGATTGCGAGGTGCCGATGATCGCGGCCGTCAACGGCCCGGCGGTGGGGGCCGGCTGCGACCTGGCCTGCCTGTGCGACATCCGCATCGCCGGCACCAGCGCGCGTTTCGCCGAAAGCTTCACCGCGCTGGGCATCATTCCCGGCGACGGCGGGGCCTGGCTGCTGCAACGCGCGGTGGGCTATGCGCGTGCCGCCGAAATGACCTTCACGGCCGAGGCGATCGATGCCCAGACCGCGCTGGCCATGGGGCTGGTCACCCGCGTGGTGCCCGACGACGAACTGGGGGCGGCCGCCCGCGACCTGGCCGAACGCATCGCCCGCCAGCCGCCGCGTGCCCTGCGCCTGGCCAAGCGCCTGCTGCGCCAAGGCCAGACCGGCCGGCTGGACGAGGTGCTGGAACTGTCGGCCGCCTATCAGGGCATGCTGCACGAAACCGCCGATCATGCCGAAGCGGTCGCGGCGTTCATGGAAAAACGCCCCGCGGTCTATCGCGGGGCGTGACGTCGTGCCGGGGGGCGCGGGAAACGCCCCCCGGCAACGGTCTTTCAGTGGTCCAGGAACACCGCGACCGGGCTGCCGGTGCAGACCTTTTCGGTCGCGCCGCCCAGCCCCAGGAACGCCGACAGCCCGCCGGCGCCGAACGCGCCCATGACCAGGCCGTCGGCCTGGCATTCGCCGGCCGCCCGGATCAGCGCGCGGCCCCGGGCACGGGCCGACGACCCTTCCGGCGCAAAGCTGCGATAGCTGGCGACGATGCCGTGGCTGTCCAGGAAATCGATCAGGGCGCGGGCCTTGGCGCCGCTTTCGCCCACGGTCAGCACGGTGACGCTGTCGGCCTTTTCCAGCAGCGGCAGCGCTTCCTTGACCGCACGCGCCGCCTCGGCCGAGCCGTTCCAGGCAACCGCGATATGGCGCATCACCGTCGCGGTGGCCTTGGGCGGGGCGACCAGCACGGGGGCGCCGCCGTCGAAGATCAGCGCGCGGACCAGCGCCGCCGAGACGCCGGCCGCGTCGTCGGTCGGGCGGCCGACGACGATCACGTCGGCCAGCCGGCCCAGCGCGGCGATCGACTGGTCGTCCTGGCCGTCGAACACGGTGAATTCGGACTTCACCGCGCTGTCGCCGAAGACCAGCTGATAGACGGCGCGGGCATTGCCTTCGCGCACCTCGGATTCGGACGCGATGGCGTCGAACTCGGCCGCCGAAATGCCGATCATCGCCTCGCCGGCGACGACGGCCGCGATCGACTGCGCCGTGGTGCGGACATGGACGACACGCACCCGCGCATCATGGGCGGCGGCCAGTGCCTTGGCCGCGCGCAGCGCGCCCTCGGTGTTCGGGCCGCCGACCGCCAGTGCCAGGATGTTCTTGAAGATCGCCATCTTAAATTCTCCCTGGAGGATCCGCCGATTGGGTAAGCCATCCCCGGGCGGCGATCAAGCGGTCAGCGCGCCCGACGGACGCGACGGTGACGCCGCTCACGCCGGGACGTCGTGGGCGTAACAGCGGATCAGGCCCCGGTCGAAGGCGCCGGGATGATACCGGAAGCCGGTGCGCAGGTCGGTGCGGCTGTAGTTGTGCGTGCCGGCCTGGGCCTCGTCCGGCCCGTTCGCAGCCAGGCTTGCCGCATCCTTGTCGCTGGGCCGGATCACCGCGATATGGCCGGCCTTGCGCCGATCGGGATTGATGTAGGAGGCGACGACGAACTGCCCGGCATTGGCCGCGGCCTGGGCGGCGGCATAGCCGGCCACCGGGCGCCAGCCGCCCTTGGCCGCCGCAAGCCAGGCGCCCTGCGCATTGGCCAGCAGGATCTGGCCATGCTCGGGCGGCCGCAGGATATAGATGGCCAGGCGATCGGCCATCGCGGCGACATAGGCCGAACAATGGCTGTGGCCGCGCGGCATGTCGGGCTCGGACGGCAGGGGCTGGCCCGTCGCCCAGCCGACGCGTTCGCCCGCGATCCACAGCCGCTCGACATCCGAACTGTCCAGCAGCTCGATGATGCGCCGGCCGGCCGGGGTGATCGGGCCGCAGCAAGGCTGGGCCGCGGTAGGCCGGACCAGCGCGGCGGCAGCAAGCGCGCCCAGGGCGACACGGCGGTTCAACAGCATGAAATCCCCTCGAGCACGGCGACATAGTCGGGCGGCAGGCCACGGGCGCGCGCACCGGCGATGATCGCGTCGAGATAACGCCGGCTGGGCCGGGGTTCCACCAGAACATCGTCAGGCAGGCCGAGATAGGTGAAGGCGGCGACCCGGGCGCCATCCTGGTCGACTACCAGATCCGCCCGGCGATAGCGCGGCGGCGTGCGATCGAGCCCTTCATGCCGGTCGAGCGCCGCGACGTGACCAGCCGTCAGATCATAGAGCACGCCCCAGACATCGGCCCCGGGCACGGCTTCGAGCGAGGCGACCGCCCCCTTCCAGGTCGACGCGGAATAAAGCGGGAAATGCAGCCGGTGCCCGACCAGCCGCGCCAGACCGCGAAAGCCGTGGCCGGGACAGCGCAGGTCCATCTGCGCCGGATCGAGGTTCGAGCCATAGGCGAAATAGAGGGTCACGCCGCCGCGATCCGCTGGGCCGTCGCCGTCGCCTCGGCACCCAGTTCGGTCAGGCCCAGCCCGTCATAGAGCCGGGCGAGCAATCGGTGCGTCGGTGCGACATGCGGGCGGGCCAGGCGCCGCAATTCGACCAGCTGCTGGGCGCCGCCTAGATCGCCCGCCTCGATCAGCGCGCGGATATAAAGCTGTTCGAACAGGTCGCGCTGGGCGTGGCTGCCGCCGATCTCATTCCAGCGGCTGCGGGTCCGGGCGAACAGGTCGGCGGCGCCGCGCGCCTCGCCCCGCCCCAGCGCCAGCAGCGCGCGGGCCAAGGGCAGCGCCACCTCGGCCCAGGGCGTGCGGGCCGCGCCGGTCAGCGTCTCGGCGTGGCGGGCGATCGAGGCGACGAGGTCGGCGGCATGCGGCCGGCCGGCGCGGGCCAGACCATAGACGTAATGCATGTCGAGGAAGGGCTCGACATTGTCCGCCACCCGCCCCTCCAGATAGCCTGCCAGGTCGTCCCACCGGCGGCCGACATCGACGCCGTAACCTTCCAGCCGGGCCAGCAGCGCGACCGCCCCGGCCTGGTCCTGGGAATAGGACTTGTCGATGCCCCAGACCTGGGTGTCATACAGCGCCAGCGCCTCGTCGAAGCGTTCGCGGTCCAGCAGGAACAGCGCCAGATGCCACCAGATGTGGGTGTGCATGAAAGAATTCAGCCCGACCCAGCCGTCGGACAGGGCCCGCAAGGTCGTGATGCCCTCGTCGATGCGACCGGTGGTTTCCAGCGCATGAGCCAGCGCATGCTGGGCCCAGACTTCGTTGCGGTTCAGGTCGATGGCCCGGCGCGCCGCGGCTTCGGCCCGATCCAGCAGATGGCACTGTTCATAAGCGAAGGCAGTCATGCCCAGGGCGTGCGCGTCGTCGCGATTGGCGGCCAGCACCGGCAGCAGATTGCGCAGCATGCCCGCCCAGTCGCCACAGCCGATCCGCCGGGTCTGCATCAGCCGGGCGACGGCCAGCCAGCGCGGCTCGAGTTCCAGTGCGGCGTCGAACGCGCCCAGCGAGGCGACGGGGTCGCGGCGCACCCAGGCCGAGACCGCCTCGACCAGCCGTTTTTCATGAGGGAGTGCATGCTGCACTGCATCAGAGGCTGCTGCAATATAGTGCAATGCGCGGTCGTGACTCTCATGATTTTCCATGAACATCATGAGAACAGCGCTCAATGATTGAGCAACTGCACAATCCTTGTCCACCGCAGCGCTTTCGAGGATTGCAGCGAAATCCGTGCCGCCCGCCAGCAGCGAGCGTTGAAATCGGTTAATCGCTTCAAGGGTTTGCGTGGAACCGACGGTGAGAGCCACACCACGATCGTCCCGATTCACGCATGCCTCCAATGCAAAAAACGACGGGCTATAATGCCCGTCGCGCTTGACTTGTGCTGCGTCGCAGCATAATTTCGTTTTCGACGCTTCGGCGTCGTTCGCCCTTCCTGGGCGTTTCCTCCCTAAGACTTGGGCTGCCGGTTTTCCCGGCAGCCTTTTTTTTGTCCTGCATCGGCGAGGCGGATTAGAAAGGAAATTGCGCCCCTGCGTCAAGAGGCGAATTGAGCTTGCGCGCCTGCCGAAGCAAAAATGATTTAGTTTCACGCACGAACAAATTCCCGTGAGATCACACGCCCCTTGCCCTGAAACGGGCAGTTTGCTTGGATTTTACGCATGACCCAATCGATCCCCACCCAACCTGTGAGCGAGATCACCAGCTATCACGCGCACGTCTATTTTCGTGATTCGGCCGAGCGCGAGGTCGCGGGCTGGATCCGCGAGCGGGTGGCGGAACGTTTCCTGGTGCAGATGGGCCGCTGGCACGACCGCCTGGTCGGGCCCCATACCAGCCCGATGTACCAGATCGCCTTCACCATCGACCTGTTCCCGCGACTGGTGCCCTGGCTGATGCTGAACCGGCGCGGCCTGTCGGTGCTGGTCCATCCCAACACCGACAATCCGCATGACGACCATCTGGTCCATGCGCTGTGGCTGGGGCCGATACTGGCCGTCGACGGTTCGGGCCTGCCCCGGTCGCTGCGGGCCACCGGTGCCGAGATCGAGATCATCACGCCGAACACCCGGCCGGGGGTTGCCACTACCCCCTGAGCCGTGCGACAGCTTGGGAACCGCCTTCAAAGCCCCAAGCATCGTCAGGAGCCAAGTCATGACCGCAGCCGCGCTCAATTCGACCCAGGCGCGCGATCTCGCGTATCTCGTGCATCCGCAGTCCAATCTGCATGCCCACCAGGAAACCGGCCCGCACGTCATCACCCGCGGCGAAGGCGTCTATGTCTACGACGATCAGGGCAAGCGCTACATCGAGGGCCTGGCCGCGCTGTGGTGCGCCAGCCTCGGCTTCTCCGAACAGCGCCTGGTCGATGCCGCGACCAGGCAGATGCAGACCCTGCCGTTCTACCACATGTTCGGCAGCCGCTCGCACAACCCCGGCATCGACCTGGCCGAGGCGCTGATCAAGATCGCGCCGAAGTCGGTCACCCATGCGTTCTTCGCCAATTCGGGGTCGGAAGCCAACGACACCGCGATCAAGATCGCCTGGTACTACAACAACGCCCTGGACCGGCCGAAGAAGAAGAAGTTCATCGCCCGCAACCGCGCCTATCACGGCGTGACGCTGGCCGCCGCCTCGCTGACCGGCCTGCCGGCGATGCATGGCGATTTCGACCTGCCGATGGCCGGCATCGTCCGCGTCGACTGCCCGCATTTCTATCATGAGGCCAAGCCGGGCGAGAGCGAGGACGACTTCGCCGCCCGCTTGGCCGCCGACCTGGAAAAGACCATCCTGGCCGAAGGCCCCGAGACGATCGCGGCCTTCATCGCCGAACCGGTGATGGGCGCCGGCGGCGTCGTGGTGCCGCCCGCCGGGTATTTCCCGCGCGTCCAGGAAATCCTGAAGCGCCACGACATCCTGTTCATCGTCGACGAGGTCATCACGGGCTTCGGCCGCACCGGCCGGATGTTCGCCTCCGAAACCTTCGGCCTGGTCCCCGACATGCTGACGGTGGCCAAGCAGCTTTCGGCCTCGTTCCTGCCGATCTCGGCCGTGCTGGTGTCCGACAAGATCAACGACGCGCTGATCAGGCAGTCGCAGAAGCTGGGCGTGTTCGGCCACGGCTTCACCTATTCGGCCCATCCGGTCTGCGCCGCCGTCGCCCTCGAAACCCTGAAGATCTACGAGGAGCGCAACATCGTCGGCCATGTCCAGGAAGTGGCCCCGGTGCTGCAGGCCGGCCTGCGCAAGCTGGGCGAACACCCGCTGATCGGCGAGGCCCGCGGCGTCGGCCTGATCGGCGCGCTGGAAATCGTGCGCGACAAGGCCGGCCACGAGAACTTCGAAGCCAAGCTGGGCATCGGCAACCGCGTGTCCAAGAAGGCGCTGGATTACGGCGTCATGGTCCGCGCGCTGCGCATGGACGTCATCGGCATCTGCCCGCCGCTGATCATCACCGCCGCCCAGATCGAGGAGATGCTGGACGGCATCCGCCGCGCGCTGGACGACGTCGCTGCCGAGCTGCAGCAGGAAGGCGTGTGGAAGCCCGCGTAACCATCCGCGAGGAGATCCGCGATCGTGCGCTCGTCCTCGGCTTCGATGCGGTGGGTTTTACCGCCGCCGATGACGAGGGCGTGCGCACGGCAGGCCTGCGCCTGAAGGAATTCCTGTCCCAGGGTCGCCACGGCGACATGGGATGGCTGGCCGAAAAGGCCGATCGCCGGGTCGGCCCGCAGGCCCTGTGGCCCGAGGCCCGCACGGTCGTGATGGTCGCGGCCTCCTACGCGCCGGGCCGCGATCCGCTGGCCCTGATCGACCGGCCCGAACGCGGCGCCATTTCGGTCTATGCCCAGGGCGCCGATTACCACGACATCGTCAAGAAACGGCTGAAGGCGCTGGGGCGCTGGGTCGGCGAACACTTCGGCACGTCGCTGAAGGTGTTCGTCGATACCGCCCCGGTCATGGAAAAGCCGCTGGCCGCCGCCGCGGGGCTGGGCTGGCAGGGCAAGCATACCAACCTGGTGTCGCGCGACCACGGCTCGTGGCTCTTCCTGGGCGCCCTGTACCTGCCGATCGAGCTGGAACCCGACGACCGCGAAGGCGATCATTGCGGCCGCTGCCGCGCCTGCCTCGATGCCTGCCCGACCGCGGCCTTCCCCGCGCCCTACCAGCTGGATGCGCGCCGCTGCATCTCGTATCTGACGATCGAACATGGCGGGCCGATCCCGCGGCCCTTGCGCCCGCTGATGGGCAACCGGATCTATGGCTGCGACGATTGCCTGGCGGTCTGCCCATGGAACAAGTTCGCCAGCGGCACGGCCGCAGCCGACTACCTGCCGCGGGCCGAGCTGACCGCGCCCTATCTGCTGGACCTGGCCGCACTGGACGATGCGGCCTTCCGCCAGGTCTTTGCCGGTTCGCCGATCAAGCGCGTCGGCCGCAACCGCTTGGTGCGCAACGTCGCGGTGGCGCTGGGCAATGGCGGCGACCGCACCGCCCTGCCCGCCCTGGACCGGCTGGCGGTCGACGACAGCCCGCTGGTGCGCGGCGCGGCGATCTGGGCGCTGGGCCGGCTGTGCGATCCGGCGGAATTCGCCGCGCGCCGCGATCGCCTGCGACCGGCCGAGACGGACGCGGAGGTCGCCGCGGAATGGGATTATAGGAATATCGTCCTGGACGATAGCGCACGTCCGTCATCGCAGGGCTTGCCCCCATAGGCGCCGACTTTGAGATTTGGAGCGCCGATCGTCGCCCCGGTGCAGGCCGGGGCCCATGGAAAGCGCAGTGCAGACTGCGACGCCCTTGCCCTGGATCCCGGCCTGCGCCGGGATGACGACGGCCGTTTCCGGAGGGCATCGCCCCCCGCTTTCCTACTTCCCCGGCTTGACGTCCATCATTTCCAGCGCGGCCTGGGCATCGTCGGCGGCCGGGCTGCCGGGGGCGATCAGGGCGGTCTGAATGAAATCCTCGCGCGCGCCCTTGAAGTCGCCGGCGTTGAAGCGCAGATGGCCGCGTTCCAGATGCGCTTCCGCATTGCGTCCGTTCAGCGCCAGTGCGGTTTCGACATCGTCCATCGCACCCTTGGCATCGCCGCTGGCGCGGCGGGCCGAGGCCCGGTAGGCATAGGTGTCGTCGCGCTGGGGATCGAGCGACAGGGCATGGTTCAGATCGGCGATCGTGCGCTCGATATTGCCGTCCAGCTGGTAGGCCCGCGCCCGGTCGACCCAGTAGTCGGCGACGTCGGGCGCCAGCTTGATCGCGGCGTTGAGCGAGGCGACGGCCTTGCGCCCCTCGCCGGCCAGGATCCAGGCATTGCCGGCCTGGTCGAACAGTTCGGGGGCCAGGTCCTTGCGCTGGCGCTGGGTCACCCCGGCTTCCTCGCCCAGCGCGTCCAGGCGGTCGGCCGCCACCGCGTATTGCTTCAGTTCGATCAGCGCCAGCGCGGCGCAATGGCGCGCCGGCAGGCCGCCACCCTGGTCGCGCCACGACATTGCCGACTCGAAGGCATCGGCGGGTTTCTGGCGGACCAGGGTCAGGCAGGCCTTGTACTGGCGTTCCGCCTCGGTCATCGGGGTCTGTGACAAGGCCGGGGCCGAAACGAGGCAGGCGAGGACAAGGATTGAAAGCTTGCGCATCAGGTACAAATAATCCTCCACGGCTTTTCCGCAAGCGCGCCGTTTTTCAGCCGCAAAGCGCGGTAAACTGACAACCGGTTGAAGAATTCTTTTATCAGTTCAGGGGGATCCCCGCCGATGACGCGCCTGACCACTGCCCTTCTTCTCGCCTCGGTCGCCGCCACTGCCCTGGCGCCGCTGCCCGGCCTGGCCCAGCAGCAGGCCCGCCAGCCTGCCCAGGCGGTACAGCCGCAGATCCTCGAGATCCAGCGCGACGACCAGGTCTTCCTCGAATTGAAGGCCGAAAGCTGGGTCGAGACCCAGACCGCGCTGGTCCGCGCCAGCGTCGACGCCGCCTTCGGTGCCGGCCAGGGCGGCGATATCCGCGCCCAGGTGCTGGAAGCGCTGAAGAAGACGTCGCCGGACGCCGAATGGCACCTGACCGCGGTCGATCAGATCCCCGATCCCGCCGGGCTGGAACGCTGGCGGGTCACGGCCGAAACCCGGTTGAAGGACGGCGCCCTGGCCGGCCTGCGCGACCGCGCCCAGCAGGCATCGCGTTCGGGCCTGAAGGTCCAGATCGACCAGGTCGAATACACGCCGACCGTGGCCGAGCGCGAGGCGACGCTGGTCAAGCTGCGCGAACAGATCTATCGCGACGCCAAGGCCGAACTGGGCCGGCTGAATGCCCTGTATGACGATGCCAAATGGCGGCCCCAGCGCATCGATTTCCTGCCGGCCGGCACGGTGACCGAGAATTACGCCCCGCGCGCGGCCAAGGCGATGATGGCGGCGCCGCAGATGGCCGCCGATGCCGGGGGCGGCGTGATGGAGGTGGCGCAGAAACTGACCCTGCGCGCCGTCGTCGTCCTCGCGGCGCGGCGGTAACGCGCCATGCGCGGCCGGCTGTTCTGCTTCGGTTTCGGCTATTCCGCCCAGCGGGTGGCCACCGTGCTGCTGGAACGCGGCTGGACGGTCGCCGGCACCAGCCGGTCGCCCGACCCGCAAGGGGTATGGGCCCGACGCGGCGTCGCGCTGCACCGCTTCGACCGCGAACATCCGCTGGCCGCGCCGGCCGAGATGCTGGACGGCGTCACCCATGTCCTGGTGTCGGTGCCGCCCGACGACCGCGGCGATCCCGTGGTCGACCGGCACGGCGCCGACCTGGCCCGCCTGCCCGGGCTGGCCTGGGTCGGATATCTGTCGACGACCGGGGTCTATGGCGACCAGGGCGGCGACCTGGTCGACGAGGCGACGCCGGTGGCCCCGGTCAATGCCCGCGGCGAGCGCCGCGTGACGGCCGAGGCCGCCTGGCTCGATGCCGGGCGCATCCACGGCCTGCCGTCCCAGGTGTTCCGCCTGGCCGGGATCTACGGCCCCGGGCGCTCGGCCATCGAACGGCTGAAGACCGGCACCGCCCGCCGGGTCGACCGCCCGGGCCAGGCGTTCTCGCGCATCCATGTCGACGACATCGCCGCGGCGCTGATCGCATCGATGGAACGCCCCGAACCCGGCAGCTTCTACAATCTGTGCGACGACGAACCGGCGCCGCAGGCCCAGGTCATCGAATTCGCCGCCGACCTGCTGGGCATCGCCCCGCCGCCGCTGGAAGCGTTCGAGACCGCCGGGCTGACGCCGATGGCCCGCGAATTCTACCTGGGCGGCAGCCGCCGGGTATCGAATGCCAAGCTGAAGGAAAGCTTGGGCGTCGCCTTGCGGTATCCGACCTACCGCGAAGGCCTGCGCGCCTGCCTGGAAGGTCCCTGACCTCCCGGCACGGCATTCAGCGCGGGATCATGCCGCCCACGCGCAGCGCCGCCAGCGATTCGGCAAACAGGCCCTCGATATCGGCCGCAGCCGCCGCGGCCCCGTCGACGTCATCATTGCGGCAGGCCATCTCGATGATCCGCGCCCGGTCCGACAGCCGCGCCAGCCCCAGATTGCCCGAGGCGGATTTCAGGTCGTGGGCGGCGCCCAGCAGCCGTTCGGCATGGCGCCCTTCGGCCGCGCGGGTCACCGATTCGATCAGCCCCGGCGCCTGATCGGCGAACAGGTCGATCAGCCGGCCCAGGCGGTCGGGTCCGATGACCCGGCGGTATTCGTCCAGGCGTTCGACCTCGATCAGCGGCGGCAGCGGCGCGGCCGGCGCCGGCGCCGCGGGCGGGACCGGCACCGCCGGCGGCGCGGCGCGGCGCGCGATGGCCGAGAACAGTGCCTCGGGCGTCACCGGCTTGGCCACGTGATCGTCCATACCAGCCGCCAGGCAGCGTTCGATGTCGGCCGTCAGCGCGTTGGCGGTCATCGCGATGATCGGCACCTGCCCGCGCGCGCCCTTCAGCGCCCGGATCTGGCGGGTGGCCTCCAGCCCGTCCATGCCGGGCATGCGCATGTCCATCAGGATCAGGTCGTAGTCGACGCCGGCCGCGGCATCGACGGCGTCGGCACCGTCCGGCACGACGTCGACGTGATGTCCTTCCTGTTCCAGCAGGCCGACCGCGACCTCCTGGTTGATCGGGTTGTCCTCGGCCAGCAGGATGCGCAGTTGCAGCCCGGCGCGGCGCGACACGTCGTCGAGCGGGCGCAGGCTGGTGGTCGCCACCGCCTGGGCCGCGTCGCCCGGGTGCAGCGGCACGGTGAACCAGAACCGGCTGCCCTGGCCCAGGCCGCTTTCGGCGCCGATGCGCCCGCCCATCAGCGTGACCAGCCGGCGGCACAGCGCCAGCCCCAGCCCCGCCCCGCCATAGCGGCGCGACGAGGTCGAATCGGCCTGGACAAAATCGTCGAACAGCCAGGGCAGCACCTCGGGCGCGATGCCCGCCCCGGTATCGGTCACCTCGAAGCGCACCATCGGCGCGGCATCGGCGGTCAGGCGCACGACGATCGTGCCTGATTCGGTGAACTTGATGGCATTGGCCAGCAGGTTCAGCAGCACCTGGCGGATGCGGGCGACGTCGCCGACCACGTGGCGTGGCAGGTCGCCGGCGATCTCGAGCGCGATGTCGAGGCCCTTTTCGGACGCGCGCGGTTCGATGATCGCCGCGGCACCGCGGACCAGGTCGTTCAACTCGAACGTCGTCGTCTCGATCGCGACCTTGCCGGCATCGAGCCGGGTCAGGTCGAAGATATCGTTCAGCAGCGTCATCAGCGATTCGCCGGACTGCAGCACCAGGTCGGCCTGGGCGCGCTGCTTGGGGTTCAGGTCGCTCTGCAGCAGCAGGCGGACCATGCCCAGCACGCCGTTCATCGGCGTGCGGATCTCGTGGCTCATGACAGCCAGGAAGTCGGACTTGGCGCGGCCGGCGGCCTCGGCCTGGTCGCGGGCGCGGATCAGTTCCAGGTTGGTCTTGACCAGCGACGCGGTCCGTTCGGCGATCTTGCCTTCCAGATTGGCATTGACGGTGTGCAGCTGGGCCTCGGCCCGCTGGCGTTCGGACGCCTCGGCCGCCAGGCCGTCGGTCAGGGCGCCGAGCCGGGCGGTCAGTTCGGCATTGCGGCGCGCGACGTCGGCCTGATCGGCGATGCGGGCGCGGCTGCGCGCGACGATCAGCGACACCGTGACGCCGACGACCAGGAAGCTGGCGGCCTTGGCGATCTCGACCCCGGGATGGACGCTGCCCCCGGTGGTCAGTTCGACGAAACCGGTCAGGCCGAGCCAGGCCAGCGCGGTGGCGACGCCGGCATAAAGCGGCAGGCCGGCGACGAAACCGGTGCCCGCCAGCGCGATCCAGGCAAACAGCGCATACTGCTCGAAGGCTTCCAGCACCGTGGCCAGGGGCTGGCCCCGTTCCGACGGGTCGCTGAACACCATAACCATCAGCGCCGCGATCTCGAGCGTCACGGCGATGCCGCCCAGCGCGGGCGGCACCAGCCGGCGGCGGGCCGCCATCATGCGGGCCAGCGCCACCGCGGCCAGCACGGCCAACGCGCCCCAGGACACCGGCAGGATGGCCTGGCCGATCACCGCATGCAGCAGGACAAGGCCGGCGACCAGACCCAGGCGGACAGCCCCGCCCGCCCGTTCGCCGGAACGGCGCATCGGTGCCAGTGCCGGTTCGATCTCGGCCTCGCCGGTCGGAGGCGGCGCCGTCCTCGTCGCACTGTTCATGACTTCCCCGACCTCCCCCGTGCCGGCCGCACGGCCGTCACTTGGGACGATTGTGGCGGGAAATCGCCCAAGATCAACCTCCGATGGCGGCAAATACCGCCGCGACACTACGTTCCAGCATCGTAAGGTCGCCGGCGCGCGACAACCGGTGATCGCCATCCTTGATCAGCGTCAGGTGCACGTCGCCGCCTGCGAACGCCGCGACGGTGTCCAGGGCGTGGCGCCAGGGCACGTCGGGATCCTGCATCCCCTGCAGGATGCGCACCGGCCCGGCAAAGGGGATCGGCCGACCGAGCAGCAGGTGGTCGCGCCCCTCGTCCAGCAGGCGGCGGCTGATCGGATAACCGTCAGGCCCGTATTGCGACGGCGCCATCCATACCCCGTCGCGTTCCAGCGCGGCCAGCGCCTGCGGGGGCAGGCCCGGGCGCATCAGCCGTTCGGTGAAATCCAGCGCGGGTGCGATCAGGACAAGGCCCGCGACCCGTTCGGGCCGCGCCAGGGCGGCGAGCGTGGCCAGCCACCCCCCCATCGACGAGCCGACCAGCACCTGCGGCCCCTGGGCCACCTGGTCCAGCACGGCCAGCACGTCGTCGCGCCAGCGGCCGATCGTGCCCTCGGCGAAGGCGCCGGTGGATTGACCGTGACCGAAATAATCGAAACGGATATAAGACCTGCCCTCGGCAAGGCAGGCCTGCTCGAGCGCCAAGGCCTTGGTCCCGCCCATGTCGGAATTGAAGCCGCCGCAGAATACTGCGCCGGGCAGCTTGCCGGGATGGGCGTGGTAGGCGATGGTTGCCCCGTCGGGCCGCTCAAGACGCTGGGCGGCGGCGCGATCGGTCATGGCGTGGTCCCTCGAACTGGATGACGATGCAAAGCTCCCCCCACTCATACACGCCGGCCGCCTCCGCCGATACCCGTCCGCCGACCATCCTGCAGGTTCTTCCCGCCCTGGGCACGGGCGGGGTCGAGCGCACCACCGTCGACATCACCCGCGCCCTGGTCGAGGCCGGGGCCCGCGCCCTGGTGACGTCGGCCGGCGGCGCCATGGTGCACGAGGTCGAACGCGCCGGGGGCGAGCATATCCTGCTGCCGCTGGACACCAAAAATCCCTTCACCATCCGCGCCAACGCCGCGCGCATCGCCACCCTGGCCGCCAGCCACGGCGTCGACCTGATCCACGCCCGCAGCCGCGCCCCGGCGTGGAGCGCCTGGATGGCCGCCCGCCGGCTGGGCCGGCCGTTCGTCACCACCTTCCACGGCACCTATTCGGGCTGGAACAATCCGCTGAAGCGGGCCTACAACGCGATCATGACCCGCGGCGACACCGTGATCGCCAATTCGCAGTTCACCGCCGACCACATCGTCACCCACTATCACACCCCGGTCGACCGCATCGCGGTGATCCCGCGCGGCGTCAACATGGGCATCCTGGACCCCGGCCGCGTCTCGGCCGAGCGCATCATCCAGCTGGCGCGGTCCTGGGCCCTGCCCGACGGCCTGCCCGTCGTGATGCTGCCCGGCCGCCTGACCCGCTGGAAAGGCCAGCTGGTGCTGATCGAGGCGGTGGCCCGGCTGAAGCGCGAGGGCGGCGTGCCGGAATTCTGCTGCCTGCTGGTCGGCGACGACCAGGGCCGATCGAAATACCGCGACGAACTGTTCGCCGCGATCAAGGCCCAGGGACTGGACGGCACGGTCCGTGTCGTCGGGCATTGCCGGGACATGGCGGCCGCCTATATGCTTGCTGATGTCGTGGTGTCGGCATCGACCGACCCCGAGGCATTCGGCCGGGTTTCGGCCGAGGCCCAGGCAATGGGCCGGCCGGTGGTGGCCACCGGGCATGGCGGCAGCCGCGAGATCATCCTCGACGGCGTCACCGGCATGCTGGTAGCCCCCGGGGATGCGGGCGCCTTGGCGGCCGGCATCCGCGCGGCCTTGGACCTCGGGGCCGAGGAACGCAACGTCCTGGCGGCGCGGGCACGCGAACACGTGGCTGAGCATTTCACCGTCGAGGGCATGTGCGACGCCACGCTGCGGGTCTATGGGGCCCTGCTGGTCCAGGCGCAGGAAACAGCGGCCGGGACGGCAGGGTAGAAGCGGGTAGGTCCAGGAGGGCGGGACGGGTCGGGATGAGCGAGGCGGCACGACACCAGACCGAGAGCGATGTACCCGCACAGGCCGGCGGCAAGCCGCGGATTCTGGTCATCAAGCACGGTGCGCTCGGCGATTTCGTCCAATCCTTCGGGCCGTTCCAGGCGATCCGCCGCCATCACCGCGACGCCCATATCACGCTCTTGACCACCCTGCCCTATGCCGGGTTCGCGCGCGCTTCGGGCCTGTTCGACGCGATCTGGGTCGATACGCGCCCCTCGCTGCTGCATCCGCGCGAATTCCTGGCCCTGGCCCGCCGCCTGCGCGAAGGCGGATTCGCGCGCATCTACGACCTGCAGACGTCCAGCCGGTCGTCCTGGTACTTCCACCTGTTCAACCGCTTCGCCCGGCCGGAATGGTCGGGCATCGCCGCGGGCTGCTCGCACCCCCATGCGAACCCCGAGCGCAACCACATGCACACGGTCGAGCGCCAGACCGAACAATTGCTGATGGCCGGCGTCTCGCCGGTGCCGGCCCCCGATTTCTCGTTCGCCCGCGCCGACTGGAAACAGTTCGGCACCGGACCGTCGTTCTGCCTGTTCGTCGCCGGCGGCTCGGCCCATCGCCCGGCCAAGCGCTGGCCGGTCGAACGCTTCGCCAAGCTGGCGCGCCTGCTGGCGCTGGACCATGTCCGGCCCGTCCTGCTGGGCGGCCCGGCCGAGGCCGAGGTCAACCAGCATATCGCATCGACCTGCCCCGAAGCCCTCGACCTGACCGGCCAGACCGACCTGTTCGCCATCGCCGAACTGGCCCGCCATGCCCGCGCCGCCGTCGGCAACGATACCGGGCCGATGCACCTGATCGCGGCCATCGGCTGCCCGTCGCTGGTGCTGTTCTCGGCCGAATCCGACCCGGCGCTGTGCGCCCCCCGCGGCCAGACCGTCAACATCCTGCGGCGCAAGGCCCTGGCCGACCTGGCGGTGGACGAGGTGGCCGCCGCCCTGCCGCTGAAACCGCCGCCGCACGCCCCCGCCCCGGCGAAAAAAAAGGGCCGCTGAACCGGCGGCCCCTGCAGCTTACGGCCTGAACCGCGTCAGCGGTATCCGCCGTCCATTGCCCAGCGACAGCACGGCCGTCCCGGTCGAGGTGAACTGCACCGCCACCGCCCCCAGATTGGCCATCGAGGTCGGCGCGGTATCCGAGGTGGCCGAGATCGGCGCGCCGCCGTGGTACAGCGCCATCGCACTTTCGAACAAGGCGGGCGTCGTCATCGGTCCGGTCGCGACATGCCAGTTGGCCTGGCCCTGATCGTCGTACATGTAGCCGATCAGATAGACGCTGTTCTGGCCCGACGCGGTCTTCTGCACCTCCATGAACCAGCCCCGCCCGCTTTCGGCGGCGTTCCACCACCAGCCGGTCTCGGCCGTACCGGCATCGCCCGCGGTCACGCCCGCCGGATTGGCAAAGGGGAAACGCGTGATCGGGACACTGGTGCCGTTGGGCAGGGTCAGCGTGCCCGCCGTGGCCGACGAAAACGACACGCCCAGCGTGCCGGCCGAACCCAGCACGACCGGCGGGCGATAGCCGCCGCTCAACGACTGGCCGTCGGCGAACTGCTGCAGCGTGCCGCTGCAATTGCCGGTCGAAGGCACATAGGCACAGGTCGAGACGTACCAGACCGGGGGGCGCGTCGGATCGGCGCCATAGATGAAGGTGCCGACGAACAGCGTGCCGGTGGACGGATTATATTCGATGCCATAACCGCGGCCGCCCTGGTCGGCATTCCACCACAGCCCGGTCTGCGGCACGGTGCCGGCCTGCGGTGCGGCCCCCGTGTCCGGATCCCACCAGTTGCCGGTCAGCGCGATCATCGACAGCATCTTCAGCGCGTCTTCGTAATAGCCGGCGCCGATCGCCCGGTTCTTCAGCCGGTTCCACAAGCCATCCAGGAATGCCTGGTCCTCGCCCGCCGCGGCGACCGCGACGGCAAAGGTCGCGGCGAAGCCGATCGAGGAATAATCGACCAGCGACTGCCCGTTCAGCGCATAGGGCCCGCGGGTGCGTTCGGCATCGCCGCCGGTCGACGTCTTCAGCCAGCGGGCAATCCGCGTCACCGCATCCTTGGCCCTGGCATCGCCGGTCTGCATGGCGTCGAGCGACAGCCGCCAGGGATCGCGCAGCGCGTTCCAGCCGTAATTGCCATCATTGCTGCCTTCCAGGAACCCGGCACTGGCCGGGCGCGGCGTGCCGTCCATGCCGACCGCGAAATCCGGCAGCAGGCCGGTGGCCGGGGCGTGGGACGCCTGCAGCGCCGAGACGATCTGATAGCTGCGATTGCGCACCGTGGTCCAGGTCGCATCGCCGGTCGCGGTGGCATAGGCACGGAAGAAGGCAGGAATCTGGTCCGAGGTCCGTGTCCCCATCGCGCGGGCTGAATCCCCCAGCGCCCAGTCGCCCAGCACGACGTGATAAAGGCTGGGATGCACGTTCCACTGCTTGATCGCCGCGATCGTCGCCCGCGCCTCGGCGGCGTAGTTGATCTCACCGCCCGAACCCCACTGCTTGTCGGCCAGCAGCAGCGCATAGGCGATGTCGAGGTCGCCGTCGGTCGCCGAACCGTCGCCCCAGCCGGTGATCATCCGGCAGTCGCGGGTGACGTTCCAGCCCATCAGGTAATTGCTGCGCGCCGACGGAAAGCTGCGGGTGAAACGATAGAAATCGTCGAACAGCGTCTGCGCCTCGGCGTCATGGCCGGCCATCAGGGCTGCCAGCAACAGGCCGTAGCCCATGCCCTCGGACACCGCCATCGTCGCGCCGTCGGGCGCGAATTCGACATAGCGCTTGCGGCTGCCGCAGGCGGATTTTACGTATTTCGCCTTCCAGGCATCGTATTGCTGGGCCACCACGGCATTGGTCGCGGCCGCCGTGCCGGAAGGCCTGAGGGCACCGTATTGCGGGGTGGTCGCCTGGGGAAACGGCCGCGCGGGCGCAGCCAGGGATGTTCCGGCCGCGGCCAGCCACAAGGCTGCCGCAAGGCCGATCGAAGCGCGTATCATTCTTCCTGTCCTTTGGTCTTATTTCCTGACGGGAAGAAATGTAGCCGGATGGCTTCAAGCCGGGCTGTGACAAGAATCGGTTTTTATTGACTTTTTATTTTTAGGAATTCAAGCATCAGGTCCAGCTGGGCCGCCAGCATCGTCTGGCCGCGATGCAGCGCACAGCCCCGGTCGGATGCGGCCGCCAGGAAGGCGGTGGTTTCCGGCTGCATGATGATCTCGGCCGCCACCATGCCCGATTTCAGGCCGGCGACATCGAGGGGCAGCGCGTCAGCGGGCTGCATGCCGAGCGAGGTGGCGTTGATCACGATGTCATGGTCCGCCGGGTCGGCCGTGCCGACCGCCACGGCCATGCCGGGCCACGCAGCGCGAACCCGCGCCGCCAAGTCCTCGGCCCGCGCGATACCACGGTTGTGCAGGGTCAGGCCCGCCGCGCCATGCTTGCCCAGCGCGAAGGCGATGCCCGACGCCGCCCCGCCCGCCCCCGCCATGAACACGCGCCGCCCGCGCGGGTCGTGCCTCGCCTGTTTCAACCCGGCGACGAACCCCTCGCCGTCGAACATGCTGCCGATCAGCCGGCCGTCGGGATCGCGGCGCAGGATGTTGCAGGCCCCGACCTGCGCGGCCTCAGGCTCGACCCGGTCCAGCAGGGGCAGGATCGTCTGCTTGTGCGGCATGGTGACCACCACGCCCTTCAGGCTGTGGATCGCGCGCAGGCCCGCCAGCACCGCCGCCAGCCCGTCGGGCGCGACATGCAGGGGCACCAGCACGGCATCGATGCCGCGCGACGCCAGCAGCGCGTTCATCAATTGCGGCGACCGGGCCTGGACGACCGGATCGCCGATGATGCCGAGGACGGCGGTACGCCCGGTTATCCCGCTCATTTCCAGGCCACCAGGATGGCGCCGGCCCCGATCAGGGCGATGCCGGCCCAGTTCGCCAGGGTCAGGCGTTCGCCCAGGAAGGTGACGCCGAAGATCGCCACCAGCACGACGCTGAGCTTGTCGATCGGCGCGACCTGGGCGGCCGGCCCCGACTGCAGCGCGCGGAAATAGCACAGCCAGGACGCGCCGGTCGCCAGCCCCGACAGCACCAGGAACAGCCAGTTGCGCGACGACAGCCCGTTGGGCGCCGCCAGCCGCCCCGTCGCGGCCAGCAGCCCGACCAGCGCGACCACCACCACCAGGGTGCGGATCAGCGTCGCCATGTCGGCGTCGATGCCGGCCACGCCGACCTTGGCCAGGATCGCGGTGGCCGCGGCGAACCCCGCCGAGGCCAGCGCCCAGAACAGCCATGGGGATGCGGAAAATGTCATGGTTGCCAGTTAAGGCTGCGATAAGCCGCGATGTCCACAGTGCCGGCCAACGGATGTGGAGGAAAACCCCGGATGGTCTGCCGCTGGCTGGCCGCAATGCTGTTCTTCGTGGCGTGCCTTTCCGGTGCCCGGGCCGAAACCGCGTTGCGGGCCGGCGTGTTCGAAGGCAGCCGCCAGCTGGCCCACGGCGACCATGGCCGGCCGCGCGGGCTGATCGCCGAACTGGGCGCGGCCGCCCTGGCCCGGCACGGCCACCACGTCCGCATCGTCGCCCTGCCGGCCGCCCGCATCGCGCATGAACTGGAAACCGGCGCGCTGGACCTGGCCTTTGCCGTGCCGACCACGCCCGATCGCGGCTGGCGCGTGCGGTTCAGCCGGCCGATCGTGGTCGCCTACGACATTCTGGTGGTGGCGCGGTCCCGCCCCTGGTCCTTCGCCGGGTGGCGCGACCTGGCGGGGCGGCGGATCGGCGGGGTGATCGGCCTGCGGTACCCCGCGCTGGAAACCGCCGGGGCGCTGATCGACCCCGAGCCCAGCCTGGCCATCGGCCTGGCCAAGCTGGATGCGGGGCGGCTGGATGCCGTGATCCTCGATTCGATCGACGGGCTGGCCCAGCTAAACGCGCTGGGTTACGCCCGTGACCTGCAGCCGCTCGACCTGGCCGTCGCGGCCAGCCCGCTGGGCCTGGCCCTGTCGCCGCGCCGCTTCACGGCCGACGATGCCGCCCGCCTGGACGACACGCTGACCGCCCTGATCACAGGCCCCGAGGGCGCCGCCCTGATGGCACGCTACGGCGGCAGCGGGCTTTACCGCAGCTATAGCCTGCCCGCCCCCGACCAGGTTTCGGCCGCCGGCCCCTGAGCGGGTCAGGCCGAGGTCGGCAACGCCGCCAGGCGCGGCACCGGCGACAGCAGGATGACCAGCAGCTGCAGCCCGAACCCCGCCAGCCCGACGGCGATCGCGGCATCCAGCCCCCAGACCGTGCCGATCGCGCCGCCCAGCAGCGCACCCAGGGGCCGCATGCCCGCGGTCGCCACCTGCTGGACCGCCGACACCCGGCCGATCAACGCATCGGGCACGATGGCCTGGCGCAGGCTGGTCTGGCCGATGGTCCATAACAGCGGCCCGAAACCGAACAGGAAGAACGCGGCCAGCAGCAGCACGATGCCGGCATCGGGCCCCGCCGCCGCGCCGGCCGCCATCACCACCGCGGCGGCTGCCGACAGGGCCGGCCCCACCACGATCATCGGCCCCAGTTTCAGCCGTGCCGCGATCAGCGGCGCAGCCAACGCCCCGGCCAGCATGCCGGCGCCCTGGGCGCCCAGCGTCATGCCGATCGCCTTGGCATCCATGCCGTAGCGGTCGAAGGCATACAGCACGAAAACCGACTGGATCACCCACCAGCTCAGGTTCCAGGCCATGGCGCAGCCCAGTATGGCGCGCAGCAGCGGGTGGTGGGCGGCAAAGGCCAGCCCCTCGGCCAGGGCCGCGCCGATCGGCTGGCGCAGGCCCGGGGCGCGGGCGGGCTGGGCCATCGACCGCCCCGCCAGCAGCCAGCAGGCCAAGGCGGATGTCAGCGCCGACAGGCCCAGCGCCAGTTCGGCCGATCCCCAGCCGACCACCAGCCCGGCCAGGCCCGGCCCCGCCGTCATCGTCACGGCACGGGCAAATTCCAGCCGCGCATTGGCCCGCGGCAGGTCGGGACGGTCGACGACCCCCGGCAGATAGGCCTGGGCGGCGACGCCGAACAAAACCGTCGTGGTCGACAAGAGGAACCCCAGCACCCCCAGCAGCGGCAACCCGACCCAGCCGGCCCAGGCCAGCAGCGGAAAGGCCAGCAACAGCAGCGCGCGCAGCCCTTCGGCACCCGCCATCAGTATCTGGCGCGGCCAGCGATCGGCCAGGATGCCGGCCGCCAGCGACAGGATCAGCCAGGGCAGGGTCTGGGCCGCACCCAGCATGCCCATTTCGCCGGCGCCGGCGCCCAGCGCCAGCGCCGCCATCAGCGGCAGCGCGGTCAGGGCCAGCTGCTCGGCCCCCTGCGCTGCCAGGGTCGCGAACCACAGTCGGTTGAAACGGGGGGACATGGCCTTGGGCTCTCCGCTGGTAATCGGTGTGATGACCGCTGGATCGCCCGGATCGGCCCCCTGTCGCTATCCGCTTTGCGCCGCAGCAATTCGCGGACGGGTTGACGAATCGGCCGGCGGGGGTCTTCTCTGTCGCCTGACCAAGCGATCAACTTTTTCCGGATGAATTTGCGATGACTGCGATCCCCGATCTCTCCGCCGTCGAGCTTGTCGATGCCTATCGGCGCAAGGCGCTGACGCCGCTGGAGGTGACGGAGGCGGTGATCCGCCATATCGACGCCCGTGAACCCCAGCTGTGCGCACTGTACGCCTATGATCCGGAAGCGGCGCTGGCGATGGCGCGCGCCTCGACCGAACGCTGGGCCAAGGGCGCGCCGATCGGGGCCGTCGACGGCGTGCCGACGACGATCAAGGAAAACATCGCGACCAAGGGCGTGCCCGTGCCGGTCGGCACCGCCGCGATGCCGCTGGTCCCCGCCGCGGCCGACGCGCCGCCCGCCGCCCGCCTGCGCGAGGCCGGGGCGGTGATCCTGGCCAAGACGACCATGCCCGACTACGGCATGCTGTCGTCGGGGCTGTCCAGCTTCCACAAGCTGGCGCGCAATCCCTGGGACATCACCAAGAACCCCGGCGGGTCGTCGGCCGGGGCCGGCACCGCCGCCGCGGCGGGTTACGGGCCCCTGCATGTCGGCACCGATATCGGCGGTTCGGTCCGCCTGCCGGCCGGCTGGTGCGGCCTGGTCGGACTTAAGCCGTCGAACGGCCGCATACCGATCGACCCGCCCTATGTCGGCCGCGTCGCCGGGCCGATGACCCGCTCGGTCGCCGATACCGCGCTGATGATGTCGGTCATGGCCCGGCCCGACTGGCGCGACGGGATGAGCCTGCCGCCGGCCGACATCGACTGGTCGGACCTGGAGATCGGCGACGGGCTGAAGGGCCTGCGCGTCGGCCTGATGATGGATATCGGCGCCGGCCAGGACCTGGATCCCGAGGTGCGCGAGGCCGTGACGGCAGCCGCGCGCGCCTTCGAGGCGGCGGGCGCGATCGTCACGCCGGTCAAGCCGGTCCTGACCCGCGCCATGCTGGACGGGCTGGACAAGTTCTGGCGGGCGCGCGCCTGGGCCGATGTCGAACCGCTGGACCAGGCGACGCGCGACAAGGTGCTGCCCTACATCTACGCCTGGGCGGCATCGGGCGCCGAGGTGTCGGGGCTGGAGGCCGTGCGCGGCTTCAACCGCGTGATGGAAATGAAGAAGGCGGCGGGCGTCCTGTTCCACGAGGTCGACGTCGTGCTGTCGCCCACCGCGCCGACCGCGTCCTACAATGCCGAATGGGCCTCACCGCTGAACGACCCGATGCGGCCGTTCGAACACATCGGCTATACCGTGGTCTGGAACATGTCCGAGAATCCGGCCGTGTCGGTCAATTGCGGCTTCACCTCGACCGGCCTGCCGATCGGCGTGCAGATCGTCGGCCAGCGCTTCGACGATCTCGGCGTGCTCAAGCTGGCACGCGCCTACGAAACCATGCGCCCGGCCCAGCGGCCCTGGCCGACGTTCTGACCATGTCGGTCGAGGACGCCAACGCCGCCCAGCTTGCCTCGCCATCCTATCGGCTGGCGGCGCTGGACCAGGATTTCCTGCTGGGCGATTCGATGCGGGGCGTGCGTTTCCTGCTGGAATACGCCAAGGCCGAGGAAGCCTTGCGCGCCTGGCGCATCCGGTCGACCATAGTCGTCTTCGGCAGCGCGCGTGTCGGCCCCGGACGAGGCCCGCGCGCCGAACGCTGGTACGAGGAGGCGCGGGCCTTCGGCCGCATCGCCTCGACCGAGGGCGGCGCGCTGCTGGACGACGGCGCCTATCGCGACCACGTCATCGCGACCGGCGGCGGCCCCGGCATCATGGAAGCCGCCAATCGCGGCGCGGTCGAGGCCGGGGCCTGCACCATCGGCTTCAACATCGTGCTGCCGCACGAACAGGTGCCCAACCCCTACACCACCCCGGCACTGACCTTCCGCTTCCACTATTTCGCCATGCGCAAGATGCACCTGGCGATGCGGGCCAGGGCGCTGGTCGTGTTCCCCGGCGGCTTCGGCACGCTGGACGAGATGTTCGAGGTGCTGACCCTGCGCCAGACGAAGAAGGCCGAACCGATCCCGACCGTGCTGGTCGACGAAGGCTACTGGCGGTCGGTGATCAATTTCGACGCGATGGTCGATGCCGGCATGATCGAGGCGGAGGATTGCCGCATGTTCGATTTTGCCGAAACCGGCGAACAGGCCTGGCAGATCCTGGCGGCCAAGGGGCTGTCGGCCCCCTGATCGCCGGAAAAAATTCCTCTACCACGTCGGTATCGCGGCCTGTGCCCATAAGCGCCATCATGGACTCGTGGCCATGCCTTACAGAGCCGATCGTCGCCCCGGCGCAGGCCGGGACGACGATCGGGGCTGTCCCAGCTCAGTGGATGGCGATGCGGTGCATCCGGCGCCGGGTCGGGTGGTAATCGTTGACGGCGTAGTGCTGGACGGCGCGGTTGTCCCAGATCGCGACCGAGCCGGGCTGCCAGCGCCAGCGCACCTGGTATTCCGGCACACGGGCCAGCGCCGTCAGATGGCGCAGCAGTGAATCGCTTTCGCTGCGCGTCACGCCGACGATTTCCTTGGTGTAGAACTCGTTGACGTAGAGGATGCGGCGGCCGTTCTCGGGGTGGGTGACCACCACGGGATGTTCCAGCGGCGGATAGGTCTGGCGCATCCGGGTATATTGCTGGGCCGCATCCGGCTTGGAATTCAGGCTGTCCATGATCTCGGGCGTTTCCCAGTTGTGGATCGCCTTGAGCCCGTCGATATAGTCGCGCAGCTTCGGGTCGATCGCCTGGTAGGCGGCGCTCATGCTGGACCACAGCGTGTCGCCGCCGGTCGGCGGCACCT
>Ga0206117_100647_pt1 | contig 29734 bp, 28 predicted proteins | sample 3A5Ametagenome_FD_177997 | JGI IMG/M metagenome (GOLD analysis project Ga0206117, IMG submission 177997) | Enriched microbial communities from leaf-cutter ant dump, University of Wisconsin, Madison, United States - 3A5A | ecosystem: Environmental > Terrestrial > Nest > Insects nest > Nest dump... | reverse complement strand
CGCACCTTCCTGTATTGAGGGCGCGGCCCTGCGGGTACCATTCGGTTCCCCGCATTTTCACCTCTCGCAATGGGGTTACCGCCCCTCAGGAAACGACGTCGGAAAATGGCTCGATTGGTGATGAAATTCGGCGGCACCTCCGTCGCCGATCTCGATAGGATCCGCAATGTCGCGGCCCACGTGAAGCGCGAGGTCGATGCCGGCCATCAGGTCGCCGTCGTCGTGTCGGCCATGGCCGGCAAGACGAACGAACTGGTCGCTCTTTGCCGTGGCGCCTCCGCCCTGCACGACGCCCGCGAATACGATGCCGTCGTGGCCTCGGGCGAGCAGGTCACCAGCGGTCTCCTCGCCATCACGCTGCAGGCGATGGGCGTCGATGCCCGCTCCTGGCAGGGCTGGCAGTTGCCGATCGTCACCGACGGCGCCCATGGCGCAGCGCGCATCCAGTCCATCGACGGTACGCGAGTCATCGAGCAGATGGAGGCCGGCCGCGTCGCCGTCGTCGCCGGTTTCCAGGGCATCGGCCCGGACGGACGCATTTCGACGCTCGGCCGCGGCGGCTCCGATACCTCGGCCGTCGCCATCGCCGCGGCGGTGAAGGCCGACCGCTGCGACATCTACACCGATGTCGACGGTGTCTACACCACCGACCCGCGCATCGTGCCGAAGGCGCGCCGTCTCGACAAGGTCTCCTTCGAGGAGATGCTGGAGATGGCCTCCCTCGGCTCCAAGGTACTTCAGGTGCGCTCCGTCGAGCTCGCCATGGTCCACAAGGTCCGCACCTTCGTGCGGTCGTCCTTCGAGGACCCCAACAACCCCAAGACCATGCCGAACGGCGACCCGTTCGGAACGCTCATTTGCGATGAGGACGAGATCGTGGAACAGGAAGTCGTCACCGGTATCGCCTACTCCAAGGACGAGGCGCAGATCTCCATCCGCCGCGTGCCGGACCAGCCGGGCGTCGCCGCCGCCGTGTTCGGACCGCTGGCCGACGCCAACGTCAACGTCGACATGATCGTCCAGAACATCTCCGCCGACGGGGCCGAGACCGACATCACCTTCACGCTGCCGGCCGCCGACTACGAGCGCGCCACCGGCGTGCTCAACGACAAGAAGGCCGAGATCGGCTACAAGACCTTCGAAGGCACCACCGGCATGTGCAAGGTGTCGGTGATCGGCGTCGGCATGCGCAGCCACGCCGGCGTCGCCGCCCAGGCCTTCAAGGCGCTGTCGGACAAGGGCATCAACATCCGGGCGATCACCACGTCGGAGATCAAGATCTCCGTCCTCATCGACGAAGCCTACACCGAGCTCGCCGTTCGCACCCTGCATTCGGTCTACGGGCTCGACAAGGCCTGACACGGCTAGCCGGCGCCGGAGAGGTCCCGGAGCCGACCGGTCCAGCTGGCGCGCTCACGCCGATTTGTCGAGCACTCACGGAAAAGGGCCTCGCCGGCCGAACGGCGAGGCCTTATCAACGTTCTGAAGCCGTCCGTTTTCCGGCAGCCGCCCGCAAGGAGACGCTGCCATATTGATGGCTTCAAGCCAGCCGCAAAAAGCGCTAGGGCTGGCAATATGGAGTGGATGAACCCGTCGGCCGGCCTGGCGCCGTTCCGGCCCGCGGGAGAGAGCAGGAAGCCGACGATGCGGGGAGGCCTTTCCGGACCGCGCGTTCTGCTCCGCCGCCTCCGCGAGGTGATGGCGGAGCCGATCAGCGCCCAGGAGCGACTGGACAAGATCGTCGTTACCATCGCGGCCAACATGGTCGCGGAGGTCTGTTCGCTCTACGTCCTGCGTGCAGACGGTGTGCTCGAACTGTTTGCCACCGAAGGCCTCAACCGCGACGCCGTCCACAAGGCCTCGCTCCGTGTCGGCCAGGGCCTCGTTGGCCTGATCGCCGCCGAGGCGGCGGTGCTCAACCTTGCCGACGCCCAGGAACATCCCGCCTTCTCCTACATTCCCGGCACCGACGAAGAAGCCTACCACTCCTTCCTCGGCGTGCCGATCCTGCGTTCGGGCCGGACGCTCGGCGTCCTGGTGGTGCAGAACCGCGTCCGCAAGACCTACTCCGAGGAGGAGGAAGAGGCGCTTCAGACCACCGGCATGATCATCGCCGAGATCATCGCCTCCGGCGAAGTGCTGGGCCTTGCCGCCGCCCAGCAGACGGTGCTCGACCTCAACCGCCCCATGCACGTGCCCGGCGTGGTGCTGTCGGACGGTGTCGGTCTCGGACATGTCGTGCTGCACGAGCCGCGCGTCGTCGTCACCAATTTCATCGCCGAGGATCCCGAGCAGGAAGTGAAGCGGCTCACCGCCGCCATCGCCAACCTGCGCCTCTCCATCGACGACATGATCGACAGCGGCGAGGTCGCCCATCACGGCGAGCATCGCGACGTGCTGGAAGCCTACCGCATGTTCGCCTACGACCGTGGCTGGACGCGGCGCATGGAAGAGGCGATCGTCCGCTCGGGCCTCTCCGCCGAGGCGGCGGTGGAGCGCGTGCAGTCCGACACCCGCGCCCGCATGCAGCGGCAGACCGACCCCTACCTGCTCGAACGCCTGCACGATTTCGACGACCTGACCTATCGCCTGCTGCGCGAGCTGATGGGCAAGGACAAGAACACCGAGCTGCCGGAGAACGCCATCGTCGTGGCGCGCTCGATGGGCGCTGCCGAACTGCTCGACTACGATCGGTCCAAGCTGCGCGGTCTCGTGCTCGAGGAAGGCACCTCGACCAGCCACGTGGCGATCGTCGCCCGCGCCCTGTCCATTCCGGCCGTCGGCCAGCTTGCCAACGTCGTGTCGCTGGCCGAGAACGGCGACAGCATCATCATCGACGGCGAAAGCGGCTACGTGCACCTGAGGCCGCCGGCCGACGTCGAGCAGGCCTACGTCACCAAGGTCCGCTTCCGCGCCCGCCGGCAGGAACGCTATCGCCAGTTGCGCTTCAAGGCGCCGGTGACGCTCGACGGCGTGCGCATCGCCCTCAACACCAATGCCGGCCTGCTGTTCGACCTGCCGCATTTCGACGAGTCGGGCGCCGACGGCATCGGCCTGTTCCGCACCGAACTGCAGTTCATGATCGCGCCGACCTTCCCCAAGCTGGGCCAGCAGGCGGAGCTCTATTCCAAGATTCTCGACGGCGCCACCGGCCGGCCGGTCACCTTCCGCACGCTGGACATCGGCGGCGACAAGGTGCTGCCCTACCTCACCCGCTCGGTGCAGGAAGAGAACCCGGCCATGGGCTGGCGGGCCATCCGCATCGGGCTCGACCGGACCGTCATTCTCAGGACGCAGATACGCGCCCTCCTCAAGGCGGCCGGTGGCCGCGAGCTGCGCGTCATGTTCCCGATGATCTCCACGGTCGACGAGTTCGTCCGGGCCAAGGAACTGGTGAAGGGCGAGCAGCGCTTCCTGGAGAAGCACGGCCACGCCCTGCCCTCGTCGCTGAAGCTCGGCGCCATGATCGAGGTACCGGCGCTGCTGTTCGAGCTCGACGAACTCCTGTCGGTGGTCGACTTCGTGTCGGTCGGAACCAATGACCTGTTCCAGTTCATGCTGGCCGTCGACCGCGGCAACGCCAAGGTGGCCCAGCGCTTCGATGCCCTAGCGCCGTCCTTCCTGCGTGCGCTCCGCACCATCGCCCGCAAGTCGGCCGAGTACGGCAAGCCGGCCACGCTGTGCGGCGAGCTGGCGGGAACGCCGCTGACCGCCATGGCGCTGATGGCCGTGGGCTTTCGGTCGATGTCCATGGCCGCCACTTCGGTCGGTCCCGTCAAGGATATGATCCGCTCGGTCAACCTCGGCGAGCTGGAAGCGCTGCTGGCGCCGGCTCTCAACCGTCCCGACGGCCCGCCGATCCGCAAGCTCCTGCAGGACTTCGCCGAATCGCGCGATATCCCGCTCAATTGACCCGGCTCCCGATCAAGGCTTCCGCCTAGGCATGACTCCCTTCGACGCTCGTCTCGAGGCCCTCCTCGACCGTTTCGCCATTCTTGAAGCGCGGCTTGCCGGCAACCCGGATGCCGACACCTTCGTGCGCCTGTCGCGCGACTACGCCGAACTGGAGCCGCTCATCGCCCGCATCCGCGCCCTGCGCGATGCCGATCGCGAGCTCAACGACATCGAGGCGATGCTGGCCGATCCCGCCACCGACCCGGACATGCGGGCGCTCGCCGAAGCCGAACGGCCCGAACTCGCCGACAAGGTCGAAGCGCTGCGGCAGGACGTTCGCATCGCCCTGCTGCCGCGCGACCGCGCCGACGACAAGAGCGCCATCCTGGAGGTGCGGGCCGGCACCGGCGGCGACGAAGCGGCGCTGTTCGCCGGTGACCTCTTCCGCATGTACCAGCGCTATGCCGAGACGCGCGGCTGGCGCGTCGAGATCATGAGCGTGTCGGAAGCCGAGCTTGGCGGCTACAAGGAAATCATCGCCTCGATCGACGGTGCCGGCGTCTACGCCCGGCTGAAGTTCGAGTCCGGCGTCCACCGGGTGCAGCGCGTGCCGGTTACCGAAAGCTCGGGCCGCATCCACACCTCGGCGGCCACCGTGGCGGTGTTGCCGGAGGCCGAGGAAGTGGACATCGCCATCAACGAGAGCGATCTCCGCGTCGACACCTTCCGTTCGTCCGGCGCCGGCGGCCAGCACGTCAACACCACCGACAGCGCCATCCGCATCACCCACATCCCTACCGGCATCGCCGTCGCCTGCCAGGAGGAGCGGTCTCAGCACAAGAACCGCGCCAAGGCGATGAAACTGCTGCGCGCCCGCCTCTACGAGATCGAGCGCGACAAGGCCGACAGTGCCCGCGCCGCCGACCGGCGCGGCCAGGTGGGCTCCGGCGACCGCTCCGAGCGCATCCGCACCTACAATTTCCCGCAAGGGCGCGTCACCGATCACCGGATCAACCTGACGCTCTACAAGCTGCCGCAAGTGATGGAGGGCGATCTCGACGATGTCGTCGACGCGCTGATCACCGATCATCAGGCCAAGTTGCTGGCCGAAGCGGAAGCATGACCGGCCTTCCGACCCTTGCCAACCTGCTCGGCGACGCCCGCAAGCGCCTGACGGCGGCCGGCGTCGACACGGCGGCGATCGACGCCCGTCTGCTCGTCGAGGCGGCCACCGGCGCCAGCCGGCTCGACCTTCTCGCCGCCACCGACCGCACCGTCGCGGCCGATGCCGCCGCCCGCCTCGATGGTTGGGTGGAGCGTCGCGCCGCCGGCGAGCCGGTCGGCCGCATTCTCGGCACCGCATCCTTCTACGGCTTCGAGTTCGCGCTCGGTCCGGACACGCTGGAGCCGCGCCCCGACACCGAGACGCTGGTCGAAGTGGCGCTGGCCGCCGTCCGCTCGGGCCGCATTCCCGGCGCCTCGACCGATGGCGCGGGGCTTCGCCTGCTCGATCTCGGCACCGGCACGGGCGCCATCGTCGTGGCGCTGCTCGCCAAGATGCCCGGGGCAAGCGGCATCGCCACGGATCTGTCGCCCGGCGCCCTGGACGTCGCCAGGAAGAATGCCGCCCGCAACGGTGTCGGCGGTCGGCTGGATTTCGCCGTCGGCGATTTCTTCGCCCCGGTCACCGGCAGCTTCGGTCTCATCGTCTCCAACCCGCCCTACATCGCCAGCGACGTCATCGCCGGCCTCGACCGCGAAGTGCGCCTGCACGACCCACGGCTTGCTCTCGACGGCGGTCCCGACGGGCTCGACGCCTACCGCGCCATCCTCGCCGGCATCGGCGATCATCTCGCAGCCGGGGGCTTGCTGGCCGTCGAAATCGGCTGGGATCAGGGCGACGCAGTCGCTGCGTTGTTCAGGACGGCAGGACTGATGGAAATCGAAGTCCACCGCGACCTTGGCGGCCGCGAACGGGTGGTCTCGGGCCGGCGCGGTATGCAATTTGACTGAAATTCCCTCGCTTTATTGACCTTGAAGCCAAAATTCAGCTTGGAAAGTCGCATCGAAGCAGCTAGGGTCCTTCCCTAGAGAATCGGCTGTATTTGACGTCACCGTCGAAAAGCCGTATTCGGGAGGCATGACCTCTTGCCTTGGCGGATGAGCAGTCGGAGCTCGCTCACACAGTCCGGTTGCCGGCAGAGCCAAGGCGTGGGCCACGATCCCGCTCAGACCCGTTCTCGATACGATCAAACGTAGAGGATGCTGAGGCGACACCGTCATGGGCTGTAAGCGCCCGAGCTGACGGTCGTTCTTGATGGATGATGTGTTTGCACCAGGCGCCGCGACTTCGCCGGTCCCTTTTGGGAAGCCGGCAGTCAACGAGACCCGCGGCCTCGCGCCTCGTGCTTTTTTGACCCGCGAAGGCAAGAGATAGCGGACATATGAGGCAGAACCAGCAGAACAAGCAACGGATGCGCGGCCGGCCCAACCGCAAGGCTCCCAATCCGCTGACCCGGTCGTTTGATTCCAACGGCCCGGACATCAAGATCAGAGGCACCGCCCTTCACATCGCCGAAAAGTACACGCAGCTCGCTCGCGACGCGTCGTCGGCCGGTGACCGGGTGATGGCGGAGAATTACCTCCAGCACGCCGAACATTATTACCGCATCATCGCCGCCGCGCAGGCCGCGCAGGCCGCCGCCGCGCAGGGACGCGAGGACGACAGCGAGGACGACGATTTCGAGCCGATCGGCTCCGACCGCTTCGAGCCGCGCCAGATCGAAATCCGCCAGCCCGGCCAGTTCGACAACAACAATAACAATAACAACAATCGCCAGCCGAACGAGCAGCGTGAGCCGCGCGAGCAACGCGAAGGCGGCTACCAGAACCGCGACGGTCAGCAGCGCGATTACAATCGCAACGGCGACAACCGCAATAACGGCGACGGCAATCGCAACGGCGACGGCAATCGCAACGGCGACGGCAATCGCAACAATGGCGACAACGGCGACCGCCAGCAGCAGGATCGCAACGAGTACCGCCGCGACCGCCGCCAGCGCTTCGACCGCTTCGGCCGCGACAATCGCGGCGACCGCCAGGGGCAGAACCAGGACAACCGTGGCGGCGAGCGCCAGCCGCAGCCGGCCATGGTGCCGACGCTGGCCGATGCGCCCCAGCCCGACGTCAGCTTCCCCGATTCGCCGCAGCCCGTCGTCCGTGCCGAGCGCGAGCCGCGTCCGGCGCCGGCCGCTGCCGAGGCCGGTCTGCCCGCCTTCCTTCTCGACCGCCAGCCGCGCCCGTCCGAGCCCGCCCCGGTGGCGGTGGCCGAGCGCCCCGCGCCTGCACCGGCAGTGGAACGCCCCGCTCCGGTTGCCGAGCGCCCCGCCGCCGAACCGGTCCGCGAGCCGTCGCCGGAACCGGTAGCCGCCGCGCCGGCCGAGGCGGGAGCCGAGGACGAAGCGCCGCGCAAGCGCGTTCCGCGCCGTCGCGCCACCACCATCGGCACCCCGATCGCCTCGACCACCCGCCCGCGCACCCGCCGCGCCAAGGCGACGACCGAAGGCAGCAACGAGGGCGGCGAAGGCTGAGCCGACGCAACTGCCGAACAGGACGTCCCAAGGACCGCGTCGTCGCCGACGCGGTCCTTTTCGTTTCGGGGGTGGGCGATGCGACGCCGCATGCAAAAAGGGCGGCGCCGCATGGCACCGCCCTTTCCGTAGGTTCCCGAAACTTGGCTCAGGCCGCCGCGTCGCGCGACCGCTCGCGCTTGCGCTCGATCGGATCGAGCGTCGTCTTCCTGAGGCGGATCGACTTGGGCGTCACCTCGACCAGTTCGTCTTCCTGGATCCAGGCCAGCGCCCGCTCCAGCGTCATGCGGATCGGCGGCGTCAGGCGCACGGCCTCATCCTTGCCGGCCGAGCGGACGTTGGTCAGCTTCTTGCCCTTGAGGACGTTGACTTCGAGGTCGTTCTCGCGGGTGTGCTCGCCGACGATCATGCCCTGGTAGACCTTCCAGCCCGGCTCGATCATCATCGGGCCGCGATCCTCGAGGTTCCACAGCGCATAGGCGACGGCCTCGCCGATGTCGTTGGAGATCAGCACGCCATTGCGCCGGCCGGGCAGTTCGCCCTTGTGCGGCTGGTAGTCGTGGAACAGACGGTTCATCACCGCCGTGCCGCGCGTGTCGGTCAGGAGCTCCGACTGGTAGCCGATCAGGCCGCGCGTCGGCGCGAAGAACACCAGGCGCAGGCGGTTGCCGCCGGACGGGCGCATCTCCACCATGTCGGCCTTGCGCTCGCTCATCTTCTGCACGACGACCGAGGAGTATTCCTCGTCGACGTCGATCACCACTTCCTCGATCGGCTCCAGCGTCTCGCCGGTCGTCTCGTCCTTGCGGAAGACGACGCGCGGACGCGACACGGCCAGTTCGAAGCCTTCGCGGCGCATGGTCTCGATCAGCACGGCGAGCTGCAACTCGCCACGGCCGGAGACGAAGAACGAGTCCTTCTCGGTGCTTTCCTCGATCTTCAGGGCAACGTTGCCCTCCGCCTCGCGCAGCAGGCGATCGCGGATCATACGGCTCGTCACCTTGTCGCCCTCGGTGCCGGCGAGCGGCGAGTTGTTGACGAGGAAGGTCATGGTCACGGTCGGCGGATCGATCGGCTGGGCGTGCAGCGGCTCGGTCACTTCCAGCGCGCAGAAGGTTTCGGCCACCGTGCCCTTGGTCAGGCCGGCGATTGCCACGATGTCACCGGCTTCGCCGAGGTCGATCGCCGTGCGCTCGAGGCCACGGAAGGCGAGGAGCTTGGAGACGCGCCCCTGGTCGACGACGTTGCCGTCCTGGTCGAGCACCTTGATGGTCTGGTTGGTCTTCACCGAGCCCGACGTGATGCGGCCGGTGACAAGGCGTCCGAGGAATGGGTTGGCTTCGAGCAGCGTGCCGATCATGCGGAACGGCGCGTCCTTCTCGACGTGCGGCGGCTCGACGTGGCGCAGAACCAGATCGAACAGCGGCGTCATGCCTTCGGCTTCGTTGCCTTCCGGGGAGGTCGAGAACCAGCCATTGCGGCCCGAGCCGTAAAGGATCGGGAAGTCGAGCTGCTCTTCGGTGGCGTCGAGGTTGGCGAACAGGTCGAACACCTCGTCCACCACCTCGTGGATGCGGGCATCCTGGCGATCGACCTTGTTGATGGCGACGATCGGCTTCAGGCCAACCTTCAGCGCCTTGCCGACCACGAACTTGGTCTGCGGCATCGGCCCCTCGGCGGCGTCGACCAGCACGATGGCACCGTCCACCATGTTGAGGATACGCTCAACCTCGCCACCGAAGTCGGCGTGGCCGGGGGTATCGACGATGTTGATCCGCACGCCATGCCAGACCACCGAAGTCGCCTTGGCAAGGATGGTGATGCCGCGCTCCTTCTCGAGGTCATTGGAGTCCATCACGCGCTCGGCGACCTTCTGGTTCTCGCGATAGGTGCCGGATTGCTTCAGAAGCTCGTCGACCAGGGTCGTCTTGCCATGGTCGACGTGCGCGATGATGGCGATGTTGCGCATTTGCATGGGCGTACTCGGTTGGGAAAAGACAGACGGCCCGAAGCGAACCTCCGGACCGTCATTCTGGCGCGCACTATACAAATGAATGTGACGGTAGCAAGAAAAACCTGATTATTGCGCCGATCATCAGCCATGCAAAGCGCGGCGACACTTAACAGCGCCTGCCGGTCTCTGCTAAAAGCGCCGCCTTCGGCCCTCATTTCCGGATGTTCCATGCAGCATGCCCCGATGACCGAGCGTCACGTCGCGGCGATCGGCTCACTCCTCATCGCACTCGGGCCGGTTTCGCTTGCCCTCTACACGCCAGCCATGCCGGAACTGGTCGCCGACTTCGCCACGACCTATCCGGCGGTGAAGGCGACGCTTGCCGCCTATTTCGCGGGCTTCGCGCTGGCCCAACTGATCTGCGGCCCGCTGTCCGACGCCTACGGCCGCCGCCCGGCCGCCCTGGCCTTCCTGGCGCTCTACGCGCTCGGCTCGGTTGGCGCCGTGCTAGCACCCACCATTCACGCGCTGACGGCCGCCCGCCTCGTGCAAGGCGTCGGCGCCGCCGTGGGCATCTCGGTTGCCCGCGCCATCGTTCGCGACAACTTCACCGGCGAACAGTCGTCGCGGGTGATGAACACCATCGGCATCTTCCTCGCCATCGGTCCGGCCGTGGCGCCAACGCTCGGCAGCCTCGCCATGCTGGCTTTCGACTGGCGGGCGATCTTCGTGCTGATGGTGATCTATGGCGGCGTTCTCCTCGTCGCCGTCCATCGCTTCCTGCCGGAGACCAACCGAACGCCCGATCCCGCGCGCGCCAGCCCATCGGGCCTCCTGCGCGCCTATGCCGCTCTGGCCGGCGACCGCCGCTTCCTGTTTCCGGCCCTCATGATGGGGTTGGTATTCGGCGGCTTCTACTCGCTGAGCTCGACGCTGCCCTTCCTGCTGATCGACACCGCCGGCCTCAGCCCGCAGGCCTTCGGCTTCGGCATGCTGGCCCAGACAGGCGCCTACATCCTCGGCGGCATCTTCACCAAGGCGCTGCTGAAACACGTTCCGGCCCGCGACCTGGTGCTGCCCGGTCTCATGCTCGCCACCGCCGGCGCGCTGACGATGACCGTGTCGATCGCCCTCTTCCCGCCGTCCTACATCACCGTGATGGCGCCGGTCGCCGTGTTCGCCTTCGCACTGGCCATGGTGACGCCCGACCTGACCACCCGCGCCATGGCCGACTTTCCCGAGAAGGCCGGGGCGGCGGCGGCCCTGCTCGGCTTTGCGCAGATGGGCAGCGGATTCGTCGACTCCGGCACCGTGGCGCTGATCGGCTCGCCGCCGATCGCCTTCGCCACGGTGATCCCAACCGTCACGCTCGCCGCGCTGCTGCTCGGGTTCGTCGAACGGGAGCCCGGCTGATCGCCTCAGGCGCGGCGGAAACCCAGAAGGCCCGGCGCCGAATGCCAGAAGGCTTGCACGGCAAAGCCCATGAACAACAACCCTGAGCCCCTGACGATGGCGAGTTCGTGCGCCCGGTAGAAACGGCGCACCGCGCCGGCGCCGATGATGGTGATCATCACCACGTCGGCGACGAGGAAGCCGAGGAAAGATGCGGCGATGAGTGCCGGCAGGCTCGAGAAGGACAGCGTGTCGGCAACGCCGCCGACCAGCGCCGTGAATGTGGCGAGCGCCACCGGATACCCCTTGGGATTGGTGAGGCCGAAGATCAGCCCGCGCCGGAACGGCCGCTCCACCATCATCACCGCCCGCCCGTCGCCGTTCGGCCGGGCACGGAAGGCGCGCCAGCCGATGAAGGCAAGGTAGGCGCCGCAGACGCAGCCGAGCAGATCGAACACCATCGGCCCCACCACATGGGCGCCGACCAGCGCGATCAGCGCAAGACTGGTCCACAAGGTGTCGCCGGCTAGGTGCCCGACGATGAAGCGGGCGCCGGCGCCCCGCCCCTGCCCGGCGCCGATGCCGAGGAGCGCGATGAAGGCCGGGCCGGGAATGACGACATAGAGAAAGGCGGCGACGAAGGCCGAAAGAAGAAGCGAAAGCGGCATGGAAGACGACGAGCCCTCTGGCGGGAGACGGCGGAGCTTCCCGCAATTTCGCGTGCCGCGCAATCGCCGCCGTGCCGATAAGCTGGGCAACGGCATAGGCATTCCTATCATCGCTGCTTTGCGCCAACTCGCGTTATTTTCGTCAATGCGTTTTACCCGCAATTAATCGGCGAAGGCGATGCTTGAACCGATGAAAGCCGGTCCTGGAGGAGACGGCGCGCCAACTGCGGCGCGACGCGGGGTCGGTTCACCCGGGGAGCGTTCAAATGCCAAAGCTCAGGCTCAAGGGATTCGCGATCGGTTCGCGATTCCGCATCGCCACGAAGGTGTTCGCCTTCGGACTGTTCTCGCTCTTGGGTCTCGCCGTGATCGGCGGGCTCTATATGACGCAGGACATCAACGCCAACGCCTATCGCCAGCGCGCCGCCAGCGCCCGCATCAACGCCGACCTCGCCGGCACGCTGCAAACCACCATGTTGCAGCTTCGCCGCTCCGAGATCGAATTCCTGTTCACCGGCAACGAACGCTATTCCGGCCTGCATGGCGACCTGACGCGCATGACCGGTTCGACCATCCAGCAGCTCGAAACGCGCATCAAGGCGACCGACCCGGCCAAGGCGGGCAACGTCGCCCAGATCAGGACCGGCCTCGAGGAATACGGCTCTTCCTTCAAGGCCATCCTCGATATCAAGAAGCAGCTCGGGCTCTACCCGCAGCAGGGCGTCAACGGAGCGCTCCTGAAGTCCAGCCAGGCGGTGACCGATCTCTTCGCCGCCAACCCGTCGCCGGAACTCGCGGCGTTGTTCGCGACCATGCGGACCCAGGAAAAGGACTTCATGCTGAAGAGCGATCCGCAGGCCTTCACGGCCTTTGGCAAGACCTCCATGGACTTCACCCGCGCGCTGGCGCGCAGCACGCTCGGCGCCGATGCCAAGGCCGCGCTCGGCAAGGCGATCGAGGAATACACCGCCAACGTCGGCCAATGGGTGGCGCTGCAGCAGAAGTTCCTCAGCATCTACGAACAGCTCTCCAACGGCTACAAGGCGCTGGAACCGCAGCTCGACAACCTGGTCTCGATGATTCGCAGCGTCGACACGGCCGCTTCGACCTCGGAAATCCGCGCCCGCCGCGACGCCCGCGACCAGCTCATGCTGGTCTTCGGCGCCATCATGGCGATGACGCTGGTGTTCGGCTGGCTGCTGGCCCGCGGCATCGTCAAGCCGATCGGCCGCATCACCGCCGCCATGAAGGCGATCGCCGCCGGCGACCGCGACGTGGTCATTCCCTACGCCGATCACCGCAACGAGGTCGGCGACATGGCACGGACGCTCGACGTGTTCGCCAAGAGCCTGTCGGAAACCGAACGGCTCCGGGCCGAACAGGGCGAAACCGATCGCCTGGTCGCCGAACGCCAGCTTCAGGAACGGCAGGCGCTGGCCGACGCCTTCCAGTCGACCATGGGCGCGCTGGCCGATCGCTTCGCCCGCTCGTCCGCCGAAGTGGCGGAAGCCGCCCGCGAACTGTCGGAAACCGCCGACGCCACCTCCGGTCGGGCTCAGTCGGTGACCGGTGCCGCCGAGACGGCCGCCTCCAACGTGCAGACCGTGGCGGCCGGCACCGAGGAACTCACCGCCTCGATTCGCGAGATCAACGTGCAGGTCTCGAAATCGGCCGGCGTCGCCGAAGAAGCCGCCGCCGAAGCGTCCCGCACCGAGACCAAGGTGCGGGCCCTGACCGACGCCGCTGTCCGCATCGGCGACGTGGTCAACCTCATCCGGGCCATCGCCGAACAGACCAACCTCCTCGCGCTCAACGCCACTATCGAGGCGGCGCGGGCCGGCGACGCCGGCAAGGGCTTCGCGGTCGTCGCCTCGGAAGTGAAGCAGCTCGCCGCCCAGACGGCGAAGGCCACCGACGAGATCGGCTCCAAGATCGGCGAGATCCAGGAAGCGACCAACGAGACGGTGACGGCCATCGGCCGCATCACCTCGACCATCTCGATGATCCGCGAGGTTACCGCCTCGATCGCCGGGGCCGTCGAGGAACAGGGTGCCGCCACCGACGAGATCGCCCAGAACACCCAGCGGGCCGCCGAAGGCACGCAGACGGTGACCGGCTCGATCGCCGGCGTCGGGGAAGCCGCCGAACTGACCGGCCGCGCCTCGACCCACCTGATGGCCCTGTCGGGCGACCTGGAACACCAGTCCGCCGACCTTCAGAGCGAAGTGAGCAAGTTCGTGGAAAGCCTGCGCGCGGCGTAAATAAATCTTATTATGTATCAGTTATCGCCGCCACGAAACTGGCGGCGATAAAGAAGCTCGGCGTTGACCCCACGTTCGAAGGGTATTCTGATAGGCGCGACAAGTGTTTACGGCAGGCTGTGAAGCACAGCACTTTCTTGTCGGTTCGAGCTCTCCCCAGGCGGCAACTGGACTCCGTACGGAGCGGAAATCTACCGCTTGAAGGAAAATCCAGTCCGCGCGATACTTATTATTAGTAGACTGGTGGCGTCTGGAGCGCCCAAACATGTTGACGGCATTAGTAACTGTTTTATCTACGTTTATTTTCTCGGGGGTGCTCGCCTCTCGCTTTACCCACATGTGGCAGCGACAAAGCTGGCTGTTGCAACAGCGAATAATTGATAGAGAGAACGAAATTAGGATTCTAAGAGAATTGGTTGAACGCTTTTCAACTCTGGCCGGAAAGCGTCAGCATAAAATGTTACGTCTTGCCCTTGCGCTTAAGTCGCAAGACAATCGACTAGTCGAGAAACGATCAGCAGAGCATGATGAGATATCCGAAGAATGGAATTCAAATATAATATACTTATACTCAAATATAACAATGTATATTGACTTTTATTACACAAAAGAACTCGAGGCAATACAGGAGAAGTTCGTTTATATTGGAAACAGAATGTCGCAGGTAGGGAAGTTACCGCCGGGAGCATCGAGAAACAAAGAACTAAATGAAATCATAAACGCCCTAAATGGACTACAGGGATCTCTTGGCACCTTGCAGAAAAAATTAATTCGCGTAATTTTTGAAAAGAAAAAAGAAATATACGCAGAAATAGAAATCACTGAGAGCAACCTAGACCGCATCCCAACGTGGAAGCTTTTCAAATCGCTGTTTGAAAGACGGGTAAAGAGCGAGGAGATAACCTGATCGCCTAGAAATTTTAGCGAGCCACTTGTCATCTGGAGCGAGAGGACGAGGATAAACTAGCATAGAAGCGATTATGGCTGCGCCTACGATATCAACTCCATACGTTGAGACGCCCAGCGCATTTACAGACGCTTTATTTACCCCATAGAGTCCAGATCCGAAGTAGGCAATTGATAAGTAGCTACGCAATATTTGTATTTTTGAATATTTGTATTGTATTATCCTAGCCAACAACATCTCATATAACTTCCTCCGAACTGATTTTTCGTAAAATCCCGTCGCCGTTCTTACAAACTGCATGTCAATTGTGCTAGCTCCCCCATGAATGCGAAGCCTCAGAAAACCCAACAATACTCTAGCGATAGACTTCCAGTCTATACCGTTATGACGAAAATACCTTCTATCTTCTGATATCAGGACCATAACCTCTATTATATCTAGCTGATCTGGAAAATCTGCCCATGGCGTAATGCACCGATCTATCTTCAGAAGATCGAGATGAATGCGAACGAGAAGCCGTCGAGGAAAAGGTGCACGAAACGGGCTAGTTCTGCGAGGCATTTTGCAAGCTTGACCTACGTTGCCTGAATTTACGAAAGAATACCAGACACGGGTCACAGACGAAACCTATTCACGACGACGCGCAGTTATCCTTTCCGGCCAAAAAGGAACCCAACGGACACACCGTTGGGTTCCCTCATAGTGTTAGGAAACAAGCGGCTCAGCCGCGATCGCGCTTGGCGAGCGTGCGCAGGCGCAGCGCGTTGAGCTTGATGAAGCCGGCGGCGTCCTTCTGGTCGTATGCGCCCTGGTCGTCCTCGAAGGTGACCAGCGTCGACGAATAGAGCGTCTTCGGCGAAGAGCGGCCGGTGACGATGACGTTGCCCTTGTAGAGCTTCAGCGTCACTTCGCCCTCGACGTTCTCCTGGCTCTTGTCGATCAGCGCCTGCAGCATGTAGCGCTCGGGGGCGAACCAGAAGCCGTAGTAGATGAGCTCCGCGTAGCGCGGCATCAGCTCGTCCTTCAGGTGGGCGGCGCCCCGGTCGAGCGTGATGCTTTCGATCGCCCGGTGGGCGGTGAGCAGGATGGTGCCGCCGGGGGTCTCGTAGACGCCGCGCGACTTCATGCCGACGAAGCGGTTCTCGACGAGGTCGAGGCGGCCGATGCCGTTGTCATGGCCGTACTTGTTGAGCGCCGTCAGCAGTTCGGCCGGGCTCATGCGCTTGCCGTTGATCGAGACGGCGTCGCCCTTCTCGAAACCAATGGTGATGAGGGTCGGCTTGTCCGGCGCGTCCTCCGGCGAGATGGTGCGCATGTGGACGTATTCGGGCGCCGCCTGCGACGGATCCTCCAGCACCTTGCCCTCGGAGGACGAGTGCAACAGGTTGGCGTCGACCGAGAAGGGCGCCTCGCCCTTCTTGTCCTTGGCGATCGGGATCTGATGCTTCTCGGCGAAATCGATCAGGTCGGTGCGGCTCTTGAACGACCAGTCGCGCCAGGGGGCGATAATCTTGATGTCCGGATTGAGCGCGTAGGCGGAAAGCTCGAAGCGCACCTGGTCGTTGCCCTTGCCGGTCGCGCCATGAGCGATGGCATCGGCGCCGGTCTTCTTGGCGATGTCGATCAAATGCTTGGAGATCAGCGGGCGGGCGATCGACGTGCCGAGCAGGTAGACGCCCTCGTAGACGGCGTTGGCGCGGAACATCGGGAAGACGAAGTCGCGGACGAACTCCTCCCGCACGTCCTCAATGAAGATCTCCTTGATGCCCAGCATCTCGGCCTTCTTGCGGGCCGGCTCGAGATCGCCGTCGCCCTGGCCGAGATCGGCGGTGAAGGTGACCACTTCGGCGCCGAGTTCGGTCTGCAGCCACTTGAGGATGATCGACGTGTCGAGACCACCGGAATAGGCCAGCACGACTTTCTTGACTTCGCCCTTTTTCATGGAAACTCCGTGGAGGTGAAAGCCGCGGCGGTCGGTGGGAGGCTGGCCGGCGGCTCAAAATGATCGCCGGCAATTTAACCGACTATGACAGCCGTGCAAGGCTGGAGATTCGTCATTTGTCGGCCATGATCGCAGCTGATAAACCGGCCACCCAACTAGCCGAGCCGAGCCAAGCATGACCGAGCCCCGCCTGACTTCCGACCGCGACTGGACGAAGCTGACCCTTCTGGTCATCGCCGCCTTCCTGGCCCTCCGCCTCATCGCCCTCTTCCTGAGCGGTTTCGAGCTCACCTACGACGAGGCCCAGTATTGGGCCTGGTCCCGCAGCCTCGCCTTCGGCTACTTCACGAAGCCCGGCCTCATCGCCTGGCTGATCCGCGGCACGACCGAGGTCTGCGGCAACGGCGTCGCCTGCGTGCGGGCTCCGGCGCCGATCCTGCACGCGGCGGCCGCCTGGTTCGTCTTTCTCGCCGCCCGCCGGCTCTACGATTCCCGTGTCGGCTTCTGGAGCGCCCTCGCCTATGTGGCGATGCCGGCCGTCAGCCTGTCGTCGCTGATTCTCAACACGGACGTGCCGCTGCTGTTCTTCTGGTGCGTCGGCCTGCATGCGACGGTCCTGTTCGTCGAAAGACCCTCGCTCTCCCGTGCCCTCTACCTCGCCGGCACCGTCGCCATCGGCCTCAACGCCAAGTACGCGATGATCTACCTGCCGGCCTCGCTGCTGGTCTATTTCCTGGTGGCGGCCGACCGACGCCCGCTCTTGCGGAGCGGAGCCACCTGGGTGGCACTCCTCGGCGGCCTCGCCGGCTTCCTGCCAAATCTCATCTGGAACGCCCAGAACGGCTTCGTCACCTTCCACCACACCGGCGACAACGCCGGCTGGGAAGCGATCGGCTTCAAGCTCGGCAAGATCTTCGAGTATCTCGGCGGGCAGACCGCCATCCCCGGACCGATCCTGTTCGCCGTGGCCGTCCTCGCCGCGATTCTCGGCTGGCGCTCGACCAAACCGGCGGCCGACCGGCTGATGATGTGGCTGAGCCTGCCGATTCTGATCGTCATCGGCGTCAACGCCGCCTTCGCCAAGCTGCACGGCAACTGGGCAGCGACGGCCTTCCCCGCCCTCGTCATCTTCGCCAGCGCCGTGCTCGTCGAGGGTCGCTGGCGCGTCCTGCTAAAACTGTCGGCGGCCATCAACACGGCGGCGGCCGTCGCCCTCGCCATCGGCACCAGCCTCGTCGGCCACGTGGCGCTGCCACAAAAGCCGGCGCAGCTCCACCGGCTGCTGAACTGGTCGGACTACGGCGAAAAGCTCGTCGCCGCCGCCCGGGCGGCCGGCACCGGCACCGTCGTCACCGTCGGGCGGCCGATGAGCTCGGAAACGATCTATGAGCTGCGCGACAGCGGACTTGTCGTTCGCGCCTATGTCGCCCCCGGCGCCGCGCCGGCCGATCAGTTCGAGATGACCATACCCTATGATCCCGCCGTGCACGGGCCGGCGCTTCTGGTCACCGAGGTCGACCCGGCAACGCTCGGCATCGCGCCGGAGCGCATCGAACCTCTCGGTGCCCTCCAGACCCGTATCTTCACGGCGAGGGATGGCCGCATGCCGATCTACAGGATCGACCGTTGACAGTGGGGACTCCGGTTCCCATTTCGACCCCATGCGCAAAGCCCATTACCCCGACCCCGAAATCATCGGCCCGGCCGAAGGCCACGAGGCCCGCGTCCGCTCGCGATTCTGGAAGACGGTGAGGAAGGCGGTCGCCTCCATTCCCTTCATCGACGAGGTCGTGGCTGCCTATTACTGCGCCCTCGACCCGGAAACGCCGGCATCGGTGCGCGCGACGATCTTCGCCGCGCTCGCCTACTTCGTGGTACCGCTCGACATCGTGCCGGACTTCGTACTCGGCCTCGGTTTTTCCGACGACATCACCGTGCTCGTCACGGCGATCGGCCTGGTTCGCCGCAACATCGGCGAGCGGCACCGCCTCGCGGCCCGCGCCGCACTCGACCGTCTGGCGGCCGAAAAGACCGGATAACTCCCGGAAGCACAACGGCAATGGACTGCCGGCCGCATTGTCGCCCGATTTCCGGCCAAGCCTCGCGCCGCGACAACGTGAAGCGTCCATGGTTGCCCTTGTCCGACAGATCGATACGCCGGAGCAACACTTTGGTAACCATGACGCCTTAACGTTTCCCAAGGCTTCATGCGGACCGCTTCGGTGGGCGCATCCGTGTCCCACGACAAGACCCAAGGTGATTAGATGACGAACGCACGCACCCTCGGCTTGGCCGTCGCACTGCTGCTCGGCGCGACGACCCTCGCTGGCGCCCAGCAGCAGCAGACCAAGGCGCCCACGCCGCTCCAGACGTTCGAGCGCTGGGCCACCTACACCTACAACAATGCCGGCGCCAAGGTTTGCTATGCCGCGACCCAGCCGAGCGAGACTCAGCCGCAGGGCGTCAACCGCGATCCGGTGTTCATGTTCATCACCAATCGCCCGAAGGAAGGCGTCAAGCACGAGATTTCCGTGATCACCGGCTATCCCTACAAGGAAGGCTCCAAGACGACGGTGAAGATCGGCGACGCCACCTTCAGCATGTACACCAAGGACCAGGGCGCCTGGGTCGACAACGCCGCCGAGGAGACCCGCTTCATCAATGCCATGAAGGCCGGCTCCGACATGGTGATCACCGGCACGTCGCGCCGCGGCACAGTCACCACCGACACCTACTCGCTGAAGGGTGTCAGTGCCGCGCTGAAACGCATCGACACCGAGTGCCAGTAAGCACAAACACCCTGAAGCCGCCGAGAGGCGGCTTCCGGCGCCAAGCGGCGCCCGCGCGGAGCGCGAAAGCCAAAGGCCGGAGGCCTGCCGGCGACTGAGGTGAACTAAATCCGAAGCCGCCGAGAGGCGGCTTCCGGCGCCAAGCGGCGCCCGCGCGGAGCGCGAAAGCCAAGGGCCGGAGGCCTGCCGGCGACTGAGGCCCACAAAAAAGAGGCTCGCGCTGGCGGAACGGCAGCTTTGCCGGCGCCGGCTTTGGCTTTCGGCTGATTTCTGATATAGGTTCGCATAACCGGGAACGGTCGGGACGGTTACGTCCGCGGCCGTTCTTGCTTTTCGGGCGGATATGTCCGCCCAACCATCCCATCAGGACCCATCGAACGCCCATGTCGACCCTCATCGACCACAGCCCTGTTGCCGCCTCTCCCGCCGCCGCTCCGGAAAAGCCGTCGCTTGTCGGCATGACGCGCGTCGAGATGGCCAAGGCACTCCTTGCCATCGGCGTCGAGGAGCGTCAGCTCCGGATGCGGGTCACCCAGCTCTGGCATTGGATCTACGTGCGCGGCGTGCGCGAGTTCTCGGCGATGACCAACGTCGCCAAGGATCTGCGCGCCAGGCTCGACGCCGCCTACGTGGTCGGCCGCCCCGAAATCGTCGCCGAGCAGGTTTCGGCCGACGGCACCCGCAAGTGGCTGCTGCGCTTCCCCTCGCGCGGCGCCGGCAAGCCGGTGGAGGTCGAGACCGTCTACATTCCCGAGGAAGGCCGCGGCACGCTCTGCGTCTCCTCGCAGGTCGGCTGCACGCTCAACTGCGCCTTCTGCCATACCGGAACGCAGATGCTGGTGCGCAACCTCACGGCCGAGGAAATCGTGGCACAGGTGCTGGTCGCCCGTGACCGGCTCGGCGACTACCCGGACGTGACGCCCAATGCCGACGCGGCGATTCCGAGCGAGGGCCGCCTCGTTTCCAACGTCGTCATGATGGGCATGGGCGAGCCGCTCTACAACTTCGACGCGGTCAAGCAGGCGCTTCACATCATCATGGACGGCGATGGCCTGTCACTGTCGAAGCGCCGCGTCACGCTCTCCACCTCGGGCATGGTTCCGAACATCGCGCGGACCGGCGACGAGATCGGCTGCATGCTGGCGATCTCGCTGCATGCCGTGCGCGACGACCTGCGCAACGTGCTGGTGCCGATCAACAAGAAGTATCCGCTGAAAGAGCTGATGGACGCCTGCCGCGCCTATCCGGGTCTGTCGAACGCACGTCGCATCACCTTCGAATACGTGATGCTGAAGGGCGTCAACGACAGCCTGGAAGACGCCCGCGACCTCGTGAAGCTCCTGAAGGGCATTCCGGCCAAGATCAACCTCATTCCCTTCAATCCCTGGCCGGGCACCGTCTACGAGTGTTCCGACTGGGAGACGATCGAGGCCTTCGCCCAGTTCGTCAACGACGCCGGCTATGCCTCGCCGATCCGCACGCCGCGCGGCCGCGACATCGCCGCCGCCTGCGGCCAGTTGAAGAGCGAAAGCGAGCGGCTGAGGAAAACCGAACGGCTCAAGCTGGAGATGGGCCTCACCGAAGCCGATCTCGCCATGCGCGCCATGGTGGCCGGCCACGGAGAGGATTGATGCGGGCGATCGGCCGGATCTTCGCCGCGCTGATCGGCTTCATCCTGGCGGTGGTCGCCGCCGCCATGTTCATGCTGGCCGCCTCGGTCGGCTTCGCGCCCGCCGATCCGGCCGACAGCCTGTGGTTCTGGGGCAACTTCGGCGTCGGCACCGCCCTGACCGCCAGCTATCTCGGCGCCATGGCGCTTGCGCCCTGGGCGGTGGTCATCCTGGTCACCGAGGTGTTCCGCCTGCGCACGGTCCTCATCTATCTTGCCGCCGGCGGCTTTCTCGGCGTGCTGCCCTCGCTGGGGCTGGCGCCGATGATGCGGTCGTTCGACGGCGGCCCGCGTGAGATCGCCATCCTGGTCGCCGCCGGCTTCGTCGGCGGCTTCGTCTACTGGCTGGCTGCCGGCCGCATGGCCGGCATCGACGGCGTGTTCCTGACACGGCCGCGCGAGCCTAAAGACGGGCAGTGACCAGCCGGACGGCGAAGGCGCCCATCACGCCGGCGAACACATAGTCGATCCAGCGCATCACCTTCGGCCTGGCCTTGAGAAAGGCGGCGACACCGCTTGCGCCGAGGATCAGCGGCAGCGTCGACAGGGTCGACACCAGAAGAAACCACAAGCCGAGAAACAGCAGCTTGCCGTGCGCGGCCGGATCGCCCGGCTCGACGAACTGCGGCAGGAAGGTCAGGAAGAACAGCGCCACCTTCGGATTCAGCACGTTGATCGCAAGGCCCTTCAGATAGAGCCGCGTCGCCGGCTCGGGCGGCAGAACGCCGCCATCCGGCGCGAAATGGCTGCCGTGGCGGATGGCGCCGACGGCCAGATAGAGCAGATAGAGCGCGCCGACGACCTTCAGCATGTCGAAGGCGACAGGCGAGGCGGCGAGCAGCGCCGCGAGACCGAAGGTCACCAGCATCGTGTGGACCAGGATGCCGGTGTTCGTGCCGAGAAAGGCGGCGATGCCGGCGCGCCGGCCTCGGGTGATCGTCGTGCCGACGAACATCGCCATGTCCGGTCCGGGCGTGTAGTTGAGCGCCAGGACGGCCAGGGTGTAGGCGGCGAGCACGCCACCGGTCGGCAGAATATCCATTCGGCACACTCCGATCGTGCGATGGACGACACTATGGCTCAGGCCATCTTGACCGCAAGCCGCGACGCAGCGAAAACCGCCTCTCCCCAAAAGGACCCGACCGTTGCGTTCCATCCTGTTCGTCTGTCTCGGCAATATCTGTCGCTCGCCAACCGCCGAAGGGCTGATGGTGAACCATCTTGCCTCTGCCGGCCTTGCCGAGCGCATCCGCGTGGACAGCGCCGGCATCGGCGGCTGGCACACCGGCGAGCCGCCGGATCGCCGCGCCATCGCCGCCGCGCGCAAACGCGGCGTCGACCTGACGTCGCTGCGCGCCCGCCAGGTCAGGAAGTCCGACTTTTCCGACTTCGACCTGATCGTCGGCATGGATCGGCAGAACGTCGACGATCTCCGCCGCCTCGCCCCCAAGCAATCGACCGCGCGCATCGGCCTTTGGATGACGGAAGCGCTCGGCCGTCCGGACGAGGTGCCCGATCCCTATTACGAGAACGACAGGGCCTTCGACGCCGTGTTCGATCTCTGCGACCGCGCGGCACGCGCCTTCCTGGAAAAGCTGCGCGCCTGACGCGGCTCAGGCGGCCAGTGGATAGGCTTCCTCGACCAGATAGGGCCCGCCGCCGACCGAGGCGCGCGACGAGTAGAGCACGAAGCGATCGACCGGAAAGCGCGGACCGATGAAATCGCCGTGCTCGGACAGCCAACGGGCGACGTCGGTCGAGGTGGTGCTCTTGAAGCGGGCAAGGGTGACGTGCGGAATGTAGCGCCGCCCCTCGGCCGGCAAGCCGAGCCGCTGGATGATGCGCTCGTGCTCGGCCTGCAGCTCGATCAACTGGTCGGTCGGCTCCACCTTGACGGCCAGCGAATGCGGCACCCGCCCCGAGGCGAAGCAGTGCAGCCCCCTGAGGCTGAGCTCGAAGGGCGGGCGGTAGACGCGGTCGAGCGCGGCGGCCACCTCGTCAGCCGTCCGGTGGTCGATGTCGCCGATGAAGCGCAGCGTCACATGGTAGTTGGTCGGGTCGATCCAGCGGGCGCCCGGCAGGCCGCCTTTCAGGAGCGACAGGTGGAAGCCGGCCGCGGCGGGGACTTCGAGGGCGGTGAACAGCCTGGCCATGGCAACCTCATCGGCGTTGCCGCCTGGGACACGACCATCCGGAGAGGAATCGTCGCACAGCGGCGGAAGGAGCAATCAAGGGTCGACCAAAGGTCAACCCCGATGCAAGCCCTTTTGTTCGCTTGGCCCGGCCGATGGCGCGATTATATACAGGCGAAACACGCAACGGGCCGGAGCCATGCAGTTCGACGATCCCGCCAATGACAACGATGATCCCGATGTCATCTTCGCGCGCAAGATTGCGCGGGGGCTGGCCTTCGTGCTGGCCATCGGCCTGTGCGCCTACCTCGCCGTCACCTATATTTTGCCCGTCTGAACCCCGGCGCATTGGCCCGGAGCGCACGCGTCAAGGCGCATGACAGCGGCGGCCGATGATGGTAAAGCCTCTCGGCACTCCGCCCGGCGTCCCGCCGCGGCGGACTTTCCAACACGTGCCGGCGACGGCCGGCCAATTCCGGACAGCGACTATGACGCGGGCGAAGATCTACATCGACGGCGAAGCGGGCACCACCGGCCTCCAGATCCGCGACCGCCTCGCCGCCCGCGACGACATCGACCTGCTGACCATCGATCCCGACAAGCGCAAGGACATGGACGAGCGCCGCCGGCTTCTCAACGAAGCCGACGTGGCCATTCTCTGCCTGCCGGACGATGCCGCCAAGGAGTCGGTGAGCCTCATTGACAACGACCGCACCGCCGTGATCGATGCGTCCACCGCCCATCGCGTCGCACCCGGCTGGGCCTACGGCTTCGCCGAAATGACCAAGGGCCAGGCCGAGGCGATCGCCAAGTCGAAGCGCGTCGCCAACCCCGGCTGCTGGCCGCAGGGCCTGATCGCCGGCATCCGCCCGCTGATCGACGCGGGCCTGCTGGCCGCCGACGCGGCCCTCACCTACAACGGCGTCTCCGGCTATTCCGGCGGCGGGCGCAAGATGGTCGAGGACTATGTTTCGGCCGCCGATCCCTCGCCGTTCATGCCCTATGGCTTGACCTTCAAGCACAAGCACCTGCCGGAGATGTCCGCCTACACCGGCCTCAGCCATGCGCCGCAGTTCCAGCCGGCGGTAGGCAACTTCGCCCAGGGCATGCTGACCTTCGTGCCGCTTCGCCTCTGGTCCGTGGCGCCCGGCCTTACCGCTCGGGCGATCCACGAGGTGCTGGCCGACCGCTATGCCGGCGAGGCCTTCGTCAAGGTGATGCCCTTCGAGGCCACCGAACGGCTCGCCGGTCTCGATCCGCGCGCCCTCAACGGCACCAACGAGCTGCGCCTGCATGTGTTCGCCGACGCCGCCGGCGACGAGGCGCTGATCGTTTCGCTTTACGACAACCTCGGCAAGGGCGCCTCCGGCGCCGCCGTGCAGAACCTCAACCTGATGCTGGGACGGCCGGCCGGGACCGGCCTCGTCCCCGCCTGATCGCCTGGAGCATCGCGCGGAAAAGTGGGAACCGACTTTCCGCGAGAACGATGCGACAACAAGAAAATGGTCGACATCGCGTTCACCGGAATGCATGTCGCTTCGGGAAAGGAAAGATCATGCAGAAATTCGACGTGCTCACCGGGGTGGCCGCGCCGTTGCCGATCCTCAACATCGACACCGACATGATCATCCCCAAGCAGTACCTCAAGACCATCAAGCGCACCGGCCTGGGCAAGGGCCTGTTCTCGGAGATGCGCTACCGCGAGGATGGCTCGGAGAACCCCGACTTCGTCCTCAACAAGGATGCCTGGCGCAAGGCGGAAATCCTGGTGGCCGGCGACAACTTCGGCTGCGGCTCGTCGCGCGAGCACGCCCCCTGGGCCCTGCTCGACTTCGGCATCCGCTGCGTCATCTCCACGAGCTTCGCCGACATCTTCTACAACAACTGCTTCAAGAACGGCATTCTGCCGATCGTCGTCTCGCCCGACGATCTCAAGAAGCTGATGGACGACGCCGAGCGCGGCTCCAACGCCACGCTGACCGTCGATCTCGTCAACCAGGTGATCAAGGGGCCGGATGGCGGTCAGGTGTCCTTCGACATCGACCCGTTCAAGAAGCATTGCCTCCTGAACGGCCTCGACGACATCGGCCTGACGCTCGAGAAGGCGTCTGAGATCGCCAGCTTCGAGGCGCAGAACGCCACCGTCCGCCCCTGGGCCTGACGCTGCTTGACGCGCTCTCCCCGCCGGGGAGAGTGCCCACATGAGGCTGACCATGCGCCAGCTCGTTTCCACCGGTTCGCCATTCGAGACCGTTGCCGGCTATTCGCGCGCCGTTGCCGACGGTCCGTGGTGCTTCGTCTCCGGCACCACCGGCTACGACTACGCGACGATGACCATGCCGGACGACGTGTCGGCGCAGGCCGAAAACGCCATGGCCACCATCGCACGTGCCCTTGAGGACGCCGGCTTTACGCTGTCCGACGTGGTCCGCGTACGCTACATCGTCACCGATACCGCCTACGCCGACCCGGTGTTCTCCGTGGTCGGGCGCTGGTTCGCGGACATCCGTCCGGCGGCCACGATGATCGTCGCCGGCCTCATCCGCCCGGAAATGAAGATCGAGATCGAAGCCACCGCCCTGCGGAATCCGGCTTGATTCGTCGAGAACATCGGCCGTGGCGCTGCGTTGACCGATTGGTTCGGTCAAGCACTCGTGAGTGGATCGTCGCCCGCCGCTGGCGTATTCCTTGGACCAGCAAAGAACAAAGGCAATGAGGTTGGCCTTGGATACCGTATTATGGCGGGGGACCTTCGGGGGATTTGCTCGTGGCGTAGCGTCCTGCTGCGTCGCATTGGCAGTCGGAAGCAGTAGCGCTGTTGCTGCCGACGTCGTCGAATTGTTCACCAGCCAAGGGTGTTCCGCCTGTCCGCCGGCCGATAAGGTGCTGGCCAAGCTCGCCAAGGACCCCAATACCGTCGCCCTCACCTTCGCCGTCGACTATTGGGACTATCTCGGCTGGCGCGACACCTACGCCAAGCCCGAGTTCACCCGCCGTCAGAGAGAGTACGCCAAGGCGCGGGCCGACCATGCGGTGTTCACGCCGCAGGTGGTCCTCAACGGCCGCGCGGCGGCGATCGGCAGTCGCGAGGACGAAATTCGCGCATCCCTGGACGTCATGCGCGACAATGGCGAAACGCCGGATCTCGCCGTCTCCGCCCGCATCAGCAACGACCGTATCGTCGTCAACCTGCCGGCCAAGAGCTACAACGGCGAAGCTTCGGTCTGGATCGCCGGCTATCTGCCCCCCAAGACGGTGGACATCGCCTCGGGCGAGAATCGTGACCTCGCCGTTACCTACGTCAACATCGTCGACCGGATGCAGGCGATCGGCCTGTGGTCGGGCGAGGCGATGACGCTGGAACTGCCCCTCGCCGACGTGGCGCCCGAGGGCACGGCCGGCCTTGCCGTCATCGTCCAGTCCAGGAAGAACGGCCTGCCCGGGCCGATCATCGGCGCCACCCGGCTGGCGCTCCAGAGCGGCAGCTCCAGCTGATCGATTTGCCCTCGCAGCGGTGATGCGGCTTGGCGAAAGAATGCCTCTTTCGCCTCTCAGCCGTCCACGCGATCAACGCGCCCCGAGTAGCATCCCCGCTTTGCGTTGTGCACGTGGATGTAACTCACGGCCGGATTCGAAAAGAACCGCTCGATCGTCGTTTCGATCTGAACGCCGTCGATCACGTCAGCGTCCACCATCATGTCGTCCTGATCGAACGCCCTGAGCGACAACAGGCGCCCCCTCATGACCTCAGGCACTTCGTCAACCGCATCATAGGCCGCCACGGCACCTTCGCGAACGAAGATTGCGTGCGAGGCACGATAGGGATTGTTCGCCAACTGGCTGAAATGGTTGACGAGCAGGACCGTTTCACCGATCTCCCCCTCGCGCATTTCCACCCGGTCCGGATAACCCGGCTTTTGATCTACGACGTAGCGTATCGCGCCCCGGGCCGCGAGTTCCTCATCGGATAGTCCATAAAGCGGTTGATAGGCGCTTGGCGAAACGCCTGTGATACGAAACGACATGAATGATCTCCGCTGTGGGTGCGGAGCAACGTCATGCCTTTCGAGGTCTTGAACCACCCGTTTCTTGCACAGGCGGACAGGAACGGTAGCTGAGCCTGCAGAGAATCGATCCCGGCGGTTATCCAGTTCGGTCTTGTAGACGCTCGCCATACCCGCATGCTTCGGTTCTCGAAGCCGCGTCGGCCCGAGCGAACTTACACCCTCAGAATGCCCGGAAGGTCAGGGTCGTCAGCGTGCGCACGATGCCGGGGATCGACGAGATCTTCTCGTTGATGAACTTGCCGATGTCGTCGTGGGTCGACGCGTCGACGTAGATCTTCATCAGCAGATCGTATTCGCCCGACGTCGAGTAGAGTTCGGAAGCGACCTCAAGGGCATAGATGGCGTCCGCCACGGCGTAGGTCTGGCCGGGTGCACACTGCAACTGGATGAAAACGGGCTTCATGGTCTTCCTCCTCGCCGGCCACCGCGCGGCGCCGGGGCATCATACCGTTTCCGACGGGTTTCGACCTTTCGGTCGGAACCTGACGGGAAGCGGAAGCGCCCGACCGGGCGCCGGCCGGTCAGGCCGAAACCCGCTTGAGCCGGATGAGTCCGGATCAAGCGGAACGCGTATCACTGCCCGACTTCAAACACCACGGCCGCCCCTGCCGCAAGCCCTTCTTGAGGAATGCCGCAAGGCTCTTTCCCCAGATGACGCAGTCCGCTGTGGGCGAGATATGGTTAAGCTGGTCCTAATTCCGCCATCGCTGTATGCTTTTGGAAAGGTGGCTCAAAGCGGCCCCAACCGACAGGATGAACCATGGCAGGCGGCGAAGCGGGCGACAACAAGATCGGCGATGGCAAGGTTCGGCGTCTGTCCGACGCGGTCCGTCGCGTGCGCATTGCCGAGAGCGAGCGTTCCGACGCATACGCCGACCTGCACGAAGGCGATCGGGCGCGGCTGGACCTGCTGGCCGAAGAGCTGGCAGGCGTGTTCTCCGAACTTCCCGCCGACGACGCCTACTTCATCTGCAAGGTGGCCGGCTCGACGCCGCCGCGCCTTTGGATCGATCCGACCACCCATGTGGTGATGGCGCGCGACCGCCGCTCCTATCGCTTTCTGAAGGATACGCGGCTGGGCCGCCTGACGCTTCACGAGAGCGCCGACCTCGATGAGACCGCCGACGCGGTGACCGACTACATCGCCGAGCGGCTGATCGAGCGCGAACGGGCCGTCGAAAGCGACGCGCTTGTCAGCAAGCTGCGGACCGCGGCGCTGGATCGACGCGAGGGCGGCGAGACCGCCTACGAGCGCACCGGCGACCGTGGCTCGACGCTGATCTGGGCGCTGATCGTCTTCCTCGCCGGCTTTGCCGTCGGCGCACTTGGCCTTGTGGCCTATGCCTGGTTCATGGTGCCGGGCTGACGGCCATCGCTGACGATCTCTTCGGCGCGCGTCTCCACGAAGGCACCTCCAGGCATCACCTGCATCAGGCGGTGGTGCATGCGGAACCCGCCCTCGATCTTCTCGATGTCGAACAGGTTGAAGCCGGCGGCGGGATGACGGCCGTCCGGACGTTGTGTCGCGGCGGGTGCCCCGATGACCGGCACGCTGCCCCTCGGCCCGGCAAGCGACAGCCGCGTTGGCTGATGGGTGTGGCCATGCAAAACCAGTTCGGCCCCATGGCGCGCGATCACCTTGCGGAAGCGCGCGGCGCCGGAAAGGCGCTTGTGCCACGCCGTCGATCCTTTCACGGGAGGATGGTGGATCAGCACCACGCGGCAGAGACCGGCCCGGCCGAGCTTGTCGAGGACCGCCGCAAGCCGTTCCTCCTGCTTCTCGGAGAAGCTGCCCGTCGCCATGAAGGGGCCGGTGGCGACGGCCGAGGACACTCCGACGATCGCAACGTCGCCACGCCGCCGTACATAGGGCCAGCCGTCGGCCTCGCCGGCATCGGCCGTCATGTAGGCTGCCCAGGCTTTTCGGGCCCGTTTGGCGGCGCCGGGCACATAGGCGTCGTGATTGCCCGGAACGGCGCTCACCACCTCGCCCGACCCGATCAGCCCGAGAAAGGCGGACGCCGTCGCATACTCGCCCGCCAGAGCGATGTTGACGAGATCGCCGGTGACCGCGATGTGGTCTGGCCGTTCCGCGGCGATCGCCGCGATCAGCGCTGCCTCGACGTCGTCGCCGAAGGCGCGCGACCGATTGCGACGCCAGTTGACGTAGCCGATGATGCGCTTGGAGGCGAGATCGCGAATGCGCGCCGACGGCAGCGGCCCGAGATGCAGGTCGGAAATATGGATCAGGCGGAACATGATCCTTGGGTAACCGATGCACGCCCGCCGGTAAAGACGAAGGTCCACACCTTCAAGACAAGGGGCGAACCGCCGCCCGGCGATCCGCCCCGAATGGTATGCTCACGAAGTTGGTTCACGCCTCGAACCGTTGCGCGTCCGGACCGGACTAACGCCCCCAGAATGTCAGCACGGCGGCGACGACATGGGGATTGTTCGCGTCGACGGCCG
>Ga0206117_100646_pt1 | contig 29787 bp, 23 predicted proteins | sample 3A5Ametagenome_FD_177997 | JGI IMG/M metagenome (GOLD analysis project Ga0206117, IMG submission 177997) | Enriched microbial communities from leaf-cutter ant dump, University of Wisconsin, Madison, United States - 3A5A | ecosystem: Environmental > Terrestrial > Nest > Insects nest > Nest dump... | reverse complement strand
CCAGCGACATCCACATCGAACCCTTCGAAACCCATTCGGTGGTGCGCTACCGGGTCGACGGCACCCTGCGCGACGTGGTCTCGCCGCGCAAGGCGCTGCATGCTGCGCTGGTGTCGCGGATCAAGATCATGGCCCAGCTCGACATCGCCGAAAAACGCCTACCCCAGGACGGTCGCATCACCTTGCGCGTGGCCGGGCGGCCTATCGACATCCGGGTCTCGACCGTCCCCACCGGTCACGGTGAACGGGTGGTGATGCGCCTGCTCGACAAACAGGTCGGGCGCCTGCATCTGGAAACGCTGGGCATGGACCCGCAGGTGCTGGCCAGGCTCGACCAGCTGATCCACCAACCCCATGGCATCGTGCTGGTCACCGGCCCCACCGGCAGCGGCAAGACCACCAGCCTCTATGCCGCACTGGCCCGGCTCGACGCCAGCACCAGCAACATCCTCACCGTGGAGGACCCGGTGGAGTACGACCTGCCGGGCATCAGCCAGATCCAGGTCAACGCCCGGATCGACATGACCTTTGCCCTGGCCTTGCGGGCGATTCTTCGGCAAGACCCGGACATCATCATGATCGGCGAGATCCGTGACCTCGAAACCGCGCAGATTGCCGTACAGGCGTCGTTGACCGGTCACCTGGTGCTGGCGACCCTGCACACCAACGATGCCGTGTCGGCGGTCAACCGCCTGGTCGACATGGGCGTCGAACCCTTTCTGCTGGCGTCTTCGATGCTGGGCGTGCTGGCGCAACGGCTGGTGCGGTGCTTGTGCGCGCAGTGCAAGCAGCCGGACCCCGCGCACCCCGGCACCTGGCGTGCGCAGGGCTGCGAAGCGTGCAACCACACGGGTTACAGCGGACGTACCGGAATTCACGAGTTGTTCTGCATCGACGACGACATCCGCACCCTGATTCACCAGGGCGCCGGGGAACAGGCCTTGCGCGGCGCCGCGCAGAAAGCCGGGATGCTCAGCTTGCGCGAGGATGGTGAGCGCTGGGTCCGCAGCGGTGTCACCGCCCCTGAAGAAATCCTGCGTGTGACACGGGACACCTGATGAACCGCTACCGTTTCGAAGCCGCCGATGCCCGCGGCAAGATCGAGTCCGGGCACCTCGAGGCCGACAGCCAGAGCGCTGCGTTTGCCGTGCTGCGTAGTCGGGGGCTGACGGCACTGTCGGTAGAAAAGGAAAACCCTGCGGCCAGCTTCGGTTCTGGCGGTCTGTTCAGCCCACGGCTGTCGGACAACGACCTGGCCTGGGCCACCCGGCAACTGGCCAGCCTGCTCGGCGCCAGCCTGCCGCTGGAAGCCGCTCTCAGCGCCACGGTGGAGCAGGCCGAGAAAAAACATATCGTCCATCTCCTCAGCGGCGTGCGTAGCGACGTGCGCAGCGGCATGCGCCTGGCCGAGGCGCTGGCGGCGCGGCCTCGGGACTTTCCGGAAATCTACCGGGCGCTGATCGCGGCGGGGGAGGAGTCCGGCGATCTGGCGCAGGTGATGGAGCGGCTGGCGGACTACATCGAGGAGCGCAACAACCTGCGCGGCAAGATCCTCACGGCCTTCATTTATCCCGGCGTGGTCGGGCTGGTGTCGATCGGCATCGTGATTTTCCTGCTCAGCTATGTGGTGCCGCAGGTGGTGAGTGCGTTTTCCCAGGCCCGTCAGGACCTGCCCGGCCTGACGTTGGCGATGCTCGATGCCAGTGACTTCATCCGCGACTGGGGCTGGTTGTGCGCTGGCGTGATGAGCGCGGCGTTCTGGAGCTGGCGCCTGTACTTGCGCAACCCGGCGGCGCGTTTGAGCTGGCACCACCGGGTGTTGAAGCTGCCCCTGATCGGCCGTTTCGTCCTGGGATTGAACACCGCCCGGTTCGCCTCCACGCTGGCGATTCTGGGGGGCGCCGGGGTGCCGTTGTTGCGGGCGCTGGAGGCGGCGCGCCAGACCTTGTCCAACGAGCGCCTGAGCCTGAGCGTCAGCGAGGCCACGGCCAGGGTGCGCGAAGGTGCGAACCTCGCGGTGGCGCTCAAGGCGGAGAACGTGTTTCCGCCGCTGCTGATCCATCTGATTGCCAGCGGTGAGCAGACCGGGGCACTGCCGCCGATGCTCGAACGCGCTGCGCAGACCCTGTCCCGCGACATCGAGCGGCGCGCCCTGGGCATGACCGCGTTGCTGGAGCCGCTGATGATCGTGGTGATGGGCGGGGTGGTGCTGGTGATCGTCATGGCGGTGCTGTTGCCGATCATCGAGATCAATCAACTGGTGCAATAGCCGAAAAGCCCTCGTCACCGAGGGCTTTCCGTTGCCGGCGGGTTACCTCCGTCAGATCTTGCCGGCGCCTGCCTTGGCCTTGACATCGGCGGCAACCTTGTCGGCGCTCAGGGGCGAATAGCTGTAGGGCGGGGTCCAGCCGATGCTCGAGTTCCAGGAGCAGGTCAGTGCGCTGCCGTTGAGCGTCGAGCCCTGGTCACGGTAGACGCTGCCACCGTAGTCGCCGGCGATCTTGTCGCAACCACTGATGCCGGAGATTTCAAAGGCGTTCTTCTCGGAGAAGATTTTCGAGCTCTTGCCCACGCCATGGGCATAGCTGAAGGGGTAGACCTTATGGCTGGTGCTGCCCACATGGTAGTTGTTGTACAGGTGCACCTGGCCAAAGCGTACACGTGGCGCGCGGGCCGAAATGTTTTCGAACAGCGAGTTGTGAATGGTGACCTTGAGCTTGCCATCGTCGGTGGTACGGCTGTCGCTGGAGCCGATCAGGTTGTTCTTTTCGTGCGATTTGAACGCGACGTAGGAGATGGTCACGTAGTTGGCGCTGTTCTTCACGTCCAGTGCGCCGTCGTGGTGCTGTTTTGGACGGCCGTTGGCGGTGCCGTTCTGGTCATCGGTGCGGCGGCCGTCAGTGAAGGTGACATGATCGACCCACACGTTGTTGGCGCCCTCGATGGTCAGGCCGTCGTATTCCGAGTTCCAGTTGCCTTCCTTGCCATCGGTAGGATCCCACACCGGCTCGGGATCCCAGGGGTTCTCGATCGTGAGGTTGCGGATGATCACGTCGTTCTCTTTCGCATAGAAGAAACCTTCACGGATTTCCGCATTGCTGCCGATGCCGACGATAGTGGTTTTCCCGGGGATGTCCAGGCGACCGCGCACCTTCATGTCGGCGGTCTTGGTGTAGGGCTTTCCTTCACTGATATCGATGATGCCGTTGACCTTGATGATGCGGCCATTGCTACCGACGGAGGCCTTCAGCGCTGCCTTGAGTTCCGCAGCATTCTTGACGGTGTAGATATTGTTCGCTGCGGCACGTGAGCCGCCTTTGGTTCCGCCGTTCTGGGTGGCCCAGCCGGTCGTCGCGACATCCAGCGCGATGTCGGCCTGGGCGCAGAGGCTGGTGAACAGCAGGGAGGCGGCGACAGTACTGGCCAATTTGCAGGCAGTGAAGCTCGAGGGTTTGCTCATGAACAATCAGATCCTTGATTACTGGAGTAATTGACACGCAGCGCTTCTGCGCGCGTCACCAGCGGACGTCCTTGTCGCTTTGGCAGCGACTTCAACGCCCGCTGCGTCTTGGATCCTAGCATGCAATCTGTATTGTTGTCGTATGACTGCTGCAGTAAAAGCGGGGTTTTCTGCAGTGGCTTCTTGATAACGCCGATTTATTGCTTGGTGTTGTCTGATGTCGGTGGCTGGCGGCGCCGCGTTTCATCGGCGCCGCGTGCCGATCAACCTTCGATGAATGCGCGAATGCGCCTGGCCGCCTCGACGCACTCGGCCAGCGGCGCGACCAGCGCCATGCGCACGCGGCCGGCACCCGGGTTGACGCCGTCGACGTCACGGGACAGGTACGAGCCCGGCACCACGGTCACGTGCTGCTGCTCGAACAGGTCACGGCAGAACGCCGCGTCGTCGTTGCCCGGCACCTTGGCCCACAGGTAGAAGCCACCGTCCGGCTTCTGCACGTCCAGCACCGGGGCGAGGATCTCCAGCACCGCGTCGAACTTCTCGCGGTACAGGTCGCGGTTGTCGCGCACATGGGCTTCGTCGTTCCACGCGGCGATGCTGGCCAGTTGCGTCTGCACCGGCATGGCGCAGCCGTGGTAGGTGCGATAGAGCAGGAAGCCCTTGAGGATGTCGGCGTCGCCGGCGACGAAGCCGGAGCGCAGGCCCGGCAGGTTGGAGCGCTTGGACAGGCTGTGGAACACCACGCAGCGCTTGAAGTCGCTGCGGCCCAGTTCGGCGCAGGCGGTCAGCAGGCCTGGCGGCGGGCTCTGCTCGTCGAAGTACAGCTCGCTGTAGCATTCGTCGGCGGCGATGACGAAGTCATGCTGGTCGGCCAGGGCGATCAGTTTCTTCAGGGTCTCCAGCGGCACCAGGGCGCCGGTGGGGTTGCCGGGGGAGCACAGGAACAGGATCTGGCAGCGCTGCCAGACGTCCGCGGGCACCGCGTCGAAGTCCGGGTTGAAGCCGTTCTGGTCCAGGCACGCCAGGTAGTGCGGCTTGGCCCCGGCCAGCAGGGCCGCGCCTTCGTAGATCTGGTAGAACGGGTTCGGGCTGATGATCAGGCCGTCGTCGCTGCGGTTGACCACGGCCTGGGTGAAGGAGAACAGCGCCTCGCGGGTACCGTTGACCGGCAGCACGTGACGGGCGGCATCCAGCCAGCCGGCCGGCACGCCGAAGCGGCGTTCGCACCAGTGCGCAATCGACTCGCGCAGGGCCGGCAGGCCGAGGGTGGTCGGGTACACCGCCATCTGATCCAGGTTGTCGGCCAGGGCCTTGGCGACGAAGGCCGGCGAGGTGTGCTTCGGCTCGCCGATCGACAGCGCGATGGCGCGCTTGTCCGCCGCTGGCGTGACGCCGCCGAGCAGGGCGCGGAGTTTCTCGAACGGGTAGGGCTGAAGCTGGTTCAAAGCGTTGTTCATCGGCGCGAGGTCTCTCAAGGCATTAAATGGTCAGGCGAAAGGATTCGATTCCGCTGGCCTGGTCGACCCGCAACTGTTCGACGATCGCGTCCTGCAGGCGGCTGCACAGTTGGGGGTCGGAAAGGGGCTGGTTGTCGGCGTCGGTGATGAAGAACACGTCTTCCACGCGCTCGCCGAGGGTGGCGATCTTGGCGTTCTGCAGCGACAGGTCGAAGTCCAGGAAGATCTTGCCGATCCGCGCCAGCAGGCCCGGGCGGTCGGGAGCGATCAGTTCGAGGATGGTCACCGGGCGCTGGGCGTCGTTGAGGATGGTGACCTGTGGCGCGAAGTTGAAGTGCTTCAACTGCCGCGGTACCCGGCGGTGGATGATGCTCGGGTAGTCGTCCGGGTTGCGCAGGGCCTCGGTCAGGCCGTCGCGGATCTGCTTGACCCGCTGCGGGTTGTCGCCGATCGAGCCGCCGTCGTTGTCGAGCACGATGTAGGTGTCGAGGGTGAACTGGCTGCTGGAGGTGATGATCCGCGCGTCATGGATGTTCAGGTTGAGCTGGTCCATGGCCGCCACGGTCACGGCGAAGAAGTCGTGCTGGTCGGGGGCGTAGATGAAGATCTGCGTGCCGCCCTCGAACTCGCGCTGGGTGGTTTCCTTGATCAGCACCAGCGGGCCGCTGTCGGCCGGCTGCTGCAGGATCGCATCGGAGTGCCAGGCGACATCGGCGGCGGTGTGGCGCAGGAAGTAGTCGTCGCCCAACTGCGACCAGAGCTGCTCGACGTCGTCCTGGTCGGTGCCTTCGCGGACCAGGATGTCCAGGGCCGCGCTCTGTGTCTGGCGGATCTGCTCTTCGCGGTCCAGCGGGTTTTCCAGGCCGCGGCGCAGGGCGCGCTTGGTCTCGGTGTAGAGCTGGCGCAGCAGGCTGGCGCGCCAGGAATTCCACAGGCTGGGGTTGGTGGCGTTGATGTCGGCGACGGTGAGCACGTAGAGGTAGTCCAGGTGCACCTGGTCGCCGACCTGCTGGGCGAAGTCGTGGATCACCTGCGGGTCGGAGAGGTCCTTGCGCTGCGCGGTGGTGGACATCACCAGGTGGTTCTGCACCAGCCAGACGATCAGGCGGCTGTCCCAGGTCGGCAGTTGATGGCGCGCGCAGAAGGCCTCGGCGTCCACCGCGCCGATTTCCGAGTGATCGCCATTCCGGCCCTTGCCGATGTCGTGGTAGAGCCCGGCGAGGTAGATCAGCTCGGGCTTGGGCAGGCGCCCCATGAGCTTGCTGGCCAGCGGAAACTTCTCCGACACCGGCGTGTACTGCAGTTTGCGCAGGTGCTTGATCAGGTTCAGGGTGTGCGCGTCCACCGTGTAGATGTGGAACAGGTCGTGCTGCATCTGCCCGACGATGAGGCCGAACTCCGGCAGGTAGCGGCCGAGGATGCCGTAGCGGTTCATCCGCCGCAGGTTGCGGTGGATGCCGATTTCGCACTTGAACAGCTCGATGAACAGGCTGGTGTTGCGGATGTCGTTGCGGAAGTCGTCGTCGATCAGGTGCCGGTATTCGCGCAGCAGGCGGATGGTGTCGGCACGCACGCCCTTGATTTCCGGGTGCTGGGCCATCAGCACGAAGATTTCCAGCATGGCGAACGGGGTACGCTTGAACACGTTCGGGCGCACCGCCTCGATGTAGCCGTCGTGCAACTGGAAGCGCGCATTCAGCGGCTGGGTGTTGCTGCTGCTGTCATCGGTGAGGATGACTTCCTCGAAGTGCTGGATGATCAGGTCGCTGAGCTCGGCGATGCTCATCACCACCCGGTAGTACTGCTGCATGAACTGCTCGATCGCGCGCTTGGGATTGTCGTCGCTGAAGCCGAGCAGGGCGGCGATGCTGCGCTGGTGGTCGAACAGCAGGCGGTCTTCGGCACGCCCGGCGAGCATGTGCAGGGCGTAGCGCACTTTCCACAGGAACTCCTGGGACGAGGCCAGCAGCGTGTTCTCGCTTTCCAGGAGGAAGCCCTCGCCGGCCAGGGCATGCAGGTTCAGGGTTCCATACTGGCGACGAGCTACCCAGAGTACCGTCTGGATGTCGCGCAGGCCGCCGGGGGAGCCCTTGACGTTGGGTTCGAGGTTGTACTCGGTGTCGTTGTACTTGTGGTGGCGGGCCTTCTGCTCGGCGCGCTTGGCCAGGAAGAACTCCTTGCTCGGCCACATGTGCGCGGTGCTGGTGACGTCCAGCATGCGCTGGCGCAGGCGCTCGGGGCCGGCGACGGTGCGGCTTTCCATCAGGTTGGTGATCACCGTCAGGTCGGCGCGGGCCTGTTCGGCGCATTCGTCCACCGAGCGCACGCTCTGGCCCACTTCCAGGCCGATGTCCCACAGCAGGGTGAGAAAACGCTCGATCGGATCGCGGAAGACTTCATGGTCGGCGCTGTCCAGCAGGATCAGCAGGTCGATGTCGGAGTACGGGTGCAGTTCACCACGCCCGTAGCCACCCACCGCGACCAGGGCGATATCGGCCTCGTCGCTCCAGTCGAACTGTTTCCAGGCCTGCTGCAGGATGTTGTCGACGAACCAGGCACGATCCTCGATCAGCCGGCGGATGTCGCGGCCTTCGCGGAAACGCTGGTCAAGCACCTCGCCAGCGCGGCGGATGGCCTTCTTGAACGCCGCGATGGGGCTTGACTTGAGGGCCAGTTCCGCCTGGAACTGGCCGCGATCGAACAGCTCGGGATCCACCTGGGGCATCGAATCGTCCTGTCTGGTCAGGCTGAAGTACGGGGAATGGTGTCGTCTTTGCGCAGGGTGAAGATCTCGTAGCCGGTGGCGGTGACCACCAGGGTGTGTTCCCACTGGGCCGAGAGCTTGCGGTCCTTGGTGATGGCGGTCCAGCCATCGCCCAGCACCTTGGTGTCGGCCTTGCCCTGGTTGATCATCGGCTCGATGGTGAAGGTCATGCCTTCCTTCAGTTCCATGCCGGTGCCGGCGCGGCCGTAGTGGAGGATCTGCGGCTCTTCGTGGAACACCTTGCCGATGCCGTGGCCGCAGAACTCGCGAACCACCGAGAAACCGTTCTTTTCCGCGTGTTTCTGGATCACTTCGCCGATGTCGCCCAGGCGGCAGCCCGGCTTGATCAGCTCGATGGCCTTGTACAGGCATTCCTGGGTGACCCTGGACAGGCGCTCGGCCCATACCGGCACTTCTCCGACGTGGAACATGCGGCTGGTGTCGCCGTGGTAGCCGTCCTTGATCACGGTGACGTCGATGTTCAGGGTGTCACCAGCCTTGAGCGGCTTGTCGTTGGGGATGCCGTGACAGACCACGTGGTTGATCGAGGTGCAGATCGACTTGGGGAAGCCCTTGTAGTTGAGCGGCGCGGGGATGGCCTGCTGGACGTTGACGATGTAGTCGTGGCAGAGGCGGTCGAGTTCTTCGGTGGTCACGCCGGGCTTGACGTGCTCCTCGATCATTTCCAGGACTTCGGCGGCAAGGCGGCCGGCGATGCGCATCTTCTCGATGTCTTCGGCGGTTTTGATGGTAACGGTCATTGCAGGCTCTCTACGGCGCCCCAGGGCGCGGGCGAACAGGAAAGGCGCGATTCTAGCAGAGCGGACGCCGCTTCAGGACGTCGTGCGGCGGTCGCTGCCTTTATAGGGATACTGGCATTCTGGCGCGATTGTGCCCGGGGTGCAAAAGCCATCAGGGCAATGGTATTTCGGGTTTCGTTCGTCATCCGAGTGTGGTATAAAATGCGCCGCTTTCCGGGGATAGCCCCGAAAGCCCCAAACCCACACACGTATCGACACGGTGACCTGGGTGCCCCGATCCACGGATCGCGGGTTGGTCATTGGGATGCGTGGAGGCCCAACCCGACTTATCAAGGAACTATCATGTCCCAAGTCAACATGCGCGATATGCTGAAGGCCGGTGTGCACTTCGGCCACCAGACCCGTTACTGGAACCCGAAAATGGGCAAGTTCATTTTCGGCGCGCGCAACAAGATTCACATCATCAACCTGGAAAAAACCCTGCCAATGTTCAACGAGGCTCTGACCTTCGTAGAGCGTCTGGCCCAGGGCAAGAACAAGATCCTGTTCGTCGGCACCAAGCGTTCCGCTGGCAAGATCGTTGCTGAAGAAGCAGCACGTTGCGGTTCGCCATACGTCGACCACCGCTGGTTGGGCGGCATGCTGACCAACTACAAGACCATCCGCGCCTCGATCAAGCGTCTGCGCGAGCTGGAAACCCAGGCTGAAGACGGTACCTTCGCCAAGCTGACCAAGAAAGAAGCCCTGATGCGCTCCCGTGATCTGGAAAAACTGGATCGCAGCCTGGGCGGTATCAAGGACATGGGCGGCCTGCCTGATGCCCTGTTCGTGATCGACGTCGAGCACGAGCGCATCGCCATCACCGAAGCCAACAAGCTGGGCATCCCGGTCATCGGCGTTGTCGATACCAACAGCAGCCCGGAAGGCGTTGACTACGTCATCCCAGGCAACGATGACGCCATCCGCGCCATCCAGCTGTACATGGGTTCGATGGCTGACGCCGTCATCCGTGGTCGCAACAACGTTGCCGGCGGCACCGAAGTTTACGCTGAAGAAGCGCCAGCTGCCGAGTAATCGACGCTAGCGTCGATCTGGCACGCAAAAAGGGGGCTCGGCCCCCTTTTTGCCACCTTGAAATCCTCCTGTCGCCAAGTGTCCGCATCATCGACGCGCCGCATTGAGAGACAGGCAGCGGATTTCCAGAATTGAACCCCCGTGAACAACGGGTGGAATGGTTGAAAACCTATCCAAGAGGATTTTGAAATGGCAGAAATTACTGCAGCGCTGGTAAAAGAACTGCGTGAGCGTACCGGCGAAGGCATGATGGATTGCAAGAAAGCCCTCACCAAGGCTGGCGGCGATATCGAGAAAGCCATTGACGACATGCGCGCTTCCGGCGCCATCAAGGCTGCCAAGAAGGCTGGCAACATTGCCGCCGAAGGCGCCATCGCCATCAAGGACGACGGCAAGTCCGCAGTCCTGATCGAAGTCAACTCGCAGACCGACTTCCTGGCTCTGCAGGACGACTTCAAGGCATTCGTTGCCGCCAGCGTCGAAAAAGCCTTCAGCGACAAGCTGACCGACGTCGCTCCGCTGATCGCTGCCCAGGAAGAGGCTCGCCTCGCCCTGGTTGCCAAGACCGGCGAAAACGTCAACATTCGCCGTCTGGCGCGTGTCGAAGGCGACGTGCTGGGTTCCTACCTGCACGGCAACAAGATCGGCGTCGTGGTTGCCCTGAAGGGCGGCACCGTCGAGCTGGCCAAGGACATCGCCATGCACGTGGCTGCCAGCAACCCTGAGTTCCTGCTGCCGTCGGAAGTGTCCGCCGAAGCGATCGAGCGCGAGAAGAATGTCTTCCTGTCGCTGAACGAAGACAAGATGAAAGGCAAGCCTGCTGAAATCGTCGAGAAGATGATCAGCGGCCGTATCACCAAGTTCCTGGCCGAAGCCAGCCTGGTCGAACAAGCCTTCGTCAAGGATCCGGACACCACCGTTGGTGCCCTGGCCAAGAAAGGCGGCGCCGAAATCGTTTCCTTCACCCGCTTCGCGGTAGGTGAGGGCATCGAGAAGCCAGTCGACAACTTCGCTGACGAAGTTGCCGCTCAAGTGGCTGCTGCCCAGAAGCAATAAGACGGATTCACATCTGTCGCCCCAAAGAGGCTGCCCGCTCACGCGCGCAGCCTCTTTGTCAAAGCGCAGGCGCTTTTTCAGCCAAAAGCCGAGATTCGCTTGTGCCCTGGTACCCGGTGGGTGCCAAGCTACAGTTGGCGCAGACTGAAAACAGTCCGCCCGGAATTTATACAAACGCCGCAGGAGAGATTCGCAATGGCTCAGCAGGTGAGTGGTCGTCAACCTCGCTATAAACGCATTTTGCTCAAACTTAGCGGCGAGGCCCTGATGGGCTCGGAAGACTTCGGGATCGACCCGAAGGTGCTGGACCGCATGGCGCTGGAAGTCGGGCAACTGGTCGGCATCGGCGTCCAGGTCGGCCTGGTGATCGGTGGTGGCAACCTGTTCCGTGGCGCGGCCCTGAGTGCGGCCGGCATGGATCGCGTCACCGGCGACCACATGGGCATGCTGGCTACCGTGATGAACGCCCTGGCCATGCGCGACGCGCTGGAGCGCTCGAACATCCCGGCCATCGTCATGTCCGCCATTTCCATGGTCGGCGTGACCGACCACTACGACCGCCGCAAGGGTATCCGCCACCTCAACTCCGGCGACGTGGTGATCTTCTCCGCCGGTACCGGCAACCCGTTCTTCACCACCGACTCGGCCGCTTGCCTGCGTGCAATCGAAATCGATGCTGACGTCGTGTTGAAGGCAACCAAGGTCGACGGCGTGTACACTGCCGATCCGTTCAAGGATCCGCACGCCGAGAAATTCGACCGTCTGACGTACGATGAAGTACTCGACCGCAAACTTGGCGTAATGGACCTGACCGCAATCTGCCTGTGCCGTGACCACAAGATGCCATTGCGGGTATTCAACATGAACAAGCCTGGCGCCTTGCTGAACATCGTAGTGGGCGGCGCTGAAGGAACTCTGATCGAGGAAGGCGAAGAATGATCAACGATATCAAGAAAGACGCCCAGGACCGCATGGGCAAGTCCATCGAGGCGCTGGGCCGCAACCTGGCTGCGATCCGCACCGGCCGTGCCCACCCGAGCATCCTCGACAGCGTCAAGGTGACTGCCTGGGGCAGCGAGATGCCGCTGAACCAGGTAGCCGCGATCTCCGTCGAAGATGCGCGCACGCTGAAGATCGTCGCTCACGACAAGAACCTGAGCGCCGCCATCGAGAAGGCCATCCTGACCTCCGACCTGGGCCTGAACCCGAGCAGCGCCGGTACCACCATCCGTGTACCGATGCCGGCCCTGACCGAGGAGACCCGCAAGGGCTACACCAAGCAGGCGCGCGGCGTGGCCGAAGATGCCAAGGTCGCCGTGCGCAACGTGCGCCGCGATGCCCTGGCCGACCTGAAGAAACTGTCCAAGGACAAGGAAATCAGCGAAGACGAAGAGCGCCGCGCCGCGGATGAGCTGCAGAAGCTCACCGACAAGTTCGTCGGCGAAGTCGACAAGGCTCTGGAAGCAAAAGAAAAGGACCTGATGGCCGTCTAAGGCTGGGGCTTTTTTGAATGGAAAAGAGCAAGCAGGGTATGCCGTCCTCGGTGCCGCGCCATGTCGCGATCATCATGGATGGAAATAATCGCTGGGCGAAGAAGCGCCTGTTGCCCGGCGTCGCCGGGCACAAGGCCGGGGTGGACGCGGTGCGGGCCGTTATCGAGGTCTGCGCCGAGGCCAAGGTCGAGGTGCTGACCCTGTTCGCCTTCTCCAGCGAGAACTGGCAACGCCCGGCCGACGAGGTCGGGGCGTTGATGGAGCTGTTCTTCTCGGCCCTGCGCCGGGAAGCGCGGCGCCTCAACGAGAACAACATCAGTCTGCGGATCATCGGGGATCGCTCGCGCTTTCACCCGGAGCTGCAGGCCGCCATGCGCGAAGCCGAGGCGCTGACCGCCGGCAACAACCGTTTCATCCTGCAGATCGCCGCCAACTACGGCGGTCAGTGGGATATCGCCCAGGCCGCCCAGCGCCTGGCTCGCGAAGTCCAGGCCGGTCACCTGCGGCCGGAAGACATCACCCCCGATCTGCTGCAGACCTGCCTGGCCACCGGCGACCTGCCGCTGCCGGACCTGTGCATCCGTACCGGGGGCGAGCACCGCATCAGCAACTTCCTGTTGTGGCAACTGGCCTACGCCGAGCTGTATTTCTCCGACCTCTACTGGCCGGACTTCAAACACGAGGCCATGCGCAATGCGTTGGCCGATTTCGCTTCGCGCCAGCGCCGCTTCGGTAAAACCAGCGAGCAGGTCGAAGCCGGAGCCCGTGCTTAATGCTCAAACAACGCATCATTACCGCGCTGATCCTGCTGCCGATCGCCCTGGGCGGGTTCTTCCTGCTCGACGGGGCGGACTTCGCCCTGTTCATCGGCCTGGTGGTCACCCTCGGCGCCTGGGAGTGGGCGCGGCTTGCCGGCCTGATGGCGCAGGCGCTGCGCGTCGCCTATGCCGCGGTCATCGCCGGGTTGCTGATGCTCCTCTACCTGATGCCGGACCTGGCACCCTGGGTGCTCGGTGCCTCGGTCCTGTGGTGGGGCGTGGCGACCTGGCTGGTGATGACCTACCCGCGCAGCAGCGAACTGTGGGCCAGTGCCGCCTGTCGCCTGCTGATCGGTGCGTTGATCCTGCTGCCGGCCTGGCAAGGGCTGGTGCTGCTGAAGCACTGGACCCTGGGCAACTGGCTGATCCTTGCCGTGATGGTGCTGGTCTGGGGCGCGGACATCGGTGCGTATTTCTCCGGTCGTGCCTTCGGCAAGCGCAAGCTGGCGCCGCAGGTCAGTCCCGGCAAGAGCTGGGAAGGGGTCTATGGCGGCCTGGCGCTGAGCCTGTTCATCGCCCTGGGGGTCGGTCTGAGCCGTCACTGGAGCATCGGCGAGTTGCTGCTCGGCCTGCTCGGCGCGGTGGTGATCGTGATGGGTTCGGTGGTCGGCGACCTCACCGAAAGCATGTTCAAGCGCCGCTCCGGGATCAAGGACAGCAGCAACCTGCTGCCCGGTCACGGCGGCATCCTCGACCGCATCGACAGCCTGACCGCGGCCATCCCGCTGTTCGCCGTGCTGCTCTGGGCGGCTGACTGGGGCAGCATGCTGTGAGTCGCGTCCAGCGCATTACCGTCCTCGGTGCCACGGGCTCCATCGGCCTGAGCACCCTGGATGTCATCGCCCGGCACCCGGAGCGCTATGAAGCCTTCGCCCTGAGCGGCTACTCGCGGCTGGACGAGCTGCTGGCTCTGTGCCTGAAGCACGTGCCGGTGTTCGCGGTGGTGCCGGACGAAGCCAGTGCCGCGACCTTGCGTGCGGGCCTCGACGCGGCAGGCTCGCGTACCGAGGTGCTGGTGGGTGAGCGTGGTCTGTGTGCGGTCGCCGCCGACCCGCAGGTCGATGCGGTGATGGCGGCCATCGTCGGTGCAGCCGGTTTGCGCCCGACCCTGGCGGCGGTGGAGGCGGGCAAGAAGGTCCTGCTGGCCAACAAGGAAGCACTGGTGATGTCCGGTGCCCTGTTCATGGAGGCGGTGCGGCGCCACAACGCGGTGCTGCTGCCGATCGACAGCGAGCACAACGCCATCTTCCAGTGCCTGCCTGGCGACTATGCGCGAGGGTTGTCCCAGGTCGGTGTTCGTCGGATCCTGCTGACCGCCTCCGGTGGCCCGTTCCGTCAGACGCCCGCAGCCGAGCTGGCGCAGGTGACCCCGGAACAGGCCTGTGCCCATCCCAACTGGTCCATGGGTCGAAAGATCTCCGTCGACTCCGCGAGCATGATGAACAAGGGGCTCGAGCTGATCGAGGCCTGCTGGCTGTTCGACGCGCCGCCATCTCGGGTCGAGGTGGTGGTGCATCCGCAAAGTGTGATTCACTCCCTGGTCGACTATGTCGACGGCTCGGTGCTGGCGCAGTTGGGCAACCCGGACATGCGCACGCCGATCGCCAATGCCCTGGCCTGGCCGGAGCGGATCGACTCCGGAGTGGCGCCGCTGGACCTGTTCGCCATCGCCCGTCTCGACTTCGAGGCGCCGGACGAACAGCGCTTCCCTTGCCTGCGCCTGGCTCGTGAAGCGGCCGAGGCCGGCAACAGCGCCCCGGCGGTGCTCAATGCCGCCAACGAGATCGCGGTGGAAGCCTTCCTTCAGCGGCGCATCCGCTTCCCGGAGATCGCGAGTATGATCGAACAGGTCCTCGACCGGGAGCCGGTGGTCGCCGTGGACTCGCTCGATGCGGTATTCGCCGCCGACCAGCGAGCCAGGGAACTGGCGGCAGGGTGGTTGAGCCGTCACGGACGCTAGGCTGCTGAACGTTATTCGGAGAAAGACATGAGCGCGCTCTACATGATTATCGGCACCCTGGTCGCCCTGGGTGTTCTGGTTACCTTTCACGAATTCGGGCACTTCTGGGTGGCCCGGCGTTGCGGCGTCAAGGTGTTGCGTTTTTCCGTGGGCTTCGGCACGCCGCTGGTCCGTTGGCATGACCGGCAGGGTACGGAGTTCGTCATTGCCGCCATCCCCCTGGGTGGCTACGTCAAGATGCTCGACGAGCGCGAGGCCGATGTGCCATTGGCGCTGGCAGAGCAGTCGTTCAACCGCAAGACGGTTCGGCAGCGGATCGCCATCACGGCGGCGGGGCCGATCGCCAACTTCCTGCTCGCCATCCTGTTCTTCTGGATCCTCGCCATGCTGGGCAGCCAGCAGGTGCGCCCGGTCATCGGCACTGTCGAGCCTGGCAGCCTGGCGGCCGTCGCAGGGCTGAGCGCGGGGCAGGAAATCGTGTCCGTCGATGGCAAGCCGACCAGCGGCTGGGCTGCGGTCAACCTGCAACTGGTGCGGCGCCTGGGGGAAAGCGGTTCGCTGCAGATCGGCGTGCGTGACGATGGCGCGACCGCCGAAAGCGTCCGCACGGTGGCGCTCGATCGTTGGCTCAAGGGGGCCGACGAGCCGGACCCGATCAGTTCTCTCGGCATTCGTCCATGGCGCCCTGCGCTGGCGCCGGTGCTGTCCGAGCTGGATCCGAAAGGCCCGGCCCAGGCTGCGGGCATGAAGACCGGCGATCGCCTGCTGAGTCTCGACGGCAAGGCGCTGACGGACTGGCAGCAGGTGGTGGACACGGTGCGCAGCCATGCCGGCAGTCGGGTGGTCTTCGCCGTCGAGCGCGACGGAGCGCGGATGGAGCTGCCGGTCACCCTGGCCAGTCGTGGCGAAGGCCAGGCTGCCGCGGGTTACCTGGGGGCCGGCGTCGCGCCGCCGGAATGGCCGGCGCAGATGCTCCGCGAGGTCAGCTACGGGCCGCTCGAGGCAGTGGGCGAGGGCCTTTCCCGCACCTGGAACATGAGTGTCCTGACCCTCGATTCGTTGAAGAAAATGCTCTTCGGCGAGCTCTCGGTAAAAAACTTGAGCGGACCGATAACCATTGCTAAAGTGGCGGGCGCTTCAGCTCAGTCCGGCCTTGGGGATTTCCTGAATTTCCTTGCCTATCTGAGCATTAGCCTTGGGGTTCTTAACTTGCTGCCCATTCCAGTTCTGGATGGGGGGCATTTGCTGTTTTACCTGATCGAGTGGGCGCGTGGCCGTCCGCTGTCGGATCGGGTGCAAGGTTGGGGTATCCAGATCGGTGTCAGTTTGGTCGTCGGGGTGATGTTGCTAGCCCTGATCAACGATTTGGGTCGACTGTAACGCTTCGCTCAATTGCGAACCTGCCGCGTCCTTGCGGTGGGTCGTTTATTGCCAGTTGGAATAAGAAAGGACTTCATGAAACGTCTGCTGCTAACTGCGGCTCTCGCCGCACTGATGATCGCTGAAGTTCACGCCGAGTCCTTCACCATCTCCGATATTCGAGTCAACGGCCTGCAGCGGGTTTCCGCCGGCAGCGTTTTCGGCGCCTTGCCATTGAACGTCGGCGACCAGGCCGACGACAGTCGCCTGGTGGAGTCCACCCGTTCCCTGTTCAAGACCGGGTTCTTCCAGGACATCCAGCTGAATCGCGATGGCAACGTCCTGATCATCAACGTCGTCGAGCGTCCGTCGGTCTCCAGCATCGAGATCGAGGGCAACAAGGCGATCAGCACCGAAGACCTGATGAAGGGCCTGAAGCAATCGGGCCTCGCCGAAGGCGAGATCTTCCAGCGCGCGACCCTCGAAGGCGTGCGTAACGAACTGCAGCGCCAGTATGTCGCCCAGGGTCGCTACTCGGCCGAAGTCGATGCCGAAGTAGTGCCGCAGCCGCGCAACCGTGTCGGCCTGAAGATCAAGATCAACGAAGGCACGGTCGCTGCCATCCAGCACATCAACGTGGTGGGCAACACCGTGTTCTCGGACGAAGATCTGCAGAACCTGTTCGAGCTCAAGACCACCAACTGGCTGTCCTTCTTCAAGAACGACGACAAGTACGCCCGCGAGAAACTGTCCGGTGACCTCGAGCGCCTGCGCTCCTACTACCTGGACCGCGGCTACATCAACATGGACATCGCTTCCACCCAGGTGTCGATCACCCCGGACAAGAAGCACGTCTACATCACCGTCAACATCAACGAAGGCGAGAAGTACACCGTTCGCGACGTGAAGCTCTCCGGCGACCTGAAGGTGCCGGAAGACCAGGTCAAGGCGCTGCTGCTGGCCCAGCCTGGCCAGGTCTTCTCGCGCAAGGTGATGACCACCACCTCCGAGCTGATCACCCGTCGCCTGGGCAACGAAGGCTACACCTTCGCCAACGTCAACGGCGTGCCACAGCCGCACGACGAAGACCATACCGTCGACATCACCTTCGTCGTCGATCCGGGCAAGCGCGCCTACGTCAACCGCATCAACTTCCGCGGCAACACCAAGTCCGAGGACGAAGTGCTGCGTCGCGAAATGCGCCAGATGGAAGGCGGCTGGGCTTCGACCTACCTGATCGACCAGTCCAAGACCCGTCTGGAGCGCCTGGGCTTCTTCAAGGAAGCCAACGTCGAGACCCCGGCCGTTCCGGGCACCGATGACCAGGTCGACGTCAACTACACCGTGGAAGAGCAGGCTTCCGGCTCGATCACCGCCAGCGTCGGTTTCGCCCAGAGCGCTGGTCTGATCCTCGGTGGTTCGATCAGCCAGAACAACTTCCTCGGTACCGGTAACAAGGTGTCCATCGGCCTGACCCGTTCCGAATACCAGAGCCGCTACAACTTCGGCTTCGTCGACCCCTACTGGACCGCCGATGGCGTCAGCCTGGGTTACAACGCCTTCTACCGCACCACCAACTACGACGACCTCGACGTCGACGTGGCGAGCTATGCGGTGGACAGCCTGGGTGCCGGTGTCAACGTTGGCTACCCGATCAGCGAGACCTCGCGCCTGACCTTCGGCCTGAGCGTCCAGCAGGACAAGATCAAGACCGGTACCTATACGGTCGACGAGATCTTCGATTTCCTGGAAAGAGAGGGCGAAGACAGCTTCCTGAACTTCAAGGCGTCCGCCGGCTGGTCCGAGTCGACCCTGAACAAGGGCGTCCTGGCAACCCGCGGTCATTCGCAAAGCCTGACCCTGGAAGCGACCACGCCGGGCAGCGACCTGTCGTTCTTCAAGCTCGACTACCGTGGCCAGCTGTTCAAGCCGATTACCAACGACTACACCCTGCGTCTGCACACCGAGCTGGGTTATGGCGACGGTTATGGCTCCACCTCGGGCCTGCCGTTCTATGAAAACTACTATGCTGGTGGTTTCAACTCGGTTCGCGGCTTCAAGGACAGCAGCCTTGGCCCGCGCAGTACGCCAAGTCAGGCCAACGCTGCCCGTGGTACCGCGACCGACCCGGATCAGGATCCGCTGCCGTTCGGTGGCAACGTCCTGGTGCAGGGTGGTGTGGAACTGCTGTTCCCGCTGCCGTTCGTCAAGGACCAGCGCTCCCTGCGTACCTCGGTATTCTGGGATGTGGGTAACGTGTTCGACACCAATTGCGGCTCCAAGCCTGATTGCGAGAAAGTCGGTCTTTCCGGCCTGGCCAGCTCCGTCGGCCTGGGCGTGACCTGGATTACCGCACTGGGTCCGTTGAGCTTCAGCCTGGCGATGCCGGTGAAGAAACCGGACGATGCCGATACCCAGGTGTTCCAATTCTCTCTGGGTCAGACCTTCTAAGGGTCTGGTCCACGTAAACGACAACGGATTCTGTAGGAGTGCATCGTGCGTAAGTTGACTCAACTGGCGGTACTGGCCGCGGCCCTGGTCGCGACCCCGGCGTTTGCCGAAATGAAGATTGCCGTTCTGAACTATCAGATGGCCCTGCTCGAATCCGACGCGGCCAAGGCTTACGCGGTCGATGCCGAGAAGAAGTTCGGTCCGCAACTGACCAAGCTGAAGAACCTGGAAAGCAGCGCCAAGGGCATCCAGGATCGCCTGGTCAAGGGTGGCGACAAGATGCCTCAGGGCGAGCGCGAGCGCCTGGAGCTTGAATTCAAGCAGAAAGCCCGTGACTTCCAGTTCCAGTCCAAGGAACTGAACGAAGCCAAGGCCGTGGCGGATCGTGACATGCTCAAGCAACTGAAACCGAAGCTGGATGGCGCCGTCGAGGAAGTCATCAAGAAAGGCGGTTTCGACCTGGTGCTCGAGCGTGGCGCGGTCATCGATGTCAAACCTCAGTTCGACATCACCCGCCAGGTCATCGAGCGCATGAACCAGTCCCGTTGATATGACGGCGACCATGAAACTCGGCCAGTTGGCCGAGTTCCTCGGGGCCACGCTGCAAGGTCCCGAAGAGCTCGAAATCACCGGCCTCGCGACCCTGCAGGAAGCCGGCCCCGGCCAATTGAGCTTCCTGGCCAATCCCCAGTACCGCAAGTACCTGGCCGATGCCCAGGCCAGTGCGGTGCTGCTGCGCGCCAGCGACGCCGAGGGCTTTGCCGGCAACGCGCTGATCGTGCCCGATCCCTACCTGGCCTATGCCCGTATCTCCCACCTGTTCGACCCCAAACCCAAGGCTGTGGCGGGAATTCATCCCAGCGCCGTGGTAGCGGCGGATGCGCAGGTCGATGCCAGCGCCAGCGTCGGTCCGTTCGTGGTCATCGAGAGCGGTGCGGTGATTGGCGCCAACGTCACGCTCGGTGCCCATTGCTTCATCGGTGCCCGCAGCGTGATCGGCGAGGGCGGCTGGTTGGCTCCGCGGGTCACCCTGTATCACGACGTGCGCATCGGCAAGCGAGTGGTGATCCAGTCCGGTGCGGTGCTGGGTGGCGAAGGTTTCGGTTTCGCCAACGAGAAGGGCGTCTGGCAGAAGATTGCCCAGATCGGCGGCGTGAGCATTGGCGACGATGTCGAGATCGGCGTGAATACTGCCATCGATCGCGGTGCGCTGGCGGATACCCGCATCGGTGACGGGGTCAAGCTCGACAACCAGATCCAGATCGCCCACAACGTGCAGGTCGGTGACCACACGGCGATGGCGGCCTGTGTCGGCATCTCGGGAAGCACCAGAATCGGCAAGCATTGCACCATCGCCGGCGGTGTCGGCATGGTCGGTCACATCGATGTCTGCGATAACGTTTTCGTTTCCGGCATGACCATGGTCACCCGTTCCATCACCGAGCCAGGCGGTTACTCCTCCGGCACGGCGATGCAGACCCTGGGCGACTGGCGCAAGAGCGCCGCACGCATTCGCCAGCTGGATGAAATGGCCAAGCGCCTTCAGCAACTGGAAAAGCGTGTCGAAACCGTGACCTCAGGCGGCCAGCCATCATCTGATGGCTGATACCCTTTCCTGATCAGGGCGCGGCACGATTGCCGATTGGCGTTCTTGATTTGCAAAAGGTGCATGGCGCCAGGCGCGTGCTCCCTATCTTTACTACAGGCTTCCCCCAGAAATGATGGACATCAACGAGATTCGCGAATACCTGCCTCACCGTTACCCGTTCCTGCTCGTGGACCGCGTGGTGGAACTGGACGTCGAGGCTCAGCGCATTCGTGCCTACAAGAATGTCAGCATCAACGAGCCATTCTTCAATGGTCACTTCCCGGCGCATCCGATCATGCCCGGCGTGCTGATCATCGAAGCCATGGCCCAGGCGGCCGGCATCCTCGGTTTCAAGATGCTCGATGCCAAGCCGACGGATGGCACCCTCTATTACTTCGTCGGCTCCGACAAGCTGCGTTTCCGCCAGCCCGTGCTGCCGGGTGACCAACTGATCCTGGAAGCCAAGTTCATCAGCTGCAAGCGCCAGATCTGGAAGTTCGACTGCCAGGCGACGGTCGACGGCAAGCCGGTCTGCTCCGCCGAGATCATCTGCGCGGAACGCAAACTATGAGTTTGATTGACCCTCGGGCAATCATCGATCCCTCGGCCAGGCTGGCCGACGGTGTCGAGGTCGGCCCTTGGTCGATCGTCGGCCCGGATGTCGAGATCGGGGAGGGGACCGTCATCGGTCCGCACGTGGTGCTCAAGGGGCCGACCCGCATCGGCCGCAACAACCGCATCTACCAGTTTTCCTCGGTCGGTGAAGACACGCCGGACCTCAAGTACAAGGGCGAACCCACGCGCCTGGTGATCGGTGACAACAACGTCATCCGCGAAGGGGTGACCATCCACCGCGGCACCATCCAGGACCGCTCGGAAACCACCCTCGGCGATCACAACCTGATCATGGCCTATGCCCACATCGGCCACGACAGCGTCATCGGCAACCACTGCATCCTGGTCAACAACACCGCACTGGCCGGCCACGTGCACGTGGACGACTGGGCGATCCTCTCCGGGTTCACCCTGGTTCACCAGTTCTGCCATATCGGCGCCCACAGCTTTTCCGGCATGGGTACCGCCATCGGCAAGGATGTCCCGGCGTTCGTCACCGTTTTCGGCAACCCTGCCGAAGCCCGCAGCATGAACTTCGAAGGCATGCGTCGCCGCGGTTTCAGCGAAGACGCCATCCATGCCCTGCGCCGCGCCTACAAGGTGGTCTACCGTCAGGGCCTGACCGTCGAGCAGGCGATCGTCGAGCTGGAAGAGTCGGCGAAGCAGTTCCCGGAAGTCGAACTGTTCCGCCAGTCGATCCAGAACTCCGCCCGCGGCATCACGCGCTGACATGGCGGCACTCTGCGTAGCGCTGGTGGCCGGTGAGGCCAGCGGCGACATCCTCGGTTCCGGTCTGATGCGAGCCCTCAAGGCTCGTCATCCGCACATCCGTTTCATTGGCGTCGGCGGTCCCCTGATGGAAGCCGAGGGCCTGAGCAGCTACTTCCCCATGGAGCGCCTGGCGGTCATGGGCCTGGTCGAGGTGCTGGGGCGCCTGCCCGAGCTGCTCAAGCGCCGCAAGCTGCTGATCCAGACCCTCATCGATGAAAAACCGGATGTCTTCATCGGTATCGATGCTCCGGACTTCACCCTCAATATCGAACTGAAACTGCGTCAGGCCGGAATCAAGACCGTGCACTACGTCAGCCCGTCGGTCTGGGCCTGGCGACAGAAGCGCGTGCTGAAGATTCGCCAAGGCTGCGACCTGATGCTCACGCTGTTCCCCTTCGAAGCGAAGTTCTACGAGGAACAGGGCGTGCCGGTGCGGTTCGTCGGTCACCCGCTGGCGGACACCATCCCCCTCGACGCCGATCGCCAGGCCGCGCGCCAGGCCCTTGGCCTGGACGAGGGGCCATTGGTGGCGCTGATGCCGGGCAGTCGCGGCGGTGAGGTCGGTCGCCTGGGGGCGCTGTTCCTCGATACCGCGCAGCGTCTGCGCGAACTCATCCCCGGTGTGCGCTTCGTCTCGCCCTGCGCCAATGCCGCGCGTCGTGCCCAGCTGGAGCAGATGCTCGCGGGCCGCGACCTGCCGCTGACCCTGCTCGATGGCCAGTCTCACCGGGCCCTGGCGGCCTGTGATGCGGTGCTGATTGCCTCGGGTACCGCCACGCTGGAAGCGTTGCTGTTCAAGCGGCCGATGGTCGTGGCCTATCGCCTGGCTCCGCTGAGCTACTGGATTCTCAAACGCCTGGTCAAAAGTCCCTACGTCTCGTTGCCCAACCTGCTGGCCCAGCGCCTGCTGGTTCCGGAACTGCTGCAGGAGGCCGCCACCAGCGAGGCCCTGGCGCAGACCCTGGCCCCGCTGGTACAGGATGGCGCGCAACAGACCGAAGGCTTCGACCAGATTCACCGCACCCTGCGTCGCGATGCCTCGAACCAGGCGGCCGACGCGGTGCTGGCCCTGCTGGAAGATCGATAAATGCAAATGGGACTGGACTTCAACCTGGTCGAAGACCTGGTCGCCGGCGTCGACGAAGTGGGTCGCGGCCCCCTGTGCGGCGCGGTGGTCACCGCTGCGGTGATCCTCGATCCGGCGCGGCCGATCCTCGGTTTGAACGACTCGAAGAAACTCACCGAAGCGCGCCGCGAGAAGCTCTTCGATGAAATCTGCGAAAAGGCCCTGAGCTTCTGCATCGCTCGCGCCGAAGTCGAGGAAATCGACGAACTGAACATCCTGCATGCCACCATGCTGGCCATGCAGCGCGCCGTCGAGGGCCTGCACATCACCCCGAAACTGGCGCTGATCGATGGCAACCGCTGTCCGAAGCTCCAGGTACCCGCCTCGCCGGTGGTCAAGGGCGATAGCCAGGTGCCGGCGATTGCCGCCGCCTCGATCCTGGCCAAGGTCACCCGCGACCGGGAGATGGCCGCCTTCGAACTGATCTACCCGGGCTACGGGATCGGCGGGCACAAGGGCTACCCGACCCCCGTCCACCTCGAGGCGCTGGCCCGCCTGGGACCGACGCCGATCCACCGGCGTTCCTTCGCCCCGGTGCGTGCGGCCTACGAGGCGCAACTGCTGGGGAGCGGCCAGCCAAGCCTGGTCTGACGCCCAGCGTCCACCTTCAGTCAGGATCGTTTTGCGCCGGCTGTTGTTTTGATCGGGGCCCGGTACAATCCGGGCCTTGTCGTTTTGCGTTGCTATAGGATCATCATGTCGGCTTCCTTCGTTCATCTTCGCCTGCATACCGAATTCTCGCTGGTCGACGGACTGGTGCGGATCAAGCCGCTCGCCAAGGCCCTGACCGGGATGAACATGCCGGCGGTGGCGGTGACCGACCAGAGCAACATGTGCTCGCTGGTCAAGTTCTACAAGACCGCCATGGGCGCCGGGATCAAGCCGATCTGCGGTGCCGACCTGTGGCTGGCCGGCGAAGACCCGGAAGGCCCGCTGTCGCGCATCTGCTTCCTGGCGATGGATGCCCAGGGCTATCGCAACCTCACCGAACTGATCTCCCGCGGCTGGACCGACGGCCAGCGCAACGGCCTGGTGATCATCCAGCGCGAATGGATCGCCGAAGCCGCCGAGGGCCTGATCGCCCTGTCCGCGGCCAAGGAAGGCGATATCGGCATGGCCCTGCTGTCCGGCAACGAAGCCGAGGCCGAGGCCCTGTTGCGCGACTGGATGGCGACGTTCCCCGATCGCTTCTATGTCGAAGTGCAGCGCACCAATCGCGCCGGCGACGAGGAATACCTGCACGCCGCCGTGGCCCTGGCCGACCGTCTCGGTGCGCCGCTGGTGGCGACCAACGACGTGCGCTTCATCAAGCAGTCGGATTTCGACGCCCACGAAACCCGTGTATGCATCGGCGAAGGCCGGGCCCTGGATGACCCGCGGCGCTCGCGCAACTACAGCGACCAGCAGTACCTGAAGAGCCCGGAGGAAATGGCCGAGCTGTTCAGCGACCTGCCCGAGGCCCTGGAAAACACCGTCGAGATCGCCAAGCGCTGCAACATCACGGTGCAACTGGGCAAGTACTTCCTGCCGGACTTCCCCACGCCCAACGGCATGGGCATCGACGATTACCTGCGGCATGTTTCCCACGAAGGCCTGGAAGAACGCCTGGCGGTGCTCTGGCCGAAGGAAACCACGCCGAACTACGAAGAGAAGCGCCAGGTCTACCTGGACCGGCTCAAGTTCGAGCTGGACATCATCATCCAGATGGGTTTCCCCGGTTACTTCCTCATCGTCATGGACTTCATCAAGTGGGCGAAGAACAACGACGTGCCGGTGGGGCCGGGTCGGGGCTCGGGTGCCGGTTCGCTGGTGGCCTACGTCCTGAAGATCACCGACCTCGACCCGCTGGCCTATGACCTGCTGTTCGAACGTTTCCTCAATCCGGAACGGATTTCCATGCCCGACTTCGACGTCGACTTCTGCATGGACGGTCGCGACCGGGTGATCGACTACGTGGCCGAGGCCTACGGGCGCAACGCCGTGAGCCAGATCATCACCTTCGGCACCATGGCGGCCAAGGCGGTGGTGCGCGACGTGGCGCGGGTGCAGGGCAAGTCCTACGGCCTGGCGGACCGTCTGTCGAAGATGATTCCGTTCGAAGTCGGCATGACCCTGGAAAAGGCCTACGAGCAGGAAGAAATGCTCCGGGACTTCCTCAAGACCGACGAGGACGCCAAGGAAATCTGGGACATGGCCCTCAAGCTCGAGGGGGTCACCCGGGGTACCGGCAAGCACGCCGGGGGCGTGGTGATCGCGCCGACCAAGCTCACCGACTTCTCGCCGATCGCCTGTGACGAAGAGGGCGGCGGCCTGGTGACCCAGTTCGACAAGGACGACGTCGAGGCGGCAGGCCTGGTGAAGTTCGACTTCCTCGGCCTGCGCACCCTGACCATCATCAAGTGGGCGATGGAGATCATCAACCGCGAGCAGGCCAAGGCGGGCCTGGCGGACGTCAACATCGACTTCATCCCGCTGGATGACCGCAAGACCTACGAGCTGCTGCAAAGAGCCGAGACCACCGCGGTGTTCCAGCTCGAATCCCGCGGCATGAAGGAACTGATCAAGAAGCTCAAGCCCGACTGCCTGGAAGACCTCATCGCACTGGTGGCGCTGTTCCGTCCGGGTCCGTTGCAATCGGGCATGGTGGACGACTTCATCAACCGCAAGCACGGCCGCGCCGAGCTGGCCTACCCGCATCCGGATTACCAGTACGACGGCCTGCAGCCGGTCCTGGCGCCGACCTACGGCATCATCCTGTACCAGGAACAGGTGATGCAGATCGCCCAGGTCATGGCCGGCTACACCCTCGGCGGCGCGGACATGCTGCGCCGGGCGATGGGCAAGAAGAAGCCGGAGGAAATGGCCAAGCAGCGCGGCGGTTTCATCGAGGGTTGTGCCAACAACGGCATCGATGGCGACCTCGCGGGCAACATCTTCGACCTGGTGGAAAAATTCGCCGGCTACGGCTTCAACAAATCCCACTCCGCCGCCTATGGCCTGGTTTCCTACCAGACCGCCTGGCTGAAGACCCACCACCCGGCGGCGTTCATGGCCGCGGTGCTGTCGGCGGACATGCACAACACCGACAAGGTGGTGATCCTGATCGAGGAAGTGCGCAGCATGAAGCTGCGCCTCGATGCGCCGGACGTGAACTTCTCCGACTTCAAGTTCACCGTCAACGAAGACGGGCGCATCGTCTACGGCCTCGGCGCCATCAAGGGCGTCGGTGAAGGCCCGGTGGAAGCGATCATGGAGGCGCGGGCCGAAGGCGGTCCGTTCAAGGACCTGTTCGATTTCTGCGCGCGCGTCGACCTCAAGCGCATCAACAAGCGCACCCTCGATGCCCTGGTGCGCAGCGGTGCGCTGGATCGGCTTGGGCCGTTCTTCCATGACGAGATCAAGGCCTACCAGGCCAGCGTCGACCAGAACCGCGCGGTGCTGCTGTCGGCCATGGAAGAAGCGATCAAGTCCGCGGAGCAGACCGCCCGTACCCATGACAGTGGCCACTCGGACCTGTTCGGCGGGCTGTTCGACGAGCCGGATGCCGACGTCTACGCCAACCACCGCAAGGCCCGCGAGCTGACCCTCAAGGAGCGCCTGCGCGGCGAGAAGGACACCCTCGGCCTGTACCTCACCGGCCACCCGATCGACGAATACGAAGGCGAGATCCGCCGCTTCGCCCGCCAGCGCATCATCGACCTGAAGCCGGCGCGCGACACCCAGACCGTGGCCGGGATGATCATTGCCCTGCGGGTCATGAAGAACAAGAAGGGCGACAAGATGGGCTTCGTCACCCTCGACGACCGTTCCGGGCGCATCGAGGCCTCGCTGTTCGCCGACGCCTTCATGGCAGCGCAGTCGCTGCTGCAGACCGATGCCATGGTGGTGATCGAGGGGGAAGTGAGCAACGACGACTTCTCCGGCGGCCTGCGCCTGCGGGTCAAGCGCGTGATGAGCATGGAGGACGCGCGCACCAACCTGGCCGACAGCCTGCGCCTGAAAATCCATGCCGACGCTCTCAAGGGCGATCGCCTGGCCTGGCTCGGCGACCTGCTCAAACGCCATCGCGGTGCTTGCCCGGTGAGCATGGAATACACCGGCAGCGACGCCCGCGCCCAGTTGCAGTTCGGCGAAGACTGGCGGATCGATCCGGCCGATGGTCTGATTCAGGCGCTGCGTGACCAGTTCGGTCGTGAGAACGTCTTTTTGCACTATCGATGAATTTTTAATCTCGACCTGAATGCGCCTGATCCCTTAAGGTAGGGCGCCAAACGGATCAACCGGCCGGCCGCCTGGCCGTCGACCCAAGACGGAAGCCTATGAACCCGAATTTTCTGGATTTCGAACAGCCGATCGCTGACCTGCAAGCCAAGATCGAAGAGCTGCGCCTGGTGGGCAATGACAACTCGCTGAACATCGGCGATGAGATCGGCCGGCTGCAAGACAAGAGCAGCGAGCTGACCAAGAGCATCTTCAGCAACCTGACCAGCTGGCAGATCGCTCGCCTGGCGCGCCATCCGCGCCGGCCGTACACCCTGGACTACATCGAACACATCTTCACCGAGTTCGACGAACTGCACGGCGACCGTCACTTCTCCGACGACGCCGCGATCGTCGGCGGCATCGCCCGTCTGGAAGACCGCCCGGTCATGGTCATCGGCCACCAGAAGGGCCGCGAAGTGCGCGAGAAGGTGCGCCGCAACTTCGGCATGCCGCGTCCGGAAGGCTACCGCAAGGCCTGCCGCCTGATGGAAATGGCCGAACGCTTCAAGATGCCGATCCTGACCTTCATCGACACCCCGGGCGCCTACCCGGGCATCGACGCCGAAGAGCGCAACCAGAGCGAGGCGATCGCCTGGAACCTGCGCGTCATGGCACGCCTCAAGACCCCGATCATCGCCACCGTCATCGGTGAAGGTGGTTCCGGCGGTGCGCTGGCGATCGGTGTCTGCGACCAGCTGAACATGCTGCAGTACTCCACCTACTCGGTGATCTCGCCGGAAGGTTGCGCCTCGATCCTGTGGAAGACCGCGGAGAAGGCTGCCGACGCCGCCGAGGCCATGGGCATCACCGCCGAGCGCCTGAAAGGCCTGGGCATCGTCGACAAGGTCATCCAGGAGCCGCTGGGCGGCGCCCACCGTGATCCGGCCGTCATGTCGGCGTCGGTTCGCGAAGAGCTGATCCAGCAACTGGACATGCTGAAGAAGTTCGACAACGACGCGCTGCTCAAGCGCCGTTACGACCGCCTGATGAGCTACGGTCTCTGACCTGAAACCATCCCTTCAGTTATTGGGGCTGCTTTGCAGCCTTTCGCGAGCAAGCTCGCTCCCACAGGTTGCTCACTGCGCAATCCTTTTGGGAGCGAGCTTGCTCGCGAAGGGCCGCAAGGCGGCCCCAATTGCTTTTATCGGATCCTTGACATGACCGACCTCGCATCCCGCCTGCAGAACAAGCTTGCCAACTGGCAGAACGCGCCGGGTTGGTGCGTGGCACTGTCAGGCGGGCTGGACTCAACGGTTTTGCTGCACCTGCTGGCCGCCATGAAGGATCGGCCAGCATTGCGTGCCGTGCATGTTCATCATGGTTTGCAAGCGGTCGCGGACGCCTGGCCGGAACACTGTCGTCGCCTGTGCGCTTCACTGGGTGTCGAGTTGCTGGTGCGGCACGTGACGGTGGAGGAGGGCGCCAGTCTCGAACAGGCGGCGCGCAATGCCCGCTACGCCGTCTTCAGTGAGATCCTTCGGGGCGGTGAGGTCTTGCTGACCGGCCAGCATCGCGAGGATCAGGCGGAAACCCTGTTGCTGCGCCTGCTTCGCGGTGCCGGGCTGCGCGGGTTGATGGCGATGCCCGGACTGCGGCCGCTGGGCGATGCCTGGCTGCTTCGGCCCTTGCTCGACAGCTCTCGTGACGAGCTGCTTCGTTATGCCCATGACCGCGGTTTGAGCTGGATCGACGATCCGTCGAATGGCGATACCCGGTTCACGCGCAATTACCTGCGCCAGCAGGTGCTTCCGGCCCTGGCCTTGCGCTGGCCACAGGTCAGTCGCACGCTGGCCCGTACTGCCGGCCATCTCGCCGAGGCGGCTGAATTGCTGGACGAGCTGGCCTGGCAGGATCTGGCCCAGGCCAGGGGTGCGGGAGAGTTTCCCTGGCTCGGTCGTCCATCCTTGCACTTGCCGGGGCTGCTCCGGCTTTCTCCCGCGCGCCAGCGCAATGCCCTGCGCTTGTGGCTCACGCCACTCACCCGCCTGCCGGATACCGACCATTGGGCCGGCTGGAGCGATCTGCGTGATGCCCGTCCTGATGCTTCACCGATCTGGAAGCTCACCGATGGCGAGCTGCATCGCGCTGGTGAGCGGATCTACTGGTTGAATGGCGACTGGATCGACGCTCCTGGCGCGGGATGCTGGAAAGATCCACCACTGGCGCTGGAACTGCCTGGCAATGGCTGCGTTTTCCTGCACGGAAAAAGGCCCGGGGAGGCCCTGCAAATCGCCTACCGCCAGGGCGGCGAACGCATGAACATCGCCGGTCGCGGCCATCGTGATCTCAAGCGTCTGCTCAATGAACGCGGGGTTCCGGCCTTTGTTCGCGACCGTTTGCCACTGCTGTTCGCAGGTGACCGGCTGGTCGCCGTGGCCAATCTCCCTGACCTCGTTGATGGCGATTTGCAACTTGTGTGGAATGTACCGACGAGTGAGCAAGGTTTGAGATGAAAGGCACTTTCGGGTAGACTACGCTCCCTTCTTGATACAGCTTCTGTGAGCTCCTTTCGAGCCACGGCAGTTGCCGATTACCAAGCAGTTTTTTGCTGGGCGATTCTCAAAATGTGTAGCGAGCTCCGTACCGGGATTTCAACCCCCGGTCTGTACAGGCGCGGCAGTATTTTCGGATGCACTGTGATTGACGCAGGTGATCGGGGGCTTCGGCCTTCCTTCGCTTTCCCCGGCGGCGCAGACCGCTTTAACGCAGACTTCTAGGGTTTTTCATGACGCGCTACATATTCGTCACGGGCGGTGTTGTTTCTTCAT
>Ga0206117_100643_pt1 | contig 29993 bp, 44 predicted proteins | sample 3A5Ametagenome_FD_177997 | JGI IMG/M metagenome (GOLD analysis project Ga0206117, IMG submission 177997) | Enriched microbial communities from leaf-cutter ant dump, University of Wisconsin, Madison, United States - 3A5A | ecosystem: Environmental > Terrestrial > Nest > Insects nest > Nest dump... | reverse complement strand
CTACGTCCTCCAGCCCTACCAGCTGGTCAAGGACCTTCGCACGGGTGTGGAAAGCACGGCGCCCTCGGACGTCCTCGACGGCGAAATCGACGAGTTCATGGAAGCCGCGCTCGCCCACCGCGTCAACGGCGGCGCCGATGCCGTGGTGGACGACCTGAACTGACGGTGGCCTGTATATCCGGAATGAAAACGGGCGCTTCGGCGCCCGTTTTTGCGATCGGCGCCTGGTGGATCCTCGGGTCAAGCCCGAGGATCCACAGCCCACCCGCAACGTTTGCGGCTCAGTTCGTCGCCCGCTCGATCCTGATCTCACCGAGATCATCGACCAGCACCGTCCAGCTTTCCGGCTCTGCCGCCTTCGGGTCCGTCTTGAGGTAGACGGTGGCGAAGAGGCCGGGCTGCGCGGTGATGCCGGAAGAGTTTTCCGGGCGGATATCCGTCACGTAGGGTTTCAGCGCCGAAAACTCCTCCAGTTCGGTGGAGGAGGCGATCTTCGGGCCTTCGGCCGTCGATTCGATCTGCTGGAGATGGATTTCGGCCGTGCCGTCCGGCTGGCGCACGGCGATCAGCTTGTAGTAGCCGCGGCGCATCTCCGCCTGCTTGCCGGCGGGGGCCTCCGCTGTCTCGCCGTCCTGCGTGTCGGCCGGCTCTTCCCAGTAGCCGGTGCTCACCACGAAGGTGATCGTCTCCGGCACGGGCGGCTCGCCTTCGGCGAAGGCGGGCGCGGCAAGGAGGAGAAGGGTGAGGGCGCTGGCAAGCAGGGGGCGCTTCATGGCGAAAAGTCCGTTCGGTTCCGTCGATCCGTCAATAATCGAACTGTTCGGCAAGAATCCGGTCGGACCAGGAATGATCCGGATCGGACAGGATACGGGCCGCAAGATGGGCCGATTCGGCGATGCGCACCGATGTGACGGACTTGACCTCGGTATTGTCGGCGACCGCGTTGACCGGGCGCTTTTCCGCCTCCAGCACCTCGATCTCCACCGTCACCTTATTGGGCAGCAGCGCGCCGCGCCAGCGCCGGGGGCGGAAGGCGCTGACGGGGGTGAGCGCCAGAAGCGGGGCCTCCAGCGGCAGGATGGGGCCATGGGCGGAAAGATTGTAGGCCGTCGAGCCGGCCGGCGTCGCCAGAAGCAACCCGTCGCAGATCAGCTCCTCCAGCCGCACGCGCCCGTCGATGCTGACCCTGAGCTTCGCCGCCTGGTAGGACTGGCGGAAGACGTAGACCTCGTTGATGGCGAGCGCGCGCCGTTCCTGGCCGCTCGCATCGTTCGTCACCATTTCCAGCGGCCGGAAGGCGTTCTCCACCGCGCCGTCGATGCGGGCCGGCAGGTCCTTCGTATCGTAGCGGTTCATCAGGAAGCCGACCGAGCCGCGGTTCATGCCGTAGACCGGCTTGCCGGTGCTCATGGTCGTGTGCAGCGTCTGGAGCATGAAGCCGTCGCCGCCGAGCGCGACGATCACGTCCGCCTCCTCGGGATCGGTGTTGCCGTAGACGGAAATCAGCTCCTCGCGCGCTTCCTGCGCTTCGGCCGCCTGCGAGGCGACGAAGGAAAGGGAGTGGAAGTTACGCGTCATGCCGGATCCCGCATCTCCTCGTTCGAACGGTGCCCGTCGGGCCGGTCTTTGTCGCATGCCTTTACGGCATGCGCATCTGAAAAATGTGACAGGGGTGCGGGAGCCGCTCTTCAGTGCGAGCCCTTCTCCGCCTGCGCCTCGAGGCCCTTGAGCACCGCCTGGCCGGCGGCGGCGGCCTGCATCGGGTTGGCGAAGGGGCCTTTCACCGGATAGGTGACGCCGCGGAAGGTGAGGGCGAAGAAATACTGCCCCTTGCGGTCCTTCTGCACCGTGACCTTCGAAGCCGGTTTTTCCTTGTCTGCCGCCACGTCCGTTCCTCCGCACGATCGCCCCGGTCGCACGCCGGCTGTGGCCGGGCGCGGGGCAGGCGCCACAGGCGCCGATTGAACCAGCAACGCCTATAGGACACTCGCTTCCGCACGGCAATCGCTGCTGGGGAGTAACGCTCCGATCGTCGGGGAGGCCTTGAAACTTACCGGCCACATGCCGGGCGGGGACGCGGGCCGCCGATGCTCATGGCGATGGCGGCGATCGCAAGACGTTCCTCGACCGCATCGCGTTCGGCGATAAGGGTGCGCAAGGCCTCCAGCGCATCGCCGCCGTGCAGCGCCAGGATTTCGGCCGCTTCGTCGGAGCAGGGTTTCTGCATGCGGGGCACCGCGGTCATTGCAGGCGCAGTTCCAGCTGCCGCTTGCTCTTCAGCACATAGAGCGGGCGGGCCGAGGCCGCCGCCTTGCGCTGGAGCTCGAGACGATTCTCCATTTGTCGCTCGCGCAGCGACCGGCAGGCATCGAGGATCGCCTTTCCGCGTTCCAGGGCATCGTTCTGCATCGGTATACCCTCCATTTGTTCCCTTTATGTTCTTGTTTTGCGGATACGTCAAGCGGGCATTGCCGGAAGCAGCGCTCTAGAAAAGCATTTCCTATGTGAAAGCGTCGGAGAGGCGCGGCGTCGCGCGAAAAATGAGTGGTGCCCCCAGCAAGACTCGAACTCGCGACCCCCTGATTACAAATTTTTCGGGGATCGTGTCTTTTCAGATGGTTAACATTTGGTGTCGGAAGGGTGTCTCACGATTGCGGAAATGTAGCGATCGTGAGCGCCATCACTGCCCCTGATCCTCCGTGTCGTCGTACCAGGCGACCATCTTCGCGATCGCGGTATCTGCCAGCTCGGGATTGATCGCCAGATAGTGCTTGAGCACGTCGTGCGCCGTCTTCATGCTGTGGCCGGTGATCGCGCAAATCTCGGGGATCGAGCAGCCGGCGTTCGCCAGCCAGGTTACAGCTGTATCGCGCAGGTCCTGGTCGCGAAGCGCGAGGAGGGGCTCGCCGTCCACGGCGGGGCGATCCGGATCCGGCTTGCCGACCAGGCTCGGCATGGGCTTGATGGCCGGATGCTCGCTCGTCGCCGGCAGACCCAGTGCCGCCGCGTCGCGGATCTCGGCGAAGACATGGGCGTAATGTGACGACAGGAGAGGGCACCAGCGGCGTTCGTCGAGGACGACATAGGGAGAGATCACCTCGGCTCGCTTTCGCCTCTCCTCGGCCGCCTGGAGCCGCTGGCGAAGGATCGGTGCCTCGGGCATCGAGACGATCTTTTTCGTCTTGAGCTGGCGCAGGGTGAGCCTGTCGCGCTGTCTGCCCGCAATGCCGTAGTTCAGGCGGTCGGCCTGGCGCTGTCCGGACCAGACGCCCAGGATGATCATGTCGCCGATCTCCGGCCGGCCGAGCCGATCGGCGACGGCGACGAGCTGGGCAATCTCCTCGCGCGTCCCGACGCGAACCCGTGGCGGCGGTGTCTTCATGCCCAGGCCGTGCGCCGGGTTAGGCTTCTCCGGATTGATCTTGCCCCTGCGGATCGCCCAGGTGAAGGCGATCCCGAGCACGCGCATGGTGGCGACGGCCTGGGCGTTGCCGACCGCGACCCGCAGCGTGTCGTACATGCCGACGCAGATCGGCCGGGTGAAGGCCTCGGCCTCGGCCTCCCAGGCATCCGGCAGATGCTTGCGGACGACGGCCTCTTTCAGGCGGTACTCGTCGATGGTCTTTTTGGCGAGATCCGCGATGCGCGGATTGTGCTCGATGTGCAGCCATTCCTGGAACAGCTTGCGAAGCGGATAGGCGGGGCCGATCGGCGCCGCGGCCGCCGTCGCCGGCGTGCGCTTCCGCGGCTTGGCCTTGCGCGCCTGCTCGTGCAGGTTACGCTCGAATTCACGCGACCACTCCAGCGCCTCGCCGGCGGTCATCCAGCGGTCATCGTCGTGGCGCAGATCGATACCCTGGTGGCCTTGCTCTCGAAGCGTCTTCGATGGGGCAAAGCGCGGCCGGCCGTTGCGCCAGGCGACGTATTTGATTTTCGGATCGGGGTCTTTTGGCATTGTCTTTCCTACGCTTGACTAAAATGGAAGATCGTCAAAAGGGTCGGCCGGCTGGAGCTTTGCCGGCGCCAGGTGCTTCACCAGCTCATCATGGGGCGACAAGATCGGCATGCCGCGCGCGTCTGAAAAGTCGGTGGGGATCCCGTTGACCTTGGTGATCGAGAGGGCGCTTATGTCGTCCCTCGTGCGGGAAGCGATGCAGAGGCCTTGATACCCGACAAAGCCAGTGAAGATCGCCCAGCGCTTCGTGCCGGGGCAGCTCGTAAATGTGATCCGATCCCCGGGCTGCAGAAGGCTGCGTGCTCTGGCGACTGCCCGTCGCAACTCGTCTCGTCTGGCCTGGTCCATATGGTTCTCCAAAAAAAATGCTCGGCGGCCACGCGAAACAAAGACCGCCGAGCGAGGGCCGGATCGCCTCGTCATGAAGCTTTCCGGTGGGCGGCGGCCGAGGGGGAACGATCGGCCGCCGGGAGGTTCACTTGCGCCGCCGCCAGAAACCGGCGGGCAGGAGGATCACGGCCTGGCCGATCAGCAGGGGCACGACGCAGACAAGCCATTGCTGGATGGTCAGCGGCGGAACGTTGTCGATGAAGTCGAGCACGGCGGTCATTGCACGACCCTCAGCGCCGGCCGCCGGAAGGCCGACAGGCGGTGGATGGTGGCGCTCCGGCCGGTGACCTCCGCCGCCTGGATCAGCAGCGCCGACCGTTCGGCCCGCAGCTGGACCTGCAACTGCATCATGCGATCGAGATCGTCGCGCGCCGCGGCGTAGTCCTGCAGATCCCGAAACAGACGGTGCATCAGCTCGTCTTCGACAGAGGCGAGGCGCTGCAGCTGGGCGAAGGTGTCATCGACCGTCATTGCTGGCGCTCCTTGAGGCGCATCTCGGCCAGCTGCCCAGCGAGCGTGAGCGAGAGCGAGCGGCTGACTTCCCGCGCCAGGTGGCGCTGAACGAGCGCATCCACGAGGGACTGCGAGAAGCGATGAGGGCCGACTTCCCAGCTGTTGCGGATCTTTCGGATATGCCGGTACTGGCCGATCGCGATGACCGCCTGCTGCTGCTTGCGGGTTAGCGCCTTGTGCGGCGCAATCGCGGCGGGGTTTTCACTGGCGGATGTGATCATGGCCGGGCAAGCTCCCTTGTCCGCTCCATATGCTTGATCAAGTCGGCCTCGACCTGGGAGATCAAAGCCTTCTTAAGGATCTGGTCGCCGGCGGGCGGGCTCACTTGGGCGGCGACGCTGCCGATCGTCTGGATGAAAAGCATCGACATGCCCTGCACCACCAACAAGGGGTCGCCACCCGGGCGGCGAACCTCGTCGTTGACCCAGTCACTCAGCTGCTCGATCCAGCCGCTGACGGTGCCGCGGGCGACGATGCGCGTGAGGGCATGTTCGCAGGTCAAGGCGTCGGCGATGTCGAGGCCGGTGTGAAGGACCTTGTTCATGCCCGGCCCTCCATCTGCTCGACCCGTTCGATGGGGTAACGAAGCGACCGGGCGTGTCCGGTCTCCATCGACAGGGCGAGATCTTCGGTGAAGGTGAGGCAGTCGCCGGCGTCGTGCGGCTCGCGCAAGTTGACGTAGTGCCTGCCATCCGCCCAGGCCCATGCCTGGAAGGGGCCGGCGTCGACGACCTTTCCGACGCCGGCCCCGTTGTCTTCGACGTCCCAAAAGAGGAAGTCCTGGCCGTGGTCTTCGAAGTGGAAACGGATCATGCCGCGTTCCTCGCGACGTACTTGTCCTCGAGGCGCGAGCGGTCGGCGCCGACGCGCAGGGAGGCAACGGTGCGGCCGAGCGCTTCGGCTTCGGCCTTGGCCTTCCTGTCGGCGTAGGTCTCATGCCAGCGCAGGACAGCGGCGCGGTTGAAGCGGCCGCCCGGGACCGGACGCGGCAAAGCCTCTTCCGTGATCAGCCGGCGCTTGTAGCGTGCGAATGTCTGCAGGGTATAGCCAAGCAGATCGGCGACGTCCTGCGCCGTCATCCATGGCTGGGGTTCGTTCTGAGGGATCATGTTTCGCGTTCTCCCGTTGAGGTGATTTGCATCACGGAAAAACGATAAGCGAAAATGCTTATTACAGCAAGCATGATTTGCAGGAGCGCAAATACGTGCTGATGATCCTTCGCGCCGCACAATGCAGAGTACCGCTGATTTGTAGCGTTACGCAGTTCACTGCGGGGGTGCACGGCGTAGCGTTACGCAGTTCACTGCGCACGCCAAGGGCGTAGCGTTACGTGGTTCAGTGTGGGGGGTTATGGCGTAGCGTTACGCAGTTCACTGCGATGCGCGCGTTTGCGACAGTCAGTGCTGAGCGCGGATCGTGCCGACGGATACGCCGGAGATTATCACGCGCACATCGTCGACATGCTCGGGCCGTCCTGGGCCGAGGCGCATGGAATGCGTCGTGACAAACGGCGTCTGGTAGAGGCGCAGAAGATTGTCACTGGTGTTGGAGTTGAAGTCCTTCACCTCAACGAGCACAACATCGCCTGGCTTGGCGCGGGCGCTGCGGTCGATGATGACGATGTCGCCGGGCATAACGCCTATGCCGTCCAATGCGGCGCCCTTCATTACCCAGGGCTCAATACCGTTTTTGCCGGACAAGGCAGCGGTAACGGCTGCCTCGATCCACGACGGCCATTCTGTATTGTCCTGGCGGAGCGGGATGGTGTCGGGTTCGGCTGTACCCGGCCGTGCGCCGCCCGGCATCTGTAACGGGCGAAAGCCGGAGTAGTGGGCGACCTTCTCGATGCTGCTCTGGTTGATCCCGACGCTATTCGATTGGTCGTTCAGGTAGCGGGTCAGCGTCGAGGCGGCCATGCCAGAATTCAAGGCGAGCTGCGACGGCGACAGGTTCATGTGTCGTGCAATCGCTCGAAGCCATTCTTTTGTTTCGCGCTGATCTGTCGCCATACGCGAAACATTAATGTGTGGAAGTGCTAACGCAGTCACAAAAAAGCACCTTGCCAAATAAGCAAATTCGCTTATCCCATTAAGCAAATCAGTTGACAAGGTGATTTGCCATGTTCCCACAGATCGAGGCCAAGCGTGCTGCCGCAGGCATCCTGCAGAAGGATCTCTGCGAGCGGGCGAATGTCCACGAGACAACGTACACGGCCCGCAAAAGCAACCGCCGCTCGCTGAGTGAGACGACGCTCAAGAAGCTTGAGGTCGCCCTCGATGAAATGATCGACGAGCGCCGAGCAGAGCTTGCCAAGATTGGCGGTGCGCCATGAGCCGGATCGCTGCCATCGCCTACAGCTGCGAGGTCGATCGCGATCCCGTGCGCAACACCGCCAACCACCAAGGCATGGTCGACACGCTCAATGCGCTGATCGCCGACGACGGCTGGCCGGGTGTCGACGTGGTGAGCCTCTTCACCAGCAAGGCCGGGACGATCATCGAGATCGCGCCGGGCGCGGCGACGCTTTCGCTCGAGCTGCTGCGCGGCATCAAGGCCGGCGGCGGGCGTCGACCGGCGCGCGAGGAACCTGTTTTCGATGGCGACCAGGGGAGATTGGTCTGATGCAGCAGCCTGTGAACATGGATATCGGCCAGGCGCCGGATCTCGAATGGGTGGCGCTGGAGAGCATCCACGTCGACACCAGTTATCAGCGCCCCTTGAAGCCGCGGCGTGTGGCGCAGATCCTGCGGGATTTTGCCTGGTCGCAGTTCGGGGCGCTTATGCTCGTTCGGCAGGAGGATGGGCGCTTCACCGTCTACGACGGACAGCACCGCTATGAAGCGGCGCGTCAACATCCCGCGATCGACAGCGTGCCGGCGGTGATCGTCACGCTCGCGCAATCCTTCGAGGAGGCGCAAAGCTTCCTGGGCGTCAACATCAACCGCTCGTCGATCAGCACGGTCGAAAAATACTGGGCCGGCATCGAGGCCGGCGACGAAATGATGATGCGGATCTGCAGCGTGCTCGAGGACGCCGGGTGCGAGGTGGTTCCGGCCGGGACGAAATCGCCGGCGCCGAACCGCACCAGCTCGATCAGCGCGATCGAGCGGGCCATCCGCTCCTATGGCGATGCTGCCGTGACGCTTGCCTGCAGGACGCTTCGCGAGGCTTGGTCAAAGGACAATGGCGCGCTCAACGGGGTGATGATCCAGGCGCTGGCCCGGCTCTACCGCAACAACAAGCGCGCGATCGACGCAGATCGCATGATCCTCAAGCTGAAAAGCAAGGATCGCAGGATCCTGACGGCGGATGCGGAGGCACTCCGCAAGATGGGCGGCGGTGATGCGCCGCTCGCAGTGACCAAGGCGCTCGTCGAGATCTACAACAAGCAGCTCCAGCAAAACCACATCACCATCGGGGTCAAGACTGATGGCTGAGAACTCCGGCATTTCCTGGACACGGCACACCTGGAACCCCTGGATCGGGTGCACGAAGATCTCGCCGGCCTGCGACGGCTGCTATGCCGAGGCCCTGATGGACGGACGGTTCGGCAAGGTGCGCTGGGGGCAGGAGCGCAAGCGCACCGGCGATCATACGTGGAATGACCCTTTGCGCTGGCAGCGCCAAGCGGAGCGGGATGGCGACAGGCCGTTCGTGTTCTGCGCCAGCCTCGCCGATGTCTTCGACAACCAGGTGCCGCCGGAATGGCGCGCCGATGCTTTCGACGTGATGCGGCGGACGCCGCGCCTGGTCTACCTGCTGCTGACGAAGCGGCCGCAGAACATCGTGAAGCTGGCGGACGCCGCCGGCGGGCTGCCGGCAAACGTGGCGCTCGGCACGACAGTCGAGGATCAGAAGCGGGCGGATATCAATCTGGCCGCCCTTGAGGTCGCCAGGATCGAGCTGCAGCCGCTGTTTACCTTCGGCTCTTTCGAGCCGTTGCTCGGGCCCGTCATCATACCGACAGGGCTGATGCCCGGGTGGGTCATCACCGGCGGCGAGACGGACCAGGGCACACACAGCGCGCGTCCGACGCATCCCGACTGGTTCCGTTCCCTTCGCGACCAGGCTGTGGCGGCGGGCGTGCCCTTTCACCACAAGCAGAACGGCGAGTGGGTGTCGGTCTCCGAAGTCGCGGGGCCTGGTCAGCATTTCACGTTTGAGGACGGCGCCACCGTGCGGCGGGTCGGCAAGAAGCTTTCGGGCCGGACGCTCGACCATGTCGAGCACGACGCGTTTCCGCAGGTGCCGGCATGACGAACGAACTGCTGCCAATCATTGCCGAGCTGGCCGAAGCGCGAAGCAATGTCGAGCGGGCGCGATGGCTGCTGGCGTGCCCGATCGCGATCCTGCGCCGCTACGACATGACCATCCGCAACCGTCTGATGCTGGCCGGATTTCATGTCGGCATCGACTACCTCGAGACGATCATCGTCGGGCAGAGCGCGACGCGTGATCCGGCGTCGGGGCTGCCGGCGGCGGCGACGATCGAGATGCTTCTGCTTGCCGGCCGCGAGCTGATGGACTGGGCAGAGGCCCAGGACGCAGCGCGCCGGTGGCCGAAGGCTGACCCGACAGAGCTTTAGACCAATTTGACCACGCCGATTTGTATTGCGTTCGGCCTGTTTTGCAGGGCTGGAAATGAATTGCATTGCCGACATAGACACCGCGATCGCCGAGGCAGGGTTTGCCGAGGACGCCGTCATGCGTATGGCGAAGATGGCGCCTCGCCACCTCTACATGATCCGCACCGGCATGCGTCCGCTGCGTCCGCATACCATCCAGCGCATTCGCCTGGCGCTCTCCGAGTTGAAGCGCGTTCATCGGCTTTCTGAGCTTGAGAAGGGAACCGACGGAAAGACGCCGTGGGAAAGCCGGGCGGCCGCGCAGTATCGGCTCTGCATTTCTTTCGTCGCGCAGACGGCCAACGTGCTGCCGCGCTTCATCCTCGATGCCGATCCCGGCCGGCGGGCGACGGCGGATCCGCAATGGCTGCGCGCCGCCAGGCTGCGCCGGATCGCCCTCTACATTGCCAGCCAATATCTCAACATCCCGCAAGCCGACATCGCCCGCGCCGCCTCGATGAGCAAGGCGAATGTGTGCAAGGCCCTGCAGGACCTGGAAGAGCTTCGCGACACCGACGCGGAAATCGCGCGGATCCTCGCGGCAGTCGAGGGGGCGTTCGAAGGATGAACTGGGCGGATTATCAGGTCGGCCGGCGGGTCGTTTGTTTGGTGGATCACACCGGTTGGCGCAACGCAGCCAGCGTGCTGCCGGCTAAAGGCAGGATCTACACGATCCGCGCCGCGCTTGTCGGGCACAACAGCGCCGGCGAGGAGAAGCTTGGCCTCCTTTTTCAGGAATTCGTTTCGCATCGCATCGGGCTCTTCGCGATCGAGGGCGGCGAGTGGGCGTTTGCCGCAACGGATTTTCGCCCCCTCGACGAGCGCCGCCTCGACCAGTTCCGCCAGCTGCTGACGCCGGCGCCGACGGTGAGGGCGCCGGCATGACCCTGCAGAGCGATCTTCCGGAAATCAAACAGGGCCTCAAGGATCGGATCGACGCTGTCTGCCTGCGGCTTTTGCCGGACGGCCGGCGCATGGGGCGGCTTTGGGTGTCCAACAATCCGGTGACCGGCGATTATCGCCAGACGCCGGAATTCAAGGTGGCGCTGACGCGCGACGTGGGCGCCTGGAAGGACTGGCGCACGGGCGACAAGGGCGACGTGATCAAGCTCGTCCAGTACCTGACCTGCGGCGGCGACATGACGAGCCGCGACAGCTTCAAGGCTGCGATGGACTGGGCGCGCGACTTTCTCGGCCTGCGCACCATGACCTATGCGCAGCGCCGGCAGATGAGCGACCGGGCGCAGGAGGCGCGGCGCGAGGCCGAGCAGCGGGAAGCGGCCGAGCGGGTCGCCCGCATGCTGAAAGCCGAGAAGCTTTTCCACCGCGGCTACCAGGACGGCGCGGCCAGCACGGCCGAGGCCTTTGCCCGTCGCTACTTCGCCGCCCGGGGCATCCCCTTCGAGGTCTGGCCGAACCGGGACCTGGCGACGTTCCGCTTTACGGAAGCGCAGGAGTTTTGGGCGCGCGCGCAGTACCGGCACGAGAACGGCCGGCGCGTCAAGATCGCCGACGGGCCGAGCTTCCCCTGCATCTACGCCGCCGGCCGTCTGCCGACTGGGCAGATCTCGGCCGTGCACATGACGTTCCTCGACCCGATGGGGCCGCGCAAGCTGCCGATCGGCGATCCGAAGGCGGAAAGCTCCAAGGTGATGTTCGGGCCCTGGGAGGGTGGCGCGGTCATTCGCCTGACCCACGGCCCTGAAGGCGAACCGCCGGAAACGGCGCGCCAGGCGCATCCGCTCATCATGGGCGAAGGCATCGAGACCACGGCCTCGATGGCGCGCACCGCGCCGGAAGCGCGCGCCTGGGCGGCCGGCAGCCTGGCCAACATGCTCAACGCCCCCGTGTGGCTGCCCTGCGTCTCCTCGATCGTGCTGCTGAAGGATCACTTCAAGCACAAGACCACCGAAAAACAGTTCGACCAAGTCTGCGAGGCGATGGACCGCAGCGGCAAGCCGTGGATCGCGGTGGATAGCATCATGGGTAACGATTTCAACGATTTGATACAGGAGGTTTGAGTGGTGGATGCACCTGAAACGCACGCCGCGACGTTTCGCGGCACGGATGAACAGCTTGTGAATGCGTTGCGGGAAACAGGCAGTCGTCTGTCTGGTGTGAAGGCCGCCATCTGTGCCGCGGCGGCAGACAGGCTGCACAGCTTCATCACGACCGCCAAGCCTCAGCTCTTCGGACCTTACGCCCACCTCAATGGCCCGCGCGCCTTGCCCGAAGATAGCTGGGAGGTCGAAGACGATCCGATCGAGAATAGGGAAGAGTACTTCTCGATCCCGCTGTTCGCCCAGGTGGACGTGACGTTTCCCGTGACCCATGGCGCTCCTGATGCTGAAGCCTATCGCGCCTACGCCGACGAACTTCGCGAGGACGCCACAGATCCGAAGGACGTCGATCATGACTGAGATCAAGGTCACAAATCCTGCAACTATTAGCCGGTTTGTTCAGTCGCTCGCGGAACACGGCGTCAAGCTGCCCTTGGTGCAGTGCCCCGATGATGCCGGTACACTCCTCGATGCAGACGAGGTCCCGGTTCTTGTCGTCGATGTAAACCGCGAGAGGTCCGACGAGGACGTCGCGTGGATCGTTGGCATGATCCAGGTGGCCGTCAATACCTGCGGCGGCTTTACGGCTTCTATCGTTCCCGCTGAAGACACATGCCCGATCTGCGCCGAAGCGCTTGCCGATGACGATATCTGCGCGACGGATATCGAGATGGGCATATGCCATGCAGCCTGCCTTGAGGGTTCGCCCACGGTCGATCTTGAAACCGGCGAACCGGTAGACGGACCGATTGACACCTACCGCTATGGCGACACCGCACCAACGACGGGCAGCGACCATGAGTAAGGCAATCGAAGACGTAATGGCCGAACGCCGCCGCCAGATCGAGGTCGAGGGCTGGACGCCAGAGCACGACGACGCGCACGGGAAAGGCGAATTGCTGCTCGCTGCAAAGGCCTACTTCGCGCACGCGACAGACCGCGCGCTATCTCTGCCGAGTGGCGAACGTGAAGGTATTCCGTTTGGATGGCCGTGGGACAAAAAGTGGTGGAAACCGAAGTCACCAAGGCACGATCTTGTCCGCGCCGGCGCCCTTGCGCTGGCTGAAATAGAGCGCGTCAAGCGCCTCTACGTTAAGCGGGCCGAGCATCGCTATGTGGACGCCGAGGCCCACTACACCCTCATCATTGCCGAGATCGAGCGCATCGACCGTGCGGCCGCCAGCAAACCAAAGGGAGCCCGCTCATGAGCGGCGACTACGATCCCTTGTCCGTGCGCAAGCCGGTGCCGCCGGCGGCTGCCGAAAAACCTCCGGTCAAGAACGACACTGCCGCCGAGCTGCGGCAGTTCATTGAGCGTGTCGAGCGCCTGCATGAGGAGCGCCGGACGATCGATGACGACGTGAAGGACATTTACGGCGAGGCACGCGGGCGCGGCTACGACGTCAAAACCATGAAACGGGTCATCGCCGCCAGGCGTAAGGACCGGAACGAACGGCTCGAGGAGGATCACCTCTTCGAAACCTACATGCGCGCGCTCGGCGAGCATGGCTCACCCAGAGGAGAAGACTGACATGGCGAAGAGAAGGAAACAGCATGAAGCGAAAGCTCCAGACGTTGTCGCGGATCCGGTGCAGCCGGCAGTTCCGGCGGAACATGATGAACCGGCGGCTGCGGCGCTGGTGGCGGGCGACAGTGGTGATGCCGCTGGCGCAGCTGGGGGAGAACACCCGGGCGAACCGCCGGCAGAGGCTGGCGCGGCTGACGGCGCTGCCGTGGTCGACGGCGCCGACGGCGCGGACGCCGAAACCGAAACCGAAGCGGCGGAAGGTGTGGCACCGACGCCGGTACACCAGAGCGGAGGGGTGAGCGATGACGCGGGCGAGCAGGATCAATCCCCGTCTGAGGTATCGGGAGAGCAAGCCGCTCCCGAAGATGCTGGCGCCGGCGGAGCCGATACCGCTGGCCAAGAGCCCGGCGCAACTGGTGTTGAAGCATCTGGAGGTTCTGCAGAAGGAAGTGGCGAGGATCACGGGGGTTCCGGCATCGATGCTCAAACGCTGAACGACAGCGATGGCAGCGCTGACGGCGCGGCGCCGGTGCCGGCAGGTCCGGAGACGCTCGATCGCGTCGCGCTCTGCGGCGCGATCGGGGCCTACCAGGAAGCGTTCATGCATGGCGCCTGGCTCGAGCATGCCGTGAACGGTTCCGAGCTTGTCGACCAGCAACTGCCCGATGCCGTGTTCGACGACATGGCGGCTTTCGTTCGCCAGATCGGCGAGCGGGCGACGCCGGACGTTCTCGCGCAGCAGCTCGTCATCAAAAAGCATCGTGCCTCGCCGGAGATCTCGGAGCCGGAGCGGATCGCCTTCACTGCCTTTGCCGGCGTGCTGCTGGCGCTCGACCGGTTCGTCGCCGGCGAGTTCGCCCGCAAAGAGCAGGAGAAGGCGGTGGCGGATCCGCCGCCGGCCGTGCCGATCGAGGACACGACGATCGAACTCGTCGATGCGCCGCTGGCGACATGGGGAGGGCGCGGCTGATGGTGAAGGTTGTTCCCCGGCCCATCGTCTTCGAGGCCGTCCTCGCCGGCGACGTGATGCGGCGGCCGGCCGACGAATGGTCCGGCGTGCCGAATGCGATCCACCTGGCATACAAGCGTGGCCGTCTGCGGCTCCGTCCTGGTGTGATCGAGATCGAGACGATGGCGGGCCGTCGCCTCGATGCGGAGGCGGCCGACTGGCTGCTCTGTGCCGATAACGGCGACGTGGCGGCGGTCTCTCCCGAAGTGTTTGCCGAGCGCTACCAGGCGCTCGGCGAGGCGCTGCTCGATAAGGTCGGGGTAGAGCAATGACGCCGGCGATCGAGCAGCTATCGCAATTTGTCCATGGCCCTGTTTGGGACGGCAACCTGATTGGCAAGGGCGAGCGTGATCGCCTCGTCGAAGCGGGCTTCGTAGAGAGGGTATCGGGCTGGAACTTCCTGTCGTCGCAGGGTGTGGCTTTGTGCGTGACGCTCAGGCTTCTGGCTGCCGACGGGCCATTCGATCCCAAGCGTTCCATACGCGACTACATGGCCTGACCCATGCCGTCGCGCACAGCGCGGCGGCGATCGCCGTCGGCAATCCCGCCGGCGGCCAATGAGGAGAGACCGATGAAAGACGAGCAGGCCATTGAACAGGAAATTCAGGCGAAGGGGCTCAATGCGCCGCGGCTGACGCCTGCGGACATCGATGCGGCAATCGCGCGTGAAGATTATTACGTCTTCCCCGGCACGACGCTGACCGTCTGCTGCCTGACATTGCAGAACGGTTTTTGCGTGACCGGCGAAAGCGCGGCCGCCAGCCCGGAGAATTTCGACCAGGCCATCGGCCGCAAGATCGCCCGGGAGAACGCGCGCAACAAGATCTGGCCGCTCGAGGGCTATCTGTTGCGCCAGGCGCTCCATGACGCGAAGCACCCGGGCGCCGGCGGCAAGTACCAGATTTGACCCATGCCCGCCGCGCTGGCGACGGCGCGGCGGTCTATACCTCTGATGATGCGGGCGGACATGACTGCGAGAAAACCAAAAGTACAAGGCGGCGTGAAAGCTGTCCGCGCGACCTTCCTGGATGCGATGCAGGCGCTGCAGGAGGTGAAGGGCTTCGACGATCCGGATCCCAACCTCGCGCGCAACGGCATCAAGCCCGGCCAGTGGCCCGGCGCCCCGCATGACAGCATGCCGCCCGACTGCCCGGTGACCGTGCTCGGCAAGAAGGGCGAGACCGTCTACGTCATCGACGCGATCGGGGAAATGCAGGCGGTAACCCGCTGGGACCTTCCGACGCTGGCGCGTCTCTTCGCCCCGCACCTCAACTATCTCATGTGGGCCTGGCCGGCCTTCGGCAAGAGCGAGGGCACCAACGCCGACGGTGAACCGCTGCCGCCGAAGGTGAAGCGCATCGAGCGCGACAAGGCCGCGATGGCGCTGATCAACGAGGCCGGCCGCAAGGGGCTGTTCGATCCGCAGCAGAACGTGCGCGGCCGCGGCGGCTGGAAGGCGCAGGACAAGTTCATCTGGCATTCCGGCAAGTACCTGTTTTCGGTCGACGTGAAGCTTAACCACGAGAACCGAGCAACCGGCTGGGAACTCAAGGTCGCCAAGCCCGGCGAGTATGACGGCTATTTCTACGCCCAGGACGCGGACACCCTTCGCCCCTGGCAGGAGCCGATCGGCGTCTATGACAGTCCCGCGCATCAGCTGCTGCAGGACCTGCAGAGCTGGAACTGGGAGCGGCCCTATATCGACCCCATCTTTCTGCTCGGCTGGATCGGCTCCTCGCTGCTCGGCGGCGCGCTCGAGGTGCGGCCGATCGTCTTCACCACGGGCGGCGCCGGCGTCGGCAAGTCCACGCTGCACAACATCATCCGCGCGCTGTTCGGCAACGTTCTCTATACGACGGCCAACACGACGGCCGCCGGCATCTACCAGAACCTGAAACAGGACAGCCGGCCGGTGGCCGTCGACGAATTCGAGCGCAAGGCGCATTCCTCGAAAGAGGGGCAGATCGTCGAGCTGGCGCGCCAGAGCTATTCCGGCGCCAAGGGCTATCGCGGCGGCGCGAACGGGGAGGGCACGGAATTCGAGCTGCGCTCGAGCTTCATGTTCTCGGCCATCATGCCGCCGGTGCTGGGCGTGCAGGACCGCACGCGCATGATCATCCTCAACCTGAACACGCTCGACAAAAAGAAGACGACGACGCAGCCGGTGATTTCCGACACGGCCGGCCGGATGATCCTGCGCCAGCTGATGGACGGGTTTCACGATTTCTATTGGCACATCCTGCCGAAGTGGCGACAGATCCTTTCGGATCCGCGCCTGCCGTTCGATGCGCGCGCGATCGACACCTATGGCACGGTGCTGGCCTGCGCCGAGCTGCTCGTCGGCGAGCAGGGGATGATCGACGCCGGCCTGCCGCAGGACCCGGTGGCGCGGACGGGCGGCGAATGCAGGCTCGACATCGATCACCTGGTCGAGATCCTCGAGCACGCCACGGCGGCCGAGCGTGGCGACCAGGTGCCGAAGTGGCAAGAGGTCCTGGAGAAGATCCTGGGCGCCAAGCTCGACAGCTACAAGGGCGGCGACAAGCTGACCGTCGGCGGCGTCATCGAGCAGCTCGAGGCTGGCAACGATTGGATGCAGCTGTCGGAAGCCCGCGCCCGCCTGGCGCTGATGGGCCTCGGCCTGCGAGACAAGGGCGACCCGGCCGAGGGCTACACGCTGGCGATCCCGATCAACGACGACAACCTCGATCGGCTGTTCGGGGATAGCGACTATCTGCGCGGCGGCTGGACCATGGCGCTGAAACAGGCGCCCGAGGGCGTGGTGCTGCGTCGGCCGGACAAGCAGACGGTGAAGATCAACCGGCTTTCCAAGAAGGTGACCTTGGTGGACCTCAAGGGGTTTGATAAGTGGGTGGGTGAGTGATGGACATGGTCCGTTACTCGCTCGCCTGGCGTCGTCCGGACCTGCCGCCGCCTGGGCCGCGTATCCTCCTCGCGATGCTTGTGCCTCGAGGCGCGCGATGCCCGCCCGAGATCGAGGCGGCGTGGAAGCCTGGTGCCGGATACGCGATCTGCTGGGAGCTGGTGACGCAGCGGCCCATACGCCGCTGGAGCCGGGAGGCGAAGGCCAAAGCGCGCATCCGCAATCTGCGCCAGCGGATGGAGCGGCGCTATCCGCTGTTCGCCGAAACGTTCATCCAGGAAGAGCTGGAACGTCGACCTGGCTATTACGCGGCCGAGGAGGGCGCGCGGTAGCCTGACGGCCACGGCGGCCCCATACGAGCCCGCTGGAGCGATCCGGCGGGCTTTCTGCATCTTCCCTTGCCCGCGCCCCGCTGCTAGCGTCCAGCCACGGTTGGGGAGGGCAGCAATGGACTTGTTAAGAGCACTGATAGAGATGCCCGCCTGGCTGCTTGGCCGCCTGCTGGGAGAGCTGCTGCACCTGGGCGCAATGATCGGGTGCTTGGCGGCTGGCGTCTACGCCGGCGTATGGGTTTATGGCCTCGTCCGCACTCCAATCGTCAACTGGGTCGCCTCGATCGTCGTCGGATGCTGGCTTGTCCTGGTGTTGTATCGCGCGGAGACGTGGACCGCTGCAACATGGATCCAGGCGGCTGAGCGGCGCGACACCAGCGACTATTGATCTCCCACACCCTGTTCTAATTCCGACATTTCCCCCGCCCTGATTGCCGTCGCAGTTAACTCTCTTTCCCCCGCCCCTGGCTTCAGAAAAGCGGAGCCCGCGCCGCGCCGAGCGAGCCGGGCGGAGCCACGCGACATCCCAAGGAACGCGTGAGGCCGCCCGGCCACGCGATGCCGGTGGAGATCAGGCGCGGGCACTTAACGCGGCGGGAAGCGTGCGCAGGATGGCGGCGAGGGCGAGTGCTTCGCCTTCCGGGTGAGGGTGGTTACCACCGGTCACCGGACGGTTACTACGGCGGTAACCGCGATCAATCAAGGAAATCAGGGGCTTGCGCAGACGGTTACCGGGTTACCGAATTAATGGGGTTTTTCACGCGCGCGCGCGTGGATACGCGTGAAGAGAAATAGAGGTAACCGGTAACCGAGAGGTATAAATTCCTGATTTTATTGGAGATATGCGGTTAGCGAATGGGTCGCCTCCGGTTACCGGCGGTAACTCGAATAAAGAAATAGGGAAATAGCGGCGATGGCGGCAGACGACGCAAATCAGGGGCTTCAAGTGGCACACACGCCGGCCGAAAATTCCGGCGCGGCGGCGATCGAGGCCGATCCGGACCGGGCGGCGAAGGTCGGCGCGACCAGGGCGATCGCCGAAAGCGCCATGGCCAGCCTCGCCCAGGAGCTGCTACCGGCCGCCGACGATCCCGAGCAGCATTCTCTCATGCTCGATGAGATCGATGAGCAGCAGTCGCTTTTCGCCGGCCCGGTGCGGCATGTGGCGGAAACAATCTCGGCCGCGCGGAACGGGCGCGGGAGGCCGAAGGGCAGCCAGAACAAGGCAAGCCGCGAATTCGCCGAGACGCTGATGCGCATGGGATACCGCCATCCCGGCCTCAACCTCGCCGCCCTGGCGAACGCGGACCCGGTGCGCCTGGCTCTGGAGATCGCCGGGCAGACGGTCGAGGCGGGCGACCCTGCCGCGCAGCTGGTGAAGCTCGCGAAAGAGGGCAAGCTCGACGGCGTGGCCGCCCTGGTGACGAAAGCGCACGAGCTGGTGCTGAAAGCCAATGCCGAGTTGATGCCGTATTTCGAGAGCAAGCGGGCGCAGGAACTCAAGGTGAGCAAGCACGTCCTGGGCGTGATGATGATCGGAGATATGCAGGTCGAGCGGCCCGACGATGGCGGCGTGATGGACCTGACCAAGGCCGAGAAGCCAACCTAATGAAATCAATCGGTTAGCCGTGAGACATTCGCGCCGCAAGTCTCACGGCGCGTAACGTATTGAAATCGTTGATAGCTGGCCTGATCAAAGATTAGTGGCAGGTTTCGGCTCCGGCCTCGCGCGCGCGGGAAAACGGCTGGCGTGTCGCCGCCCCCGGGGGTGCCTCACGCGGGCGGGCGCTCGCGCGCGAGGCGGCGACTTCAAAACTCGCGCGCGCCCTGCCCCTACTGGGGGTCGGTTGTCACACACACCGGCCATTCGGCTTTGCCCGACTGAACAGCTGGCGGCGCGGACTAATCTCGATCCCTGGCGGAGTGGGCGCGGGCGCGCGGGGCTCCGGGTTTGCAAAGGGTCAAGGGTCATGGGAATTGATATCCAGCGCTATATGCCGCCGGGGCCGATAGGCGCGGCATTCATCCAGTCACGCGGGCCGATCGACGCGATCATGGGGCCCGGCGGATCCGGCAAGACGGTTTGTTCGGTGATCAAGGGGCCGATGCACGCCGCGAACTACCTACCGGTCTGCAAGGATGGCTGGGTGCGGGTCAAGACGCTCTGCGTTCGCGATACCTACCGCAGCTTCGCGCGCACCGCGCTCGCCAGCTGGTACAACACGTTCCCCGAAAAGCACGCCTGGACGGAAAGCCATGAGGGCGGGCAGGATCGGCCAGTGGTGCACAAGATCTGCTGGGAGGCCTTTCGCGGGCCTGACAAGGTGAAGATCGAATACGTCATGGAGACCGGTGCGATCGGCGACAATGACCTCGAGGCATTCGCCAAGGGCTACGAAATCTCGATGGCCTGGTGCAACGAGTATGACCTGATGCCGGAAAACACGATGCCGGTCTTTTTCCAGCGTTGCGGCCGCTATCCGCCCGTCGAGCAAATCGCGCCTTCCGAGCTGGAGCGGGTCTCGCGCGACGGCCGCGCGGCCATGCGCATGATGGGGCTCGAGGTCGACGAAACCGAGCCGGTGCTACCGCGCATCGTGTGGGGCGACATGAACCCGCCCGACGTCGATCACCCTGCCTACAAGACGCCGTTCGGAGAGGGCTCGAAGCCCGGCGGGATCTACAAGAACGTCACACCTGGCTGGAACGGCTTCTGGCAGCCGGGCGGCCTCACGCCCAACGCCGAGAACCGCGTCGGCAAGCCACGATCGTCCTACGAGCTCGAGGCGGCCACGACGAAAGACAAACGCCTGGTGCTGCGCATGGTGCACTCGCGCCCGGCCTACGCCAAGGATGGCACGCCGGTCTATGAGGATTACTTCAATCCGGAGATCCACCGCGCAGACGAGGCGCTGACAGCGGTGCCGCAGCTGGGGCTGACGATCGGCATCGATGCCGGCGGCTCCCCGGCCGCGACGATCGGCCAGCAGATGCCGAGCGGCCAGAACCGGCTGCTGGCGGAACTGGTGGCTGCGCCTGGCACGGGGCCGACACGGTTCGGGCAGGCAATGCTGGCCCTGCTGATGACCCGCTTTCCGGGCATCCCGATCATCGGCGCCTGGGGCGATCCATCGGCCTGGTACGGTGCCGACACCAATACCGGCGAATTTCACTGGATGAACACGCTGTCGGCGACGGTCGGCTTTCCGATCTCGCCGGCGCCGTCGAACGAGCCCGGGATCCGCCAGGAGGCGGTGAAGCACTATCTCGGCCTGATGATCGACGGTCATACGCCCGGATATCTCGTCGACCCAGCGTGCAAGTTCATCCTTGGCGGCTTTGAGGCACACTACAAGTTCTCGAAAAAGACCTCGACGAGCGAGACCGACAAGCTCGATGTGGTGAAGAACGAATATTCGCACCCACACGATGGCGAGCAGTATCGCTGCCTTGGTATGCTCGGCCTCGCTAACCTCGTCACCCAGTCGGCGCAGTCGGTTCGGCCGGCGAACGTGACCAGCCTGCAGGCGGCGCGCCAGCAGCGGCAGATCGAGCAGCAGGGCGGACGCGGAAATTTCAACGTATGGGACGTTTGACGTTCAAGACGCCGGCGGACTGGAGCGACTGCCTCACGTGCGCGGGCGGGCGGGCGCTCGCGCGCAAGGCCGCAATCTGGCAGCGGTCGAACGGCGAAACGATCTCGTTCCATGCCGGCGAGGAGCTGCTAGCGGTCTCATACCTCGTGCCTCGCGATGACGGGTCGCGGGAGTTCTGCCTCTCGATCCGGACGGCGGCCCGCCCGTACATGCGCCAGCTCTGCCGCTTTGCGCAGTCAACCCTGACAGGCCTCGCAGAGAATGGCGTCGTGGTGAACTGCCACGTCACGCCCGGCAACCGATCTGGTGAGCGCATGGCTCGCCTCTGTGGTTTTGAGCCGCGCGGCGACACGGTCTGGAGCTTCAGAGGGAAAATCGATGGGCAACATTGTCAAGGGTCTGTTCGGCGGTGGCGGGGACAATGGGGCCGCGAAAGCCGAAGCGGAGAAGAGCCGCCAGCTGCAGCAGGTGGCGAACGATCGCCAATTGGCGGAAGCGAACCGCAACACACAGGCGATCGGTGCGACCCGTCGGGCGCCGCGGGGCCGCCGTCTTTTTGAGGATGGTCCGGACACGGCAAGCTCGGTGCTGGCCTGATGGACGGTGATTTCAACGTCGACGTCGCCAGGTTGAAACGGCGGACCGATGACACCTGGGGTGCCCGCTCCGGATGGAGCGCCATCTACCAGGAAGCCTATGATTACGCCCTGCCGATGCGGCGCCCCGCCGGCGGCGTGAACGGGCGGCCCCGCCAGCCCGACAAGCTTTTCGACATGACCGCGCCCATGTCGGCCATGTACTTCGCCGGCAACCTGCAGCGCGATCTCTTTCCGGCGGGCCAATCGACATTCGAGATGGAAACGGGGCCGATCGCGGCCATGCTTCTCGACACGGCGCAGCGAAAGGCCTTCGATGTCGAGTTGTCGCGGACCTCGAGCTTGATCCATCCGTTCTTTCTCGCCGGCGACTGGGATACCGCGATCCACGAAATGTGCGTGGATCTCGCCGTCGGGACCGGCGCGCTGTTGCCCGTGAAGGGTACGCCGAACAACCCCATCATGTTCTGCTGCCTGCCTTTCGACCAACTCGCGATCGACGTCGACGGCTACGGGCGCGTGACGTTCGTCGACTGGAAACAGGAGTTGCAGGCCGGGCAGATCATCGAGGCCTGGCCGAATGGGCGGTACACCGACGGCTTCAAGGAAAAGGCCAAGAACAAGCCATCTGAAGCGGTTGTCGTTCACCAGACATGGTGGAAAGACGGCCGCGAGGGGGCTGGTTGGCATTTCGGGGTGCGCCTGCAGAACGAGACTGGCCTGATCTCGCATGAGCGCTATCGGACGCAGCCGATCGCCGTGCCGCGCTACTATCGCGTCCCTGGTGAAGCGTATGGGCGCGGCGTGGTTCTGACGGCGCTTCCGACGATCAAGACGTTGAACAAGGCGCAGGAACTGGCGCTGAAGAGTGCCGCAATCTCGATGCTCGGCATCTGGGGCTATCGCGCCGGCGGCACGTTCAACCCGAACACCGTGCGCCTGGCGCCTGGCGAATTCTGGTCGATGCAGTCGACCGGCGGGATGCTCGGGCCGGATGTGCAGCGGCTTGATCCCGCCAGCGGCAATCTCAATGTCGCGCAGATGCTGATGGGCGACCTCCAGACGCAGGTGAAGAACGCCATGTTCGATACGCGTCTGCCTGATTATGAGGGCACGCCGCGCTCGGCCGGGGAGATGGCCGCTCGCCTCCAGCAGCGCGCGAACATTCACATCGGCGCGTTCGGGCGCCTGGTGAATGAGATCATGCCGGTGGTCGTGCCGCGCGCCGCCGAGATCCTGTTCGAATTCGGCATGATGCCGCAGATGCAGCAGATCGACGATCTGCTGGTTTCGGTCAAGGTGCGATCGCCAATGCAGGCGGCACTCAATGCCGACCGCATCGCCGCGATCGCCAATTATTGGGACATGATACAGGCCTTCGCCGGTCCCGAGATGGCACCGGCCTACCTCGATCGCGACAAGACAATCGACAAGATCGCCGACGGCTTCCAGATCGAGAAGGATCTGATCCCGCAGGGCGACGATCGCAAGAAGATCATCGCCGACATCGAGGAGGCCAGGCAGAAACAGCTGCAGGCCGCGATGATGGCTGAGATGGCCAAGCAGGCGCCCGGCGCCATCAAGGATATCGCCGTCGCCGACATTCGGAGGGCTGCATAAATGGCCGGACCCTTTGTGCCGGCGCGCGCCGCGCAGCCCTTCGACCTGCTCGAAAAGAGCGTCGCCGGCGGCGGTTGGGACAGCCTCGAGGAACTGTTCAAGCCAATCCTACAGGACGCGCCCTTGCAGCCCGGCGACGATATCGCCCGCTTCATGTGGGGGCTCGCGAACACGCCCGAGGGCAAGGCGATGTTCGAATGGATGATGGATATCTCCATTCGACAGCCGTTCCGGGCGGTCGGGGCGACCATCGAGCAGACGGCACTGGCGGCCGCCACCAGGCAGGGCATCAACGGTTTCGCCGAGGCGGTGCTTGCCGCGATCGCGCATGGCGAAAAGCAGGTCAGAGAAGCGCGGCAGAAATCCTGAACCCAGAATGGAGCTGGTCATGAAAAGCCTTTTGTCCAAGATCGTTTTCAACGCGCCCGAGGGCGGCGGTGGCGCGGCTTCCGCGGCCGCGGCTCCCGCTGCCGGCGCAGCTGATCCGCCGGCGCCTGGTCCCGCCGGCGGCGATGCCCCGCCGTCTCCATCGGCAGGGGATCCTCCGGCGGGCGCCGGCAACCCGCCCGCCGGAGACTTCTACCGTCCGAAGGATCTGCCAGACCATCTTGTCGGCAAAGATCAGAATGAGACGATGGACAAGCTCGTCACCGCCCTGAAGGGCTACCGCGAGCGCGACACGAACAACGAGATCCCGGAAACGCCCGACGCCTATGCGGAGTTCAAGGGCGAGGTCTCCGAGACGGTGAAGCCGCACCTCGAGACGTTGACCAAGGATCCGTTGTTCAGTCGCGTGTCCGACAAGGCGCTCGAGCTCAAGGTTTCAGTGCCTCAGTACCAGGCCCTGGTGCACGAGTTCATGTCGGTATCTGCCGAGATGGGGCTCCTCGAGCCTGTGGTCGACGAGAAGGCGGAGCGCGCGGCGCTCGTTCCGGAGGCTTCCCGCCATCTCTCGCCGGCCGAGCAGCAACAGGCCGTCGAAAAGCGCATGAACGATAACTATGCCTTCCTCGACGCCATGGTCGCCCGGGGCGCCGAAGGCGGCGGCCTGTCCAAGGATGACGCGGAGTTCGCCAAAGCGATGCTGGGCGACAGCGCCAAGGGGCATCGCTTCTTCGAATGGCTGCGTTCGGCGACCGGCGGCGGTGCCGGCGGCACGGGTCCGCGTATGGAAAGCCCGGCGCCGGGCGGGAACGATCCGCGCAAGGAACTGGCCCGTCGCGCAGCGCTTCCCGAGAACACGTGGGGCCATGCGAAGTTTGACCAGAAGAGCTACGACCAGCTGCAGGCGGACTATGCCCGCCAGATCCCGGACTGACCCACACTGAACGACACCCGCCCGGTGGCACATTCGTTGCGCTACCGGACGGGAGCGACCTGGACGACGCAGTGGCTATCCTTCACAGGACCTGCTGCAGCTCCGGCTAATCGGCCCTCACGGTGATTTCGTCCATCACTTTGACAGGGGGCTCTTATGCCTGGAATTCCGAATTGGTTTACTGAGAAGATCCGCGACCAGGTCCGCACGCGCTATAGCTCGGAAGGTGGACACCTCGACGGCACGATGATGCGCGGCGAGGGCGGTGCGGGAACGGTCAAGTTCCCGGTCGTCGGCGGCCGGATCGAGATGTACAAGCTTTCCGGCGCGATCCAGAAGGTCAAGCTGTCCGACATCAACCTCGATATGGTCACGCTGCTGACCGACGATTTCGAGGCGGCGACGACCTTCCGCTCGCAGGATGTCCGCAAGATGGGGCCGAGCCAGCAGGCGGCGCTGGCCAAAGAGATGGCGAAGGCCGTGCGCCGCAAACGCGACCGGATGAAGCTCGACGCGCTCAATGCCTTCGCCACCGGCACGTCGTCGCTGACCGACAATCCCAAGACAGTCGAGACGATCGGCGTCGGGACCGAGAAGGTCGACATCCTCGACGCGATCAACGTCTCGGATGCGATAGCCGGTGCGGGCGCCGACGAAGAAGCTTATTGGCCTATCCCGCATGTCTGGTTCTCGCAGCTCCTGATGTACAAGGAGTTTGCTAGCGCCGACTACCAGGGCAACAAGGATCTGCCGTTCGCCAGCAACGGGCGCATCAGCAAGAAGACGTTCCGCAACGTCCACATCCTGGGCATTCCCGACGAGCATTTCATCTACGGCACGGGTGCATACCAGCTCGGAACGCCCGGTTTCACGGGCACCGGTTATCTCGATACCTTCGCCTGGACGGAAAGCGCGGTCGGCTGCGAGATCGAGTGGGACCAGGAGAACATGACGATCGACCCGCTTCCGGAGATGGAAGGCACGCCGAACCTCTGCAAGGTGCAGCTGTCCGGTGCGGCCGTCGGCATTCTGCCGGAAGGCGTCAAACGCGTCCGCAAGCTGGCGATCAAGACCGCGGAGCGCATCGCCTGACCTCGAAACGGCCGGTCGGGCGGGAACGCCCGGCCTCCTCGTCCTAACCACCAAGGGAGGCCGTCATGGCTTTGGAAATCCGGGCGCTCAAGCGCTACAACACTGTCACCCTGCCGAGCAACCGGCAGGTCTCCTGGTACAACTACGCCACCAACGACACCGCGGCCGAAGTCGTCGCCGCCGGCTACTTCAACAACGCCCGCGACACGGTCAAGGTTGGCGACTGCGTCGACGCCATCATCGACGTCGATGGCACGATCGACCGCATTTCGTTCCGCTTCACGGCCGTTCCGGCCAGCGGCAACGTCACGGTTGCCTATGACGGCGACGCCGCCGGCGCCTGATCCCCGCTGCTTCGCAGTCAACGCGATGCCGTGGCCAGTAACCTGCTGGCCGCGGTTTTCTTTTTTGGGGCGGGTTCCGGCATGTCGACGATCGACAAGGCGACGATCATCAACTGGGCACTGACGGATATAGGCGCCGGGCCCATGTTCTCCGTCGATGACGACAGCGAGCTCGCCGAGCAGATCGAAAACACATGGCAGCCCGTCGTCGATCGTGTGTTCGGCATGCACGACTGGAGCTTCTCCCTCAAGACCTACAAAAACACACGCCACGCCGATATGCCCGAGAACGGCTATAGCTACGGGTTCGATCTGCCCGGTAACCGGATCGGCAACCCTCTCCTCAACATGAGCGATCCGCGATCGCGCCGGCCGTTGCGTGAGTTTACCATCGAGGAGGGGAAACTCTTCTGCGATGAAACCGACACTTGGTCCCAGGTCAAGGTTGCCGTCAATCCGGATACCTGGCCGCCGGAGTTCCGAGGCGCGTTCGTGGTCGCGCTCGGTGGCTATCTCGCTGTGCCAGTGTGGCAGGACGCGGACATGCGTGCTGACAAGCTCGTCGAGGCCTTCGGCACGCCCTCGCGCGAGGGCACCGGCGGTTTGTTCGGGCGTCTGATGGCGCAGGACAGCGCCTCACGGCCGAAGGGAAGCGGCATCGCAAACGAGGATCCGTTGACCGATGCGCGGATCTCCGGTGCTGGGCCGCTGTCCGGGCCTTGGTACGGGAGGCTCTGACCATGGCGCGTGTTTCAGGGCAGCTCAAGAGCAGCGTCAACGCCGGCCAGTTGGCGCAAAGTCTTCTCGGCAAGGTCAACCTCAAGCAGTACTATTCCGGCGCCAAGCTTATGCGGGGTGTCGAGCCAATCCCGCAATCCGGCTTTCAGCTGCTGCCGGGCTCAGCCTTTGTAGGTTCGGGAGTTTCCAGCGTCTGCAACAAGGCGGTACTCAAGGTCGACAAATGGCTTTCATACACGCTCGTCGTCTCGCCAGGCGTGGTCGAGATTTACCGGAATGATCGGGTGAAGGTGGCGACGCTGACCGGTGGTCTTCTGGGGCAGATCACCGATATTAAGGTTCCCGAGCTTTCCTTCTATGGCGAGGCGAACACTTTTGGCATTTTTCATCCGGATATCTGGCAAGGAATTCGCCTTTTCCGTAACGCGGCTGACGATACGCAGTGGGCCGTGGCTGCCTGGCCCTTCGGCCAGTTGCCTGAAGTCGATCTCGGTGGCTCGTATGTCAAGACCAGCGATGTTTGGACCGTGTATGTCCGATGGTCGAGCGGCCCGACTTCCATTCAGCTTTCCATCACCATCGATGGCAATACCACCGACGCGATCGAGGTGTTCCTATCCAATTGGGCCGCATTTCCAGCAGCAGCGGCGGCGGCTATCGCGGATTTACCGGGATTTGCGAGTGGCGTGAGCGTAACGCTCGGGGCATCCGGATCGCTCTTTCAGGCGTTTAACGTGACCTTCGGTGGGTCGTTGACCGGCTCCGAATATGATTTCAACGCGTCGGTCCTCGATACGACCAGTGCCTCGGCGTTGCCGGCACACACGACGGTCGGCAAAACGGCTGGCGAACCGCTCATCTCGGCGACCAGGGGCGGTTTCGGTGTCATGGGGCTGTTTCAGGACCGCGCGATCTATGCCGGTCCCAAGGCGAAGGGTGCAGCTATCGCCATGTCGGCGAGCGGCGAGTACTTCGACCTTGGCATCAAAAGCCAGGCTGAGGCGGCTGGGCGGCTGGAAGCGCTCCGAACCGAAAGTTCCGAGACTGTCCTGCACATCATCGACGCAACGTACCTCCTGGCATTCACCAACCAGGCGGTCTACTTCGCCAGCAACCGCACTGTGAAGCGGAACGAGCCGTTGAACTGGGTTCGTGCGATCGAGATCGGCAGTAAGAAAAGCTGCCGGCCCATCACGCTCGAGGGGCGCGTCTATTTTGTGTCTGATGATGGCGGTCGCCTCTATTCGGCGGCGTATGATGCTGTCTCCGAAATGTTTCAGCCGACGCCCGAGAACGACCTGAATGGCGGGCCGGAAGATCTCGTGACCAACATCAAGATGATGGCAGTCCAGAAGAAAACGGCGGAAATGATTTCCGACCGGCTCTGGATCGTTCGCGAGGACGGCCGGCTGGTCTGCTGCGTGATCAACAAGACGCAGGAGATCATGGCGGCCGTGGAATGGCCGGTGTTCGGCGGTGGCCTTGTGCATGCCCTGGCTGTGGATGGACAGGGGCAGGTATGGCTCACGGTCGAGCGAAACGGGGTTGTTTCGGAAGAAATCCTCGAGGAGGAGAAGCATAACCTCTTCCAGCACGCGTTTGTCATCACCACCGATCTCACGGGGCAGGCTTCAGGGCTGGCCCTTCTGAACGGCAAGACGGTTTGGGCGACCATCGAAAACGACGTCTACGGCCCGTTCAGCGTGGCGGGTGGTGTCATACAGACGGGGGTTCCATCCAAGGGTGCAAAGATCGGCCTGTGGGCGGCGCCTTGGTATGAGAGCATGCCTTATGTGCGTGTACTGCCCAACGATGACATTGTGCGCCGGCCGGGCAAAGTGGGGTCGGCGCGGCTTTATCTCAGGGGAACGGCTAGCATTGCGATCGGCGCTAACGGCCGGCCGCCGCGCGACGTTCCGCTCAACCGCTCTAGCGACGATCTTTCCCAGCCGAAGCAGAATTTCACGGGCCACGTCAACATTGCCGGTCTTATCGGGGCTTGCATGGATCCGACGCTCGTCATCAGCCAGGTGCGGCCGGGCCGCCTCAATGTGCGCGACTATATTCCGGGGGTGAAATTGTAATGGAATTGGCAGCAGGCTTCATGGGATCACTCTTTGGGGGTGGCGGCGCGGCGGCTGGGGCGGGTGCGGCGGCCACTGGCGCCGGCGCCGCAGCTGCCGGTGGCTTTTCCCTGTCAACTTTGCTCCAAGGGACGGCAACCGTCTTTGGCATCATGTCGTCCCTCAATGCGGGAAAGGCAGATGCGGAGGGTTATGAGCTTGCGGCTCAGGATGCCGAGCGCGAGAAACCTCTCGAGACGCTCCAGGGCATCAATCGACGGGCCGGCATCAAGCAGAAAATGATGGCGCAGGTCGGCGAGCAGGATGTGGCCTATGCCGCATCCGGTGTGGACCTTTCGTTCGGGACGCCGAACGCGGCGCGACAGGACGCGTTCCGCAATGCGGATCTCGAGCTGACCTCTGATGTGGGGACTGAGCAGACACGTGTCGCCAGATTGGACGAGCGTGCGGCCAATTACCGAAAGCGGGCAAAGCGGGCGCGTAGCGCGGCGGCGATCGACGCCGTCGGCATCGGCCTCAAGGGTTTCTCGAGCATTGCGGAGCGGTATTGAACCATGGCGAACCGTCAGCTTTCTCCTGTTTCGTATCGTCGTTTCGAGGCGCAGCCACTGCTATCCGAAGGTTTGCTTGCCGTTGAACGGTCGGGCGGTGATCTCGAGCGTAAGGTCGCTATGGGCCTTGCGCGGATCGCAGACGATATGGGCCGGCGCGCGGACGCTGAGGCGGAGCGCGCCGGCAAGCTCGCGGGCGCCCGCGATGCCCTCGCGGGGGCACCGACCGGTGCGCAGATTACCGGCGGCGGCGCTGTGTCGACAGCCAGTGTCAACGGCCAGGCCGGGCATGTGAAGGGCGCTCAGGGCGGGGTGCGCGTGCGCGTTCCGCCGGCGGAAATCCGCAAGATGATCGTCGATGCCGCTATTCGGCATGGTCAGGATCCTGACGCATTGACCCAGTTTGCCGGTATCGAAAGCTCGTTCAATCCGCTTGCCCGCAACCCCAACTCCACCGCCGGTGGCCTGTTTCAGTTCCTGGACGGCACAGCGCGCAACTACGGTTTGCGCGACAAGTTCGACCCCGCAGCTGCATCGGACGCCGCCGCGCGCCTGATGAAGGACAATCGCGCGTATCTTGTGCAGCGGCTTGGCCGCGAGCCGACGCCGGGCGAACTGTATCTTGCCCACCAGCAGGGGGCAGGCGGCGCGGCGAAGCTCCTGGCAAATCCGGACGCTCGGGCAATCGACGTTGTGGGTGCCGACGCCATCCGGCTGAACGGCGGCTCCGCCGACATGACGGCGGGTCAGTTTGCTTC
>Ga0206117_100642_pt1 | contig 30109 bp, 24 predicted proteins | sample 3A5Ametagenome_FD_177997 | JGI IMG/M metagenome (GOLD analysis project Ga0206117, IMG submission 177997) | Enriched microbial communities from leaf-cutter ant dump, University of Wisconsin, Madison, United States - 3A5A | ecosystem: Environmental > Terrestrial > Nest > Insects nest > Nest dump... | reverse complement strand
CAGTTAAATTATACAGAACTGGGGCTAATAATTCATATATTCCTTTACACATAAAAAAAACTGAAAAATCCAGATGGAGTATCTTGTCTAAAAAACATGGATATATAGAATATATAAATATAAATAAAAACATTTTGCATATTATCACAGGAGATTCAGTACAGATATTTTATCAATATAAAGAGAAAGAGAAATTTAATGTTGGAGAATTCGTATGCTTTAATCAACTTATTGAATCTTTTACTTCAAATAATGAAAAAAAAATAAATATAAAAAATCTTCTTTCTTGCGATATGAATGACGCAATTAAAGAGTTCCCTCATAGTATAGCTGTGATTGATGATATAAACCAGAAGAAAAAGTTATTACATTATGTTGCAGGAAAGAAACCTCTTACTGGAATAATTAAACTTGACGATATTAATTTTACTCCGCAAATTGGAAATTTTATCTCATTACATTATTATATATGTAGAGATAAAGAGGGGACTAAAAGAATTAAAACTCTAACAATTGAGGAAACATCAGAAGAGCGAAAAGATTTGGTTCGTATTATAGAAGGCCAGTTGTTATTGAAATATCGTTCAAAGTTCTATGACTATAATGAAGAGGATGGTGGTGAAACAGAGCCTGATTTTGGATTTATTTCTGATTATTATGTGCCGAAGTTTGTTTTACAAAAACATAATATTAAAATAGATTGCCGAATCTCAGCTAAGATAATATTTGATGGTGAGAAATGGAAAGTCTTTGATATTATTAATTTTTAATATAGAAAACAATAAATATGTAGCGAAACAATACTTCAAATATAATAAAATGGGATTCCTAAACAAAGCTCGTTTACTCCAATCTATCTTTAGAGTTAACAAATTGAAACTAAAATATTACGAATCAAAAATCTTGAATACTTATTCATGCATGACAATTTAGCAATGGGTATATTAAAAGACTTAATTGGCAGTATTGCTGAAAAAAGAGACTTTCCGAGTGGAGAATCTATTGTTTATTTAGTATTATAGAATTTATCATGGTTTGCTAAGAAATACTATGCAATCAACTATTATAGAGTCAATTAGAAATAAATAATTTCAAAATTCAACTTTTTATATTTAAATGAAGAAAAAACAACGAGATTTATCTATTCTGCCAATAAAGACAAAAGTCTATGATCAAGTTAAGCCTTGCCTTGAATGTTTCTTTGGTTTTGAGGAATCATTTATTAACGATCTGTTTTTTGATGCTTGCGTTGAAATAAGAGAATCTTTACCCCCAGAAGAAAAGGAGAAAATATCCCCACGAGATATTTATAAATTTATAAAAGAAATGAGGAAGAAAGGTCACAATATCACCTTGACTATTTTTGAGCCTTTAAAATTTCATGAACTTGCACAAAAATACGAACTTCATACAGCCACATTTTTTGTATTGCTTATCATTACCCATGTCTATATCAAATTCTACTACCTCCCTAAATTAAATATAGAAAACACTGAAATAGACATAAATTTAGAAGAACAGTATCGTTATATAGAGAATGTACGTCCAGAAATGCTCCAACTATATAACTTCATTAACGATTGGAAAAAACAACCTTTTGAAGAACCTATAACATTAGCCTGTGGAAGCAAGAAAATACGTTTGGATAATAAATCAAACTGGATGTTTACAGCTATCAACAATTATCTAAAGACTTATCTGAATGTTGATAGTGTAGCTACTGCAAAAAACGAATTGGAAACAAAATATAATTCGAAGGCAGGGAAAAAAATAAACAAATACCAAAGTATTATAACCTATGGTATAGATTGTCTATATCAAGACATATATCAGACAGAAGAAGTTACCAATGATATGTGTTGCCTTATTCGAGACTATTTAAAATATATAGGAGAACCTATCTCCAATGATGAATTTGACCACCCGGATGATATTAAAAATATACGTTCACGAATAAGATATATGCGGGCAACCGATTTTAAACCAGATTGGCTATCTCAGAATTTAGACGATCTGCCACCTGTTCGCAGTTCTTATTGGTAATTAATAAAATAAACCTTCTCTCTTATGCGGATTCCCATTATAATTGGATTTCCATTTTATCGATGCTGAAGCATCATAATAGCAATACTTTAGATTATCCTGAATGTTATATCTTTTTGTGGATTTTATGTTCACATCATAATTTGTATCTTTTCTTATAATATAAGGAACATTCTCTCCCTTTCCTTCAATATCTATATCTCTAAATAACTCTATAAACGAAGATAGAGGTCCGTTGGTGATTTCATTTTTAGAGGAAATCAGGCTTCGAATCAATACCCCTCCATAATATTCTTCTCTGCTCTCAAATGATATATCAATTCCACTTAAATGAGAATACCATCTCCCTGATTCAATAATACGCTTATAAACCGTTTTGTCTGGATGATTTTTATTATAAAAGTAGAATTCCAACTCTATTATTCGATATGTCTTTTCGCCTTTAATAATTACATATTCACTCAATAGTTTTTTTGCTAATAATTTAAATTGTTCTTGTATATACTCCTTTGTAGCATCCTTTGGTATAGACAAAGCCATTTTTAATTCTTCCATAAGTAGAACATTTAAGTTGTTAATTATATGACACGCAATATAGTTATTTATTGATTTATAACGATATAAACACCAACCTTATTTTAACAATTGAATTTTTCCTGTAATTTTTTTTTCAATACAGCACCTTTGTATCGTAATCATAACGATTACGGCGCTCTTTGGAATATTGGACAATTGAAAAAACAGAAAAGCTTCTCCTCTGGTATTAAGTGAGTAGCAAAAAATATAACAAACATGAAAAAAGAAAATAACAATTTAAAACAAGAAATTATGACAGACAAAGAATTTAACAAAGCAAAAAAGCAAGTCGCTAAATCAGAATCGATGAATACTCAAATAATGGAACGTACAGACAGTGGTTATCAATTCAGAGAAGAATATAAAAGATTTGGTTTAATAAAAGAAAATAGACCGATAAAGAAAACAGATGTGATAGGGTTTATGCAAATTATAAGCAATAATAAATATGATGATGCACAACCCATTGTAGTCATTAAAGCAACAGAAATCATTGACAGATATGAGATCGTTGATTTAGAAGGCAAGCCGATTGAGAATAAAGAAGCGAAACACTTTCTAATCGTTCTTGATGGTCAGCACAGAATCTCAGCATTTGCCAAATTAAATGCAATAAAAGATGCAGACAATAAAATTCTTATTCCCAATGTACATATAAAGAAAGGTTTGGAGAATTTAGGCGAATATCTGGCAGACATCAATTTAATCGGACATAGTTGGAATACCGCGGATAAAATATGTGTCTCTGCCATCTCCACACAGAACCTTCTAATGAAAAAAATAAACAACCTGATAAAGGAAGGATTTAATGCAAGTACAGCAGTTATGATTTGTACAGGAAAGAAACTAACACCAAAGCAATTAAAAGCAATGTTGAGCAACGGAGATACAAGTATTCTCCCTGATATGGAAAGCGCATTAGAAAGAGCTGAAAAGTTCCTTACAATATCACAAAGCATAGAAGGTATGTCAAATAAGATTCTAACAAAAAGATACTTTATTAAAGGTTTTAATTCTTATGCTAAATCAACTTCAGACGAGAAAGCCTTTGACGCATTAAGCAAACTGGTTATAGACAATTTCTTAGAAACGCATGAAGATGAAGAATTTATTGTGAAACTAAGAGATGCTGCTTGATTCTAATAGGAGAATTAAGGACTACCCTCTAAAATGGGGGTAGTTCCTTACTCTACCATACTTGTAGACAGCTAAGACAATCCTCTACTCAAAGTTTTAAGAATCTGCAAATTATAGTTGGTGGTATTCTAAAAAATGACTACCTTTATAATGTTGATAACCAGATACAAATAGGCTGTTTTTTTATATAGGGTTGAATCTTTAGTTATAAATTTAAGAAGAAGCCTTATTTTCCTAAAATACTCTTGAAAAACAGAATCCCCCATTTTTATTTTCAATAACTAGCCGAATATCGAATTACAGGGACTTTATGATTAATTTCCCTTGTTAGATTTTTCTGCAATTTATTGATTATATAATACTATACAAACTAGATAAAACCAATGATAAAAAACGAGATATACTTTAAATTTTGAGATTATACTTTTTGTTATAAAAAATGAATGAGCATTACTGATGAAAAAGCTAAAAGTTACGTCGAGAGATGGATTTTTAAATTGGAAAGATCTTCCACATGATTGTATTTTTAATAAAGTGATTACAGGTTGCGGAGGTACAAGCATAGTCCTTAAAAACGATGAGAACTATGTGATAGCAGTACCAACAACAGAATTAATCATTAATAAGATGTATCCCCCTTATGATGAGGACAAAAAACTACTCGAATATGACTGTGTTAAAAGAGCAGGATTAAGTCCTGTCAAGAATCTATTTGGTCTGTTCGGTGATTTTACCATAGGGCTAACAAATGAATTGAGAAAGTATCTCAATAGAGACGGTACAAAAAAAATAATGTGTACATATAATAAACTACCTCAATTAGCAAAGTATTTGAATTCAAAAGATTATAGATTACTTATAGATGAATACCATTGCTTATTAAAAGCATATAGTTACAGAGATAAGGCTATTGACGGTGTATTCGAATCATTTAGAGATTATAAATCATTCTGTTTTATGTCGGCGACCCCTATACTTCCCGATTTTAAACCAGATGTGTTAGACGGAATACAAGAATATATCGCCGACTGGAAACATACAGAGAAATTGAAAGTATTACCATATAAAACTAATAAGCCGTATAATGCAATTGCTAATATTATAAGAAAATATAAACAAGATGGATATATAATAATGGATGGTCACAGGTCTACAGAAGCATATATCTTCATTAATTCAGTTAGAGATATTAAATCTATTCTAGATCATGAGCATTTGAATAATGACGAATGTCGAATAATTTGTGCTGATAATGATAAGAATAAGCAGATATTAGGTTTATACGATATATCAAGCTCAGTCGATACCGCAAAGATGTTCAATTTCATTACAAGCAAATCCTTTGAAGGAGCAGACTATTATTCTGATTCAGGAATATGTTTTATAGTCAGCAATAATACGAACAAACATACCTTATTAGATATATCAACAGATATACCTCAAATAGCAGGGCGGATAAGAACAGAAAATAATCCGTTCAGAAAATGTATTATTCATGTTTTCAATACGATCTTAAATGATATTGATGTCAGTTATGAGGAAATTAAAATAAAGATTGAAAAGCAACTAAAAATAGGAAAAGAAAGAGCAGAATCATTTAATACTTTATCTTCTGATGCCAAAGAACAGCAAAGAGAAGATCTAAAGAAATTGTCAAACTCTTCTTATGTTACATATGATAAAGGAAATGATAAATTTATAGTCAATGATAAACTCCCCAAATTAGAACTATATAATTATAAAGTCAATAATATTATATATAAATCAGGGATTTCATTAAAGAAAGCATACGAAGAGTCTGGAATAGAAACAACTTGTACGCATTGGGAAAACATTCAAGAAGATGTTTTAAAATCTTTACTGAAAAAGCCTTCTTTTAAAGAAATATTCAAAAGATATACAGAATTAAAAACAAGTTTTACAATAGATAATACTGAAATAAAGCGTATTGAAGAAAAATACCCATTTATAAGAGATGCTTATAATAAGTTAGGAAAAGATGAAATCAAAAAATTAAGATATAGTCAGAAAGACATCAAGACCAAATTACTTTCCATAAATGAAGATAAAAGTCTTGATGATAAAGTATATCATATTTTAAAAGAAAAACTTACTATAGGAGAGTTTATAACTAAAGAAAAAGCAGTTGATGCAATAGTTTATGCCTATAGATATTTAGGAAAAGAGAATATAGATAAAATTAAAGGTACAGATTTAAATAAATGGTATGATATTGATCCAAAATATAAAAGGATTGATAGTGTTACGACTTATGGCTTTATAATTAATAGCCCCAAAATATTTTATGAATGAGATATGAAATAAGTATGGAAACATATAGTTTTTTCATTTATAGAAATCGACAAATAGGGGCAATATTAACGTTGAAATATAACATAAAACACTAATGTTATAAAGCTTACTTATTATACTCTCATTATATTATATACCTACTAATGAACTTGTTAAAGTCTGTTATTGTACCCTTTTTACCAAATTATATATATTATATTTATAGAAAAAAACTAAATTTTATAATATGTTATTTGAAAGCACAAAAGTATTAGAAGAAATGGGATTTAAAGGGTTCGTTAAAGTTAAAGACTTGAGAGGTAACTTTGAATCTATTCCTAAATGTTCAGGAGTATATATGGTACTTAATCCCAATATGGAAAAGTTATCTTTTCTTGAAACAGGAACAGGAGGTTTCTTTAAAGGGAAAAATCCAAATGTCGGTATTTCCGTATTAAATGATAAATGGATTGATAATACAATAGTTATTTACATCGGACAAACAGGGAATACATTACGAAGAAGAATTGGAGATTATATTAAGTTTGGACAAAATAAGCCTGTAGGTCATTGGGGGGGAAGATACATTTGGCAAATAAAAGATGCTGAGAACTTGATATTCTGCTGGATGAAAGTTGATAATACCGCTCCTTCAATCATTGAAGAACAATTACTACAAGATTTTAAGAATAAATATTCGTATCTTCCATTTGCTAATTTAAGATAACAGAATATTTACTCAAATTTAGACAAGCAAGTCAGTAACAAAGGAGTTCTGTTTTTTGTTTTGAGAGCATTATATGCTTGAGCCTCCTGCTATATATTTCATCCCCCCTAGTTTCATCTTTGGAAAGTGATATTTTTAAGCGATTGGGCAGAGAGAAAATTTCATTCGTTTTCTAAAATAAATGAAATACTGAAAATTGAAGTTTTATACTAGCTTATAGCCGATTTCAAAATAGGTTTATTCATTTAGAATAAGAAGCTAAGCCATTCGCAAAGAAAGATTATTTATCTCACACACCACCAAATTAGAAGAGCCATTGACTTAATTGCCAGTGGTTCTTTTTTATTTATTAACCCTATTTAATGTGATGGAGATATGGATGCAGACGACTTGATGGAAGCTAAAGTTTATGTCGGGACTTACAAGAAGTATAACGAAGGAAGCATAGAAGGCAAATGGCTTGATTTATCTGATTATATAGATAAGGCAGATTTCTATGAAGCCTGTGCAGATTTACATGAGGATGAAGAAGACCCCGAATTTATGTTTCAGGATTGGGAGGGTATCCCAGAAGGGCTTATCGGTGAATCTTGGATAAGTGAAACGGTATTTGAACTGATACACAAAGCCAATGAAATAACTGATTTCGATGCATTCCTGTCATTTATGGACTTTACAGGCTATTCATTAGAAGATGAAGACTTGAATTACTTGGTTCAGAAGTTCAGAGACAGCTTCTTTGGTCGATTTATCAATGAAGAAACATTTGCAAGTTTATTAGTCGAAGATGGAACTTTTGGGAATATACCAGAGAACATAAAGAATTATCTGGACTATGGAAGTATAGCCAATGATCTGTTCATTACAGATTACTATTATGATAATGAAACCAATTCGGTTTTTTATCGAAACTATTGATTTAAAATATTTTGAAGCGTCATGCTTTTCGTCTAAATTTGTATCAATTCTAATCAGTCAGGTGTTGATTATTAGAAGGACATTTTATTAGACGGAAAGCGAAAGCGTTATCCCCAATTCAGAAATCTCGACAATTTCTATTCACACAGGGATGATAGCAACAAGCTTTCCACGTTCATTGTATAGCCTTATCCGTGAGGATTTCTATATAAGGGCGTGGGGCTGTTGTCTATTATTTGTGTGAAGGGTAGTCGAGAACCTCTGAATCAGATATAGCAATAGTTCCCACGCTTCTTTTTTTATAACCTCTCTATTGGGAACTAGAGAGAGAAAAAATAATTATTATGAAAAAAACATTCATTGTTATTTTACTCTGTTTAAGTTTCTATACGGCTTATGCGCAAGGGTATATTGCATTACCACCGATTCAGTATCAGACGACAAAACCTACCCAAAGTTATTCAAACGGACAGTTATATCTGCCAGACATAAGTTATGATCGGATAGATAATGTATTAGAAGATGGATGGTATGAGGCTACAGTTACATACAATAATCCAAATTCAGGAAAGAAGTCTGTTTATACATTAAAAGTGAAAGTCTTTGATGATAGAGTGACTACTATTCGTTTTGGAAATGAAGGTTCGCTTCACTCTGGATATAATAGTTCTGGTTATACTTACTCAGGAGGAAACCTTACATTCTATCAGAATAATAATGGGAATGTTATCGCTGCCGATACGAAAGTTTATATTTATCAGAATGGTTATACAACGACATATATTATTGAACTATAATTTTTATCATATTATGAGAAACCAAATAAAAATATATTCAGCTTTATTATTTGTTTTTTTATTCAGTAGCTGTAATTCAGTTTACTATGGAAGTTCCCTCTCTAGTTCAAAACAAATTAGTGGGTGTTTATATATCAACGGGTATTGGGGAGACTGGAATAATTGGAATGCGTTAAAAGCTTATCAAGGACGAGCTACTATTAACTCATTAGAATCTATAACCTTATATTCCTCTAATCACCCTTCTGATATAGATTTTGAAATAGTGCCAGAGAAATATCTCGGAAAAGAAAAAGATTGGTATAGATACACAGGAATCGTTAATGTTAGTTGTTTCAGAGAATATTCCGATGGGCTAGGGGAGCATTACCAAAATAAAACAGACTTGTCTAATTGTACTGATAATAAAACACGCTTCACTTGTGAAATATTATCTTCTCATCTTATAAATTATGTTGTTGAAAAGAAGGGGACAATAAATGTTTTCTATAATGGCGTAGGAAGAGGATATAGTTTTAAAAATTATTAGAATGAGACTCATTATTATCATTATTGGACTTTTGTGTTGTTCTCCTTGTCTTTATTCTCAGAAAAAGCAAAGAGAACTAGTTAAATTCATTGTCTTAGAAGCAAAACAAAATGGGGTTGATTATACAGACTGGGCTTTGGATAAAGGCAATTATTTAGTATTCTTTCTGAATGAATATGATAAACTTTGTTTTTCAAATGTGACAGACGGAGAACAATCTCATGGATTAGTTTCAAATATGAGACATCAGGAAATAGAAGAGACTCAAACAACATACACCGCAGATTATTATACTTTTAGATGGAGTTATTCCAATACTTATGATGGGAAGAAAGGCTCTTCATTGGTAGAATTGACTAAAATATATAAGGAGCAGGCTGTTGCTTTTGTTATTAAGATGATTACAGAAAATATGGACGTGTTAACTTACAAAGGATATATGGAAGGAAGTGTTAACCTAGAACAATATTACTAATAATAGGTATGAATAGTATTATAAGAATTTTTTCCCTTCTAGTATTGGTGTTCATAGGATGCAATGAAAAGAAAGTTGAGAAAGAAGAGAATCCAATAAAGAATTTAATTGAAAAACAAATCGGTTTTGAAATTCCAGAGTTTAAAGAGGTTGAAACAAAAATCGGAAAACCCGCTTTTAATGGTGATTGTACGAATACTATTATATTGAAATTCAAAGAGAATACGAATTTGGATAATTTCTATTCTGAAATAAAAAAGCGAGTTGAGAATCCCCGAAACTTGAATTATGAAAAGGTTAACGGCTGTATTACACTCACTGATAAATGGGGAGTCAATGTTCATGGGGAATACAGCTATGCATTTATGAGTGAATGTGCCGATGGGGATGACAAAGATTTCGGTCTTGTTATAAATTCAAAAGATAGTACTGTTATATTAAGCTATGGATATTGGTAGTATGGATATTCTTCTGAAACAGGCTTATAATATTATCAATAAGCGAGGTCTGGAGACTAAAATACTTAATAACTATTCATTTGTTCTAGGATACGATAATAATACATTTATTATTCGCAAAGGTGCATTAGAATTAGACTGTCAGTTAGAGATTATCTTACCGAAAGTTTATTCAGTCGCTAAGAATAATATATCAGATGCTCTAAAAGTAGCGAATGAAATCAATAAGAATATTTCGATATTCAAAGCCATCGTTGAAAAAGATGATGTTTATTTTATCGCATCTATAATTAAGAATGATGATAGCAAGTTATTTGAATTTATGATAATGGAAGTATTGGATTTTATGACAGGCAATAAAGGCTTATTCATAGGCAGAATGAACGAAAAGAAAGTGATTAACGATCAGCTTTTAAAGAATCTATCGTTCTGATGCCATTATAATGAGCTAATAAACATGTGAGAAATCAGAAGCTATACCCTATCACTTTTTGCAAAGCCATACAAAAAATGATAAGGTTAGTATTGAGACAGATTTTTGAGGATATTATTATAATTGATAATCTTGAAAACTTCTCCCAATCAGCTTTTTTTGAGTATATTTATACTTATAAGTGAGAATTAAAATTTAGTATTAATCACTCTTGATTTAGCAAACAAAGTTAAACCATCCGTTAAACCAGACATATAGAATTAAAAATATTAGTCAGTAGTGCAGTCATAAGGTCTTATAGCTCAGTTGTGTAGCGTTGCATGCGCAGCATGTGACGCCGAAGAGAGCATCTGACTCATAATCAGGGGGTCCCTGGTTCAAGCCCAGGTGGGACCACTTAAAATGAAAGAGTTACAGTAGAAACTGTAACTCTTTTTTTGTTTTAATGCCCTTGTTTTAGTAGTGTTTCAATGGGTTTTGTAAACCAACAGTAAAACCACAAAACAATTTTGTGGAGAGGAAAAGAAATAAATCTAAACTGTCTCTTTATCAGAATATAGAAGTTAATGTCCCTATTTCACAACCATTTTTGCTTATTTGAATAAGCGCAACCATAATTATACTAAATGAATACTTTATGATTTTATATTGACCGATTCCACAGGTTGCTTCTTTATGCTATCCAAAGGTATACTGTGATATTTTACATTTTCAAAATCAATGGTCTTTAGGTTGATGCAACGGATATTACTATTATACATAGTTCGATAATAGATGATACAATTATGTGTATCTGTGGCCACTGTAAACTGAGTAGCACTTGGTACATCAGCTGATGCTTTTCCCCATAGTTGTTCTGTACCTGTTGGAATATCGAAATTATTCAAAATATGAAATGCTTGGAAAACACTTTCCTGTGCAGACTGTTGTTGTGGAGCAGTCAATTGGAAAAACGTAGCACGAACAAATCGAGATGGAGGAGTAAAATCTCCCGGAAGTCCTAACAAACCGGTTCCATGCCCGAGCGACTTCGTTTGCAAAGGGCCAAAATTGTGTCCTGGAGGTGTGCCGGGTTGTAAATTTATATAATTATTCAAGTTTGTCCAGTGCCATTCCAAGCCCGGTGAATTGGTCAATACTCCCAAAGGGTTATCATAAAAATGCATGATTTCATCTACTATCTCAAGTACGATCTGACGCCCCGATGGTTCAGTGAATCGCCAATGTACAGTGGAAGACCGAGGATCAATATTCGTAACACGTATATTTTTAAGCTTTTCTTTAACTTCATCTACGGTTTCACACTCACCTAGTACATAAGATACTAATTGGAAATCCGCTAAACTCCTCTCTTTTTGGGATGGATCATAAGAGGGGTATTTTCCATAATTAGGGAAATAGAAGAGTCCGGCAGACAGACCTTTTTCATTGACACCTTCTACCATAAATTCCTTTTGCTCTACCGACAAACCTATAAATCCGTATTTGCTAGTAAATTTCATTCCATCCATTCCGGAAGGTGTAAGCGACTGAAGCTGCTGATGGCGAGGAACAACCACATACATTGTATTCATAACGCTTTCAGCCCATTCAATAGTACGTGCGGCAACGACACTTCCATCACTACTTTTTAATGTGATACCTGTACAAGCATTTATTGACGCTTGTAATTGCAAAACAAGTATAGCCAGTAAAATTAATGATTGTTTTGAGTTCATAGTTAACAATTTTAGTGTTTCAATAATAAAACAATTGAAAGACAAAAACTGTTTAATGTGAAATTATAATTGCCTTGTAATCAAACGCTATAATGTTTAGTCGCCCACGGCTAATATTGATAGAGAATATATTCTTGTTTTATATATCCAATAGAAATGTTTGTTGTACTTCGTATCAATTACTTTGTTTGATTTACCATTTGTATTGTACCATCAGCATTATAATAAAGCTTATCTACACATACTGATCGTAGCCAATCATTAAATTCTCCATTTTTTTCAGATAAGGAACTATCATGGTAGAAAGAGTACCACTGACCTTTGTATTCTACTATCGATCCATGGTTCGTATAGCTATTTGTTGGTTCCATATAAATGCCCTGAGACTTCCAAGGTCCTAGTGGACTATTGCTCGTTGCATATCGCATGCGATTGTCTCCTTTTACTCCATCATTCCAATTGTTATCATGATTGTCTGAATAAGATAGATAATAAATACCATTACGCTTGTGTACCCATGCCGCTTCATGGAAATCATAAAGACCTTCCATCTTCTGAAGGCTACCATCTAGTTCCATCATATTGTCTTTGAGCTTACCTCCGAGGCATATACCTCCACCTCCTTGATATATGTATGCTTGCCCATCATCATCGATAAATACATTCGGGTCGATATGAGCCTCCATTCCTTTTACGTATCCTTGTACCACAAAGTCTTTTGCAGGAAATTTACTTGTTGCCACTCCAATTTTCCAACTTTTGTCCCAATCCGATTCGCTTGGATGCGGAAAATAAAAATAATACGTGCCGTTTTTATAAACACAATCAGGAGCCCACATAAAACCACCTTCAGGCCTACCCCAGGATACTTGAGTCGAGCGAAGTATTTCGCCATGATCTACCCAGTTTGCCATATCATCTGTAGAGAATACATGATATTGATCCATCAGGTCGCACCCTTGAGGCGGAGCGATATCATGCGATGCATATACATACAGACGTCCATCATTCCATACCCGAGCCGAAGGATCGGCTGTATACATATGTTTTATAAACGGATTTTTCTGAGCATAGCTATTGCAGGATAACAGAGAAAATACAGCGATGTATAGGGTGAAGAGACCTTTTTTCATTTAGGTTAGTGTTATGAATTATTTACGACTTATTTATTTTCTATTTGCTTTTAGTATGAAGTCAACAATGGGTGCAGGATTAGAAAGACTATGCGGATGATGTTTAAATCCATGTTTCATCATGACGGTAATATCCCCGCCTGCTTGTTTGATTTTTCTTTCAAACTCGATCGTTTGACTTGGAGGTACAGCTTCATCCTGATCGGCGCAGAGTATAAGAATAGGGTATTTTCCTTTTACTATTTCTTTTATCTTGTCTATTGGGCTTCCTTTAAATGTACGTATATCCGCTTTCGTTTTCAGATTGTATGCTTGTATGAAGTTTTCCGTCATTTCATCTAAATCTCCATTTCTATCTGCTAAATAGCGGCAGTCGAGCAAAGGATTATCTACGTATATGCAACTAATTTTATCCGGATTAGCGGCTGCCCAGCAAAAAGAATACATTGCACCACGACTCATGCCTTCCATTACACTTTTTTTTGATAAACCTGCATTGGTTAACAGTTTGTAGAATTCACTCCATATAGAAAGTGCTTCCTCATTTCCCATCAGTTCGGCAACATCGCAGTATACCAGATGATAGCCTCTTTCGAGTAGAGCGATATCGGTTTGTGGTTCATGCGCCCAAAATCGGGCACGCCATATCCACGGTTTTCCCAAAGCTGTAGTTTTAGGTTTAACAACTTTACAATCACGACCTCTTAACTTAAAATCTATCGATACGTATCCTTTGAAATTATTTATAGTATGTGCTGTTTTTAGTTTCGCCAGAACATCAAAAGATTTTTCTGTTTTTAATGTAATTTGTTCATATAATCTGCTCGCTATAATTTCCGAACCTTTGTCTCCGGGATGTATCTTGTCAGGAAATAAATTGGGTCTATTTATCAGCAGGGAGTGCATATCCAAGACTTCTATATCTTCATTGTATGCTACCTGCTGAATAATTGGAATAATATCGTTCACAATAATGGGATCCCATATTTGGTTCGAGTCTGTTTCGAAGGAAACAAAGGGAAGCATCAGGATAATTCGTGGTTTTGATGGCAGGCTTTTAAAGGATTTTACCATATCGCTGCAATCCTTTACAAATTCATTTATGTAAACTCGATTAATAGCTTTGGCGTCATTTCCTCCTAGATCAATAAACACGATATCAGGATTGCTATCTAAAGCTTTCTTATAGGCTTGGGTATTCCAATAGGGATGATCTCCATTGCGAAGCATGGTACAACTACTTACTCCACAATTGATCACTTCGTAATTATTACCTAAAAGGTGTGCGAGCTGTGCTGGATACGAATCTCTTTTCGGATCAGTTGTTAACGCCCCTTCCGTAATACTCGCTCCTACACAGACTACTTTTGTCTGAGCACTAGCTATCATCTGAGAGATGAAAAGACAGAGAATAAGTATATATTTCATGCTGTGCGTTTATTTCCTTTTATATTAGCATGGTGGGATGAAAATCAAAAGAGTAAGTCACACTTTCTTAATACTAGAGCTTAATGTTCATTTCTTCACCTTGATATAGAATTTCTTTATCGGGTTGTGAAGTAATATTTATGCTTTTTCCTTCCTCTATTACTGTAATATTAAAAGATCTGGTTTTCAACATGCCCGGAAATTCTCCTACTCTCTTCCCTATAGTCAATACCTCCGTTCTGTCATTCCATTTCATTGTAATTGTTGAATAGATCCCCTTTTCGTAATTATAGTTGTTGTTCTCATCCTCATATAGTACAAATTCAGCATCTTTTCCGGGATAAACAAATAGTTTAAGGTTATCCCATTTTCTTTCCTCTGCATATTGCACTTTCGGGCCCCATGGGAGTATAGTGCCCGCTTTTATATATAGTGGAATAATATCTATTGGTGCTGCTTTGCAGACTTCCTGTCCTCCGTTAAGCTTTTCTCCTGTCCAGAAATCATACCAGTCGGCTCCTTCCGGCAAATATACTTTTCGAGATTTTACTGCATTGAAATCTTCTACAATGCTGCCGTATATACGGTTTACATACATCGAGTCTGTTACAGGTGCAACCAGTATTGACTTACCAAACATAAACTGATTATCTATATTATGTACTTTTTTGTCTTTAGCAAAATCCATGCTTAAAGCCCTCATCATAGAGCCTGCATTTGCTGTAATGTCATGTCCTATAGAATACATATATGGCAAGAGGCTATACCGAAGATTGATATATTTCTCCTGAGCATCATAAGCCCAATCTCCTTTTTTGCCGAACAGATATATCTCTCGGGGAGTATTTGTTCCATGCGAACGCATCATCGGCGTAAATGTAGCAAACTGCATCCAACGCACATATAATTCATGGAATGCTCTATCTTCAACCCCTTTAGGATAGACATGCCCTGCCCAGAAACCTCCTATATCTGTGTTCCAGTAAGGAATTCCGCAAAGAGAGAAATTAAGACCTGCCGAAATCTGATTGCGAAGCACATGCCAACGTGAATCGATATCTCCCGACCAAGAGTTTGCTCCATAGCGTTGCTGTCCTGCAAAGGCTGAGCGGGTAAGTATATATACTCGCTTTTCAGATGTCGTCTTGCGTTGGTTGTCGTACACACCACCAACAGATGCCAGTGGATAAGCATTTACCATGTCTCTGTATGACCCAAGATATGTAGTCTCATTAAAAGACTTTTCACTCACATTGTATTCTGGCTCAGTGGCATCCAGCCACCAACCGTCCATGCCGATAGAGAATATATTCTTATTCATGAAGTCCCAATACACTCGGCGACCTTCGGGATTGAATGCATCATATACTTTTACTCCATTATCTTGAGGAAATGTATCGAAGCTGAATAAGAGTTTCTTGCTTTTCAGTTCTTTATGGATATTTGTATTCGGGCCAAACGATGGCCAAACGGAGATGGCTATATGTGCATTCATTTTGTGCACATCGTCTATCATTTTCTGAGGATTAGGGAAAGTCGGATTTCCAAATTCTACAGCATTCCACTGTTTGTTATCTGTGCTCCAGTATTGCCAGTCCTGCACAATGCCGTCAAGAGGTATGTTTAGACTGCGGTATTTTTTTACTACATCCAGTAGTTCATCTTGCGATGTATATCGTTCGCGGCTTTGCCAAAATCCGTATGTCCATAACGGAAACATTGGAGCCTGCCCTGTCAATTCTCGTATCTGTGCAATGACACCATCAGCATTTTGTCCATACATAAAATAATAATCAATACATTTACCCGAAGCAGAAGTAAAAGACAATCCTTCTGCCGAATCTTTATAAAGTGTAGGCGAGTAATTATCCCAGAAAATAGCATATCCTTTTACCGAATGAATAATTGGGATTGCTATTTCCGTATTTCTCTGGCGAAGCTCTACCTCTTGTCCGCGTTGATTCATATGTCCTTGTTGATGCTGTCCCAGCCCGTAAATGGCCTCTTGCTTATCCAATAGAAATGTTTGTTGTACTTCGTAAGACTTACCGCTCTCGTAGTTTTTTGGCGTAAAGATGGAAGAACTATTCTTCTCTGCTATAAAAGGTCTCGTGTCAGTACCATTAAATAATACATCTCCCGTCTTGAGATTTAGTGTAACAATAACCTCTGATGAAGTTAATGTTATCACATTGTTATATTCTTGTATTTGAAAATTTGTGTTTTCAGCTTCTTTAATCACCGAGAGGCTTTTTTTGTTTGGTATTTCTCCCTGTGGATATTTTAAAATCCTTATGATTTTAGAATTAAAAAATTGAATTTCAATGTTTGTTGAATTTACATCAGCCTTGATGCCTTGAGATGTACGCTGATAATTTTGTGCAGCAAGCTGACTGCAAAAGGTGAGAATGAAAAGTATAATGAGTGCTTTTTTCATGATTGTATCGATTTTTATATTCTCCCTGTGATGTTTTATATTATTTAGCATCACAGAGAGAAATGACTTTTTTATAGTTTCTCGGCTGAAGGTGGAGCTTGGTTTGCTCCCCATGCTTTATTCGCCTTATTACCCATTATTAATACAAGTTTGCCGCCATTTTCTATATCCGAATGATTGAACCAAGGTTTGTTCCACTCTTTTCCATTCAATGTAGCCGATTGGATATACTTGTTGTCTTCGGAATAGTTTTGAGCTACTACTTCAAATACTTTACCATTGCTCAATGTCATATTAGCTTGAGAAAACATGGGGCTTCCAATATTATAAACAGGCATACCCGGAGTAACAGGATAGAATCCCATCATAGAGAATACCACAAAGGCAGATGTTCCTCCTCCATCTTCATCGCCGGGAACGCCCATCAGGTCGTTTCTAAACCACTGCTTCAATAAAGTATGAATACGTTTCTGCGTTTTCCATGGTTGTCCGGCATAGTTGTACAGATAAGGAATATGAAGGCTTGGTTCGTTGGCCATAGAGAATTGTCCTACATTGCCTGTATGATCGGGCAATTGTGCATAAAATTCGTATTTGCCACGTCCAAGAGGTTCGTTAAAAGTTTGATCCAGATTTTTTATGAATTGTTCGTTTCCTCCCATCAGACTTACAAGGTCTCCCACATTATGAGGTACATCCCAACGATAAATCCAGCCGTTATTTTCTCCGTAATAGTCCCGTGCTCCCATGCCTCCCGAGAAGCGGTAATCGAACGGTTCTATAAATTTCCCTTCTTTATCTTTCGGGTGGAAAAAGCCTGTTTCTGCATTGTAGACATTTCTATAGTTGTAAGAACTCTTCAGGTAATACTTTGCTTCATCTTCTTTGCCCAAGGCCTTGGCTATTTGCGACAAGCACCATTGATCGTATGAAGTTCCAAGCGTTACGGCTATCGGTTGTCTTTTTTCGAAAGGGCTAACATTGGCTACCGTTTCTTTTTCGCCCGGATATAACGCCGGAATATATCCTTTTTCTTTATAAAACTCGTCTAACCATCCGGTAGGAGCTCCCGACCATGGAATAAGCGTTTTTTCTTCGATTCCTTTTTTGCATGCGATATATGCCTTTTCCAAGTCAAAACCTTTTAACCCTTTTGCATAGCCATCTATAACTGTAGCTACGGCGTGGTTCGAGTTCATTCGGCGAGAATCGCCTGTAATCTCAGGGAAGGTAGGCATCCAGTTGTTGCCCATTTGTTCGGCCATCAACAAGTATGAATTAATGATATTCACTTCTTCCTCAGCATCGATCATTACACGCAAAGGATGAGTCGCACGATAGGTGTCCCAGATCCAGTCGTCTGTAAAGAATGGTTTACCTTCATCTTCATGTACTTTTCCGTCGAAAGCACTGAAGTAACGACCGCCTTCGCTGATGCATACCGGACGTTCATAACAACGGTAGAGAGAAGTATAGAATACCGTTTTGTCAGTATCATTGTCTCCACTAACCTTGATTTTGCCTAAAGCGTCATTCCATATTTTGCGGCCTTTATCAGCCAGTTGTTTCACTTCATAGTCTTTTTGCTCTCTGCGTAGATTCTCTTTTGCCTGTTCTTCGCTGATAAAAGATACTCCGTAACGTAAGCGCAAAGTTTGTGCATTATCTCCATAATATAATACGACACAGGCATTGTTGCCTTCGGCACTTTTTTCTTTGTCGTTGATTACATTATCTTTCAATACTCCTGTCAGGACTGGAGTCTGTTCTGTTTCCAGATATATATAGACATTCGTATTATTCGCCAGTTTTTGGTATCCGCTTACTGTATTTCCGTCTGTCCTTATAGCTCCGTTACGCGAATTGAGTATCAGGTAAGCAGGAGTGTTGGGCAAAGTATAGTCTATCTGATAAATAGCGGATTGGTGAGCAAGTGCATATTGGATATGCGTTTGTTGATCGTCCAAGTCAACCTCATAGCTGTACGGCGTGATCTTTTCACGATCGTAGCTGTAGGATATAACAGGTTTTATTTTGGCTTTATCTCCCTGGTAAGGACTCAGGTTAAAGGCCGAACTACCTCTGTGACTCGTGATGATCAGAGGTAGCCCCTTGATCATATCGCTCGTGAAATCGGCACGTTCGGGGTAAACCCGAAGCATACTGTTAGGCAGATGGATAGTCGGATACGTGGGTACCAATAGGTGACTGATGTTTCCCATATAAGGGTTTACATAATCTACCGGCTGCTTGTTGACACCGCTGTTGTTACTTGCTGTGCAAGCTGATAAAATAGAAATAAAAACAATGGTGAATGCATTTCTAAGCTTCATGATAAGTTTTAATTTAAGTTGGCATTTATTTAATTTCGAGTACAAAGTAAACATATACCATTCGTATAAAGAATTAAGATTTGTATTTTCTATTCAAAGAATGTTTATTAACATATATGTCGAAATAATTTTATCTCCGGATTTTATGATATTTTTCATTGGTATTAATGATTATGATATTTTTATATCGCAAAGTAATGTGAGGGCAATTAAAAAAATACGTCGCTAGGTGTTAATAGGAGTATTAAAATGTAATTAAAATGCGATATTAACCGATGATTACATTAAAATTGAGTCTTTTTTGATGCAAAAACAGTAAAATTTGGGTAATCTCCTTTTTTTAATAAGATATTAAGTGTGCATTAATTTGATTTTTAATATATAAGCTTTTTCTTTGTTATCAAATGAATACTTGTAAATATCATGAAGAAATACCTTTTGTTTTTATCAATTTTTACTTTAAGTACTATTTTTTGTAAAGCTCAAGACACTAAGCTTTTCTATAAACGCCCCGCTAAGGAGTGGGTAGAAGCATTGCCTTTAGGAAATTCTCGGTTGGGTGCAATGGTTTTTGGAAATCCTGCAAGAGAACAGCTCCAACTCAATGAGGAAACGATGTGGGGAGGAGGGCCTCACAGAAATGATAGCCCCAATATGTTAAAAGTGTTGGATGAGGTGCGCTCTCTTATCTTTGCCGGAAAAGAAAAAGAAGCAGAGGCTTTGTTGGAAAAAAATATGAGAACTCCGCATAATGGTATGCCCTATCAAACAATAGGAAGCTTATATTTAGATTTTGCAGGACATAATAAATATTCTAATTATTCAAGACAACTTGATTTGGCTACAGCAGTAGCTACGACAAAATATACTGTAGATGACATTAATTATACTCGTGAGATATTCTCTTCTTTTACTGATAATGTCATTGTTATGAAAATCACAGCTGATAAGGCGAATAGTATTAGTTTCACAGCAGGATATGACTCTCCTGTAAAAGATTATAAAGTTCAAGCTAAGGGGGATAAGCTTATTCTCAAAGGTATGGGGGCAGAACACGAAGGAATAAAAGGCGTGATTCGGTTCGAAAACCAAACTCAAATAAAAGCTGAAGGAGGGAGTGTAAAAGTTGAGGGTAACAAACTCTCAGTAAAAGCTGCCAATTCGGTTATTATCTACATTTCTATAGCCACTAATTTTGTAAACTACCAAGATGTGAGTGCTAATGAATCAACTAGGGCTACTCATTTTTTGAAAACCGCAATATCGAAGCCCTATGACAAAGCGTTAGCAGATCATATAAAATACTATAAAAAACAATTCGATCGGGTCTCATTAGATTTGGGGAAATCGGACAGTATTCTTGAAGAAACAGATGTAAGAGTTAGAAACTTCAAAGAAGGAAAAGATCAAAGTCTGGTTACCCTACTTTTCCAGTTTGGGCGTTATCTACTTATTAGTTCATCCCAACCGGGAGGGCAGCCTGCTAATCTGCAAGGAATATGGAACGATCAATTAGTGCCGCCTTGGGATAGCAAATACACCATTAACATCAATACGGAGATGAACTATTGGCCTGCAGAGGTTACCAATCTAAGTGAAACACATCAACCTCTTTTCCAGATGTTAAAAGAGTTAGCGGTGACAGGGCAGGAGACTGCAAAGGTAATGTACAATGCGAATGGCTGGGTTGCGCATCATAATACGGATCTTTGGCGTACTACAGGTCCTGTAGATGGAGCATTTCATGGTATGTGGCCTAATGGAGGGGCATGGCTGAGCCAGCACATGTGGCAACATTATTTATATACAGGAGACAAAAATTTCTTAAAAGAAGCATACCCTGTGCTGAAAGGTGCAGCAGATTTCTTTCTCGATTTTTTGGTGGAACATCCTACATATAAATGGATGGTAACATCACCGTCTACCTCTCCCGAACAAGGCCCTCCTGGAAAAAATACGAGTATAACGGCAGGATCTACAATGGATAATCAAATTGTATTTGATGTGCTTAACAATGCTCTGGAGGCATCCAAAACCTTAGGCGTAGGTGATGAAGCATATAATCAAAAACTCGAGAATATGATTTCTCGCCTTGCACCTATGCAGATAGGGAAATACAATCAATTGCAGGAATGGTTGGGAGATTGGGACGATCCGAAGAATGATCATCGTCATGTCTCTCACTTGTATGGGTTATATCCAAGCAATCAGATTTCACCATATTCACATCCAACGCTTTTTCAGGCGGCAAAAAACTCACTTCTCTATCGTGGAGATATGGCTACAGGCTGGTCGATAGGTTGGAAAATTAATTTTTGGGCACGTCTGCTCGATGGTAATCATGCCTATAAAATTATTTCGAATATGCTATCTTTGGTAGAGCCGGGTAATAACGATGGGCGTACTTATCCGAACCTGTTTGATGCCCATCCGCCATTTCAGATAGATGGAAATTTTGGATTCACTGCGGGGGTAGCAGAGATGCTTCTGCAAAGTCATGATGGAGCAATACATTTACTACCGGCTTTGCCTGATAAGTGGAAGAACGGAAGTGTTAAAGGGTTAGTGGCTCGCGGCGGTTTCGAAATTTCATCGATGGATTGGAGTGATGGTGAGATCTCTTCTGTAACAATTACATCTAAACTAGGCGGAAATATGCGCCTTCGCTCTTATGTGCCATTAAACGGTGATGGATTGCAGGAGGCAAGAGGCATGAATACTAATCCGCTATATAAAACGGCTGATATAAAAGAGCCGTTGGTATCGAAGGAAATAAATCCTCAATACCCTCTGTTGTATAAAGTTTACGAATATGATATAATGACTCAACAAGGTCATTCATATATCTTTAAGAGAGGAAAGTGAGTTTGCCTGTAGTAGATTAAAAGTGTTTTTCGTTATCAATATTATTTTCTTTGTCATTCCTAAATGTAATGAAGAATCTCATTTTCTTGAGGATATTAAAAACTGACAAGGAAATAACGAAAAACACTTTTAATCGCTTACTTACTATATTATAATTTACTGTGTTTCTTTATCCAGTCCAGCATCAAATAACATCCCGGAGCATATACGTTGCCATGATCGAATCCTTGTAGCTCATATAATACAACATCTTTGTTATTCAGCGATTTTAGAATAGCTTCTAAATGCGCATTTTCTTCGTATCTGGCTGTTAACTCGAGTTTACGATCACCTGTAATTAGTAAAGTGGGAGGGATACCGGTTCTTACCTTATTCAGAGGAGCGTATTCGTCAATAATTGGGATATTATATGGTATGCCTCTTTCTTTTCGGATGGTGAAATGTGTATTTGTTTGTCCGCTGATAGGTATAAGTCCTTTTATCTTATCGGCATCTACTCCATATTTTTCAAGGTAACTTTTATCTAAACCGACCATCAGGGTCAGATATCCTCCTGCCGAATGTCCCGATACATAAATATCTTTGGTGCTGCCTCCGTAAGATGCTATATTGTTGAATACCCAGGCAATGGATGCCGCAGCATCTTCGATATAAGCCGGATTTGTTGCTTTCGGGCTCAGACGGTAGTTAACAGCTACTACAGCAATACCTTTATTCTTTAGTTCGTTAGGTATTCCTTTTTCTCCACCTTCGAGTCCTCCGCCGTGAAACCATACAACAACAGGAAAATCTTTCTTATTTACGGGATAATATACGTCGAGCTTGCAACGCTCCTTTCGATAATTATCTTTTTCGTTCGGACTGATATAGGATATATCTTTATCCGTTTTATACTCGTTACTAACAGAATTTTGTGCAAAGGTTGATATTGCACATAACCAAAAGATCAAAAAAATACCTTTTTTCATGACATGAATTATATTAAGTAGAAGAATTTGTGATAAAGGTATAGATTTTTAGTTTTTTGATAAAATAAATGGGACTAAACACAGAGTTAATAAGAGTATAAAAAATAAAAGCGGGCATCCCTGACCACTTTTATCTTTAGATTGATTCCTCAATCTTACTGAACTTAACTTATTAACTTATTCCTATCTTTTGTTAGTATTATTCTTATTTTCAGGTTTTCTGACTTTTATATATAGAGATTCTTTTGATTTATCTTTCGAAACAAAATTATATACAAATTATTTCGCGGAAAATAATAATCGATAGAAAGGGCCGAACTCTCGACAAAAGGATGAGATATTTCTTGTGAAAGCTGATAGTAAGTAGTATGTATATTCTAAAAAGATTCTTGGTATCTATGGCTTTGGATGGAGAACGATCTATTCTAATTTCTCCGTAAAACATTTATATCTCCACCCATACTTTTACGTCTTCCTTTCGAGTTGGTATACTCTATCACGTAATAATAGACGCCGGTAGATACATATTTGCCGTTGTGTCTTCCGTCCCAACCTTTCGATGGGTCGTTCCATTGATATATTTTTACTCCCCAACGGTTGAAAATTGTACACTTAAACTTCACGATGGATTTGTAGTAAACCTTAAACTCGGCATTTGTAGTTCCTCCGGGAGAAAAAAAGTTAGGGGCTTTAATGTCAGATTCTTCTATGTTAAGTTCTAAAGTGCTTATATTAACACAGGTTGCGTACTGATCTGCATTATTAGCCACTTCGAGTTTTATGACGTAATTACCATCTTTTTCGAAGGTGTATTTTTTTACATCACTACCTGTATAGCGTACAATATAGTTTGCGGTATCCTCCTTGTTATATATACTCCATGTATAGAAATAAGCTGCATCACTTCCCCGTCCATATAAGTTGACTGTGACAGGTGCAGAACTTCCTATTTCCCCATTATTTTTCCCTTCTTGCTCTGCTACAATATGTCCTTCTACAGCAATAGCATTGTATTCTTCCGAACTCTTCTCATGTGGCATCTTGAAGTATTCTGCAAATTGATCTCCCTTTAGTTTGAAAACGGTTTTCATTAAAGGTGCATCTATCGTTTCTTCAGTATCTATATTTAAGGTTCTTATGCTTTTTACAAAAGCCTTGTTGTTTTCGTCCCATTCTTGAATGTCGTAGCTGACAGTATACTTTCGGGGAATTTCCATTCTGCTTCCACTTGTTGTATAAAAGAAGAGTCTGTCTTCTGTTTTTGCAACCAATAATTTAAGATATTGGCATTTGTCTTCGTTCTCTCTTGCTTCTATGGAGCTTAGTATTGATTTATGTTGGTTATAATCAATAATCCAAACAGCGCTTTTGGCAATATTATTGTCTTCTGCAAAATAGCCGTATCCATCTTCCAGATTTGATACAGTATATGTAGAGTTTCCGTTGATAGATGTTATTGAGATATCGGAGTCCGGAATTTGTGTTTTATCTCCAAAAGATTGTTTGTATTTGTAAAATCTGACCGAAATAGACGATGAACTATATTTTATTGTAGCGCCTGCAAAAGTGTTGAATAGATATACTTCCTCTATGCCTGTACCGGTAAGGTTTTGACCTGATTCTTTTTTATAAGCGTAAGGTGTTCCCAACCCTCCCGAAACTGTATAGGTTTGTGCAAATATTGAGGTCGTAAAAACCAATAAGGTTATTAAAAAGATAGACTTTCTCATAAGTATATTCGAAGAAATGAAAAACCCTCTATCTTTTAACGGACAGAGGGTTTTCTTATTTTATATTTGAAGTATATTCTTTTGCTCTACCCTTTTTTAGGCTTTTGCATGTAATAATACTCCCATTTTTTTGAATATTGATTCTATTTTCTCAAAAGCAATGTCTACTTGTTCTTTTGTGTGTGTAGCCATAAGAGAGAAACGAATCAATGTATCGCTTGGCGCAACAGCCGGAGATACTACAGGATTTACAAATATGCCTTCTTCGAAAAGAAGTTTTGTAATCAGGAATGTTTTCTCATTATCTCTGATAAATAGAGGTATAATAGGGGTAGATGTGTGCCCTATTTCAAATCCGCGCTCACGGAAGCCATCTAATGCATAATGCGTAATATCCCACAATGCTTTTATTCTTTCCGGCTCAGATATTATGATATCCAATGCTGCGCTGGCTGCAGCTGTTGCAGCAGGAGTAGCACTCGCCGTAAAGATATATGGACGGGAATTGTGACGTAGATAATCAAGTATTATTTCGTTACCTGCAATGAAGCCGCCAATCGAAGCTAGCGATTTACTAAAAGTTCCCATGATGAGTTCGACGTCATCTACAAGTCCACATTGATCTACAAGTCCTTTTCCACTATAATTGCTTCCTAACACACCTAGACTGTGTGCTTCGTCAACCATTACACTTGCATTGTATTTTTTTGCTAATTCAATTATTTCAGGAAGATGTGCCACATCCCCTTCCATACTGAACACACCATCAATAACGATTAGTTTAACCTTATCCGGTTCACATCTTTGAAGTTGCTTTTCCAAAGAATCCATATCGTTGTGACGGAACTTAAGTTTGGTAGAATAAGATACTCGTGCACCTTCTATGATAGAAGCGTGATCCAATTCATCCCATAAGATATAATCTTCACGTCCGGTGATACATGAAATAACACCTTGGTTTACGTTAAATCCTGTGGAGTAAACGATAGCATCTTCTTTTCCAACAAATTTAGCCAGCTTTTTTTCTAGTTCTACGTGGATATCTAATGTCCCATTCAAAAAACGGGAACCGGCCATGCCCGTTCCGTATTTTTTAGTAGCATTGATTGCTGCTTCTTTTACTTTTGGATGATTAGTAAGCCCCAGATAGGCATTTGACCCGAACATCAATACTTTTTTTCCGTTGATAACAACTTCTGTATCCTGGTCGCTTTGGATTTCTCTAAAATAAGGGTAAATACCTGCAGCTCGTGTATTTCGTGCTGCGTCATACCGATACAACTTATCAGTTAATAGACTCATATTAAACTTATAACAAATGTAATTATTATAGCTGCATGTAATAAAATCACGTTATTTCACTAAAATGCAGGCTGCAAAAATAGCTAAAAAAAATAAGATTGTAATCATTTTGAATTAAATATTTAAAAAAAGGACTATTTGACCTAATCTTGTGTGGCTTCAGGTAAAGGTATATCGCTTTTTTTCTTAAATTTGTAGCTTGGTCTATAGTGTGTCTTGTGTACAAAGTGTATAGGCACACCATCAGTAGTAGCGTGATCAAAAAAATGAATGGTTAAGAAGAAAAAGAACAAACATGATATATGGAAGCGGTTACATTTCAAGTACCGTCTTTCTGTAATGAACGAAAATACACTTGAGGAAGTATGGAGCATAAAGGCATCCATGTTTTCAGGAGGTGTGTTGTTTTTGTTATTTGCTATATCTCTCGTTACTATTACCTCGTTTCTCATTATCGCTACACCTATACGATATTATCTGCCCGGATATCTCGATGCTGAAGTCAGAGAAAAGGCTCTGAGAGCTGCTATCAGGGTTGATTCGCTACAGCAACAACTCAACTATCAGGAGGCATATATCAATAATCTGAAGAATGTTTTTACCGGCGTTCTGGATGTTGATTCTGTGAAAATAACCGATACGATATCCGTTTCGGAAAATGATCCGTTGTTGAAAAGGACAGAGAAAGAGAAAGTCTTTGTAGATCGCTATGAGGATAAGGAACGGTATAATTTATCCGTTATCTCTCCTACTGCTTCCGGACCGATGGAAGGAGTCGTTTTCTTTAAGCCATTGAAAGGATTGGTGATTAGTAAATTCAATCCGTCAAACGACCGTTATGGTATTAATCTGAAAGTAGCATCTCAGGAAACTGTTTTGGCAGTACTTGAAGGTACAGTCGTTTTCTCGGGTTATGATTTTACAACAGGATATACTATGCAAATTCAACATAAAAATGGGTTTGTCTCAATTTATAAGAACAATACGTTACTTCTAAAAAAAGTAGGGGATAAAGTTCGTACCGGAGAAGCGATTGCCGTTATCGGTGATGGCAAGGCTAAAGACAATGCAGATTTAGTTCTCGGCTTTGAGCTTTGGTATAAAGGAAATCCTGTAAACCCTGAAGATTATATAGCTTTTTAATAAAAGCCCAGAAAGAAATAGAATATACATGAAACGAAATATTGCAATACTTGGCTCTACCGGCTCTATAGGAACACAGGCTCTTGATGTGATCAGGGAACACAAAGACGAGTTTGAGATATATGCACTTACAGCCAATAATAATGCAGATTTACTAATCGCGCAGGCTCGGGAGTTTATGCCCGAGGTAGTAGTGATTGCCAATGAGGGAAAGTATGCGTATGTAAAAGATGCTTTATCAGATCTTCCTCTAAAGGTTTGGTGTGGATGTGATGCTATCGCACAAGTGGTGGAGAGCGAACCTATCAATATGGTTTTGACAGCTATGGTGGGTTATTCGGGCTTGAAACCTACGATAAATGCAATCAAAGCAAAAAAGGCGATTGCGCTTGCCAACAAAGAGACTCTCGTTGTAGCCGGAGAATTAATAACAAATCTGGCTATCGAAAATAAAGTACCTATTCTCCCTGTCGATTCGGAGCATTCGGCGATATTTCAGTGCTTGAATGGGGAGAATTCTCAAATAGAAAAAATATTATTAACCGCTTCGGGTGGGCCATTTCGTAAACATTCGAAAGAGCAGCTGCAAAGCGTTACTAAAAAAGAAGCCCTAAAGCATCCCAACTGGGATATGGGTGCAAAGGTAACTATCGATTCAGCCTCGTTGATGAACAAAGGCTTGGAGATGATAGAAGCCAAATGGCTATTCGGTGTCGAACCCGACCAGATTGAAGTAGTGGTGCATCCCCAATCAATCATCCATTCTATGGTGCAGTTCGAAGATGCGTCTATTATTGCTCAGCTGGGCTTGCCGGATATGCACCTTCCGATACAATATGCACTTGCTTATCCCAAACGTTTAAAATCGAATTTTGAAAGGCTTGATTTCTTTAAGCTGCAAACAATGACTTTCGAAAAACCCGACACAGACAGATTCCGTAATCTGGCTTTTGCTTTTGAGGCGGCAAGACTCAAAGGAAATATGGCATGTATAATGAATGCTGCGAATGAGATTGCTGTTGAGGCATTTTTGCACGACAAAGTCGGCTTTTTGGAAATGAGCGACGTGATAGAAAAAACAATGCAGAAGGTATGTTTTGTAGATACCCCAACGTATGACGACTATGTGCAGACAGACACAGAGGCTCGCTATATAGCAAAAGAGTTTATCAAATAACACTATAATAATTTTTAATGGAAACTATTTTAATTAAGGCGTTACAACTAATATTAAGTTTATCTATACTTGTTGTTATACACGAGTTCGGGCACTTTCTTTTTGCCCGCCTTTTCAAAATAAGAGTCGAAAAGTTCTATCTTTTCTTCAATCCATGGTTCTCGCTGTTTAAATTTAAACCCAAAAACAGCGATACAGAGTATGGTATCGGTTGGTTGCCCCTAGGTGGCTATGTGAAGATATCGGGAATGATAGATGAGTCTATGGACAAGGAACAGATGGCGCAACCTGCACAACCTTGGGAATTTCGTTCCAAACCGGCATGGCAGAGACTATTGGTGATGGTTGGCGGAGTGCTGTTTAACTTTATATTAGCAATAATCATATATGGAATAATCCTATTTTCGTGGGGAGACTCTTACATCCCTGTAAAGTCGGTGAAAAATGGTATGACATTTTCTCAGACGGCAAAAGAACTGGGTGGATATCAAGAACGTGATATCATTCTTAGTATAGATGGTAAGGATATGAACAACCGCAGTGGCGTGTTGAACATGAATACCTTTATGCAGTTCCTTGATGCGAAACAGGTCGTTGTAGAACGCGAAGGCAAACAGGTGACTTTGACCATGCCCGAAAAATTTGCAGAAAATGTTATTGGTGCTGAAGACCTGCAACCGCCATATTATTATTGGACATCAACACGTCTGGATACAGTGTCCGATGCTGCTAAAGCGACCGGTTTACAAAAAGGAGATAGTATTCTTTCTGTAAACGGAAATAATGTGACATCTTGGATGCAGCTTTCTGGAGAAATCTCTAAAAAAGAAAATAAAGGAAAACATATAGCAATCACTTATATGCGAGACTCACTAACCGCAACAGTGAAAGTCTTGGTAAACGATGAAAATAAAATAGGGATAGGTGGTGTAAGTCCTATATACGAAGTTAAAACAGATAAGTTTAGTTTCTTGAAAGCCATACCATCAGGTGCGGTTCTTGGTGTGGAAACGCTGAAAGGCTACGTTGCTCAGATGCGTTTTGTGTTTTCTTCTAAAGGGGTACAAAATCTGAGTGGCTTTGCCGGAATTGGTAACCTTTTCCCACCTGCTTGGGACTGGCATGCTTTCTGGTCGATGACTGCGTTTCTATCTATCGTTCTTGCATTTATGAATATATTGCCTATTCCTGCTCTGGATGGCGGCCATATCATGTTCTTGTTGTACGAAGTCATTACAAGACGGCAACCGAACGAAAAGTTTATGGAAAGAGCCCAGATGGTAGGTATGATTTTCTTATTGCTCTTGCTTGTGGTGGCAAATGGAAATGATATAATCAGAATCTTTTTCAAGTAAAAAATATGACTATTACAGAATTAATCAATAAAAGTGATAAAACCGCTTTCTCTTTCGAAATTCTTCCTCCGTTGAAGGGGAACAATGTAGAGAAAGTATATAATATAATAGATAAGCTAATTGAGTTTGATCCTC